>UMJL01019949.1_pt1 | contig 21123 bp, 14 predicted proteins | sample 1966071 | NCBI WGS metagenome assembly UMJL01 (sample SAMEA4836148, study PRJEB28245) | human gut metagenome | biome: gut microbiome; material: fecal sample | place: Denmark | collected 2008
CCGCCTTCCATCCGGAAGGCGGCCTTTTTTCAGCTGTTGGCATGAGGGAGGTTCCAGCGGAAATGGGCGGAGAGAAAGCGGATGGCCAGCACCGTGCCAGCCCCCAGCAGCATAGCGGGCAGTTCTCCGGCGGAGTGCCACAGGGCGGTGCATACCAGCGCCCCCGCCAGAGAGGCGCAGGCATAGATGTGCTTGACGAAGATGTAAGGCGTGTCGCCGGCCAGAACGTCCCGCAGCACGCCGCCGCCTACGCCGGTTACCACACCCACGAACACCAGCAAAAACCAACCCGGCTGATCCACCTGCTCATAGGCGATGCGGATGCCCATGACGGTGAAAATACCCAAGCCCGCCGAGTCCATCACCAGCATCGCCAAGTCGTAGAGCACCGGGTCCCACATGAAAACCCGCCGCAGCCGGGGCCAGAACAGCACCACCGAGGTCACCACCGCCACCACGGCGTAAATGGGCGATTGGAAGGTGGCGGGGGGCGTGGCACCCAAGATCACGTCCCGGATGACTCCGCCGCCAACGGCGGTGGTCAGGCCCAGGATGCATACGCCGAAAAGGTCCATATTTTTTTTCAGAGCGGTCATGGCGCCGGAGGCCGCAAAGGCCAGGGTACCCACCAGTTCCAGAACGAGAATCAGTTGGTCCATGGGTACACCTCACTGTCCGTTCCGGACCATTTCCATGAAGGCGGAGGCCGCTGCGGTGGGGGTCACGTCCTGCAGTGTGCACATGTCCACGCTGCGGGCCGGAATGGTGAAATCCGTTTTCAGCAGCCGGATGTCTCCGGCGTCCAGGGCGTCCTGCACAAATTCCTGGGTGACGCCGGCCACGCCCAGCCCGATGCGGGAGAGCGTCACCAGCAGCTGCCGGGAGCTGAGTTCGATCTCCGGGGTCAGCGTGATGCCGCTCTGGAGGAAATACTGCTCCAAAAACACCCGGCTGCTGGCCTTGCGTTCCAGCAGGATGAGGGGAAAGGCGGCGATTTCCTGCCGGGTATAGACGTGGTCAAAGTCACACGGGTACCCGCTGCCTGCCACGAATACCGAGTGGGTGGCAAAGCAGGGCCAGTTGGAGATGGCGCTGTCCGACGGGGAGGAGGCAAAAGCGATATCTACGGCGCCGGACTTGAGCATGCTCAAGACCTTGGCACTGCGTCCGCTGACAATCTTGAGCCGGATGCCCGGATGCAGGCGGTGGAAGGCATCCAGATAGTGGGTGAGGAAGAAGCTGGTGACCGTATCGCTGGCGCCGATGACCAGTGTGCCCAGCAGCAGCTGCTGGGCCTGGGAGAGCTTGTCCTCGCCAGTGGCCAGCAGTCCCAGGGCACTGCGGACGTACTGATAAAGCATCTGCCCTTCCCCGGTAAGGCTGACGCCCCGGGGACTGCGGGAGAAGAGCCGGGCCTGCAGGGCGGTTTCCAGCTGCTTGATGGACTGGCTGACCGCCGATTGGGAGATATAGAGATTTTTTGCCGCTGTAGAGATGTTGCCGGCTTCGGCCACCTCTTTGAACACGCGGTAGAGTTCCAGTTTTACAGCCATGGGATGCCTCCAAATCAGAAGTTCTTATAGCATCTCTTTGCAGTATAAGTAAAATGCAGAAAAGATGCAACCGTTGGAGGAAAAGTTTTGGGAATTTCTTTGCAAGAGGGTCCTTTTTTGCTATACTACATTCGATATTCACTTTTGAGAAGAGGAGGCGTGCCGATGCTGGTACGGGTTTTGGCAGTGGGGGACGTGGTATCCGAGCCGGGACTGCGGCATCTGGAAAAGCATCTGCGTTCCCTGCAAAAGTGCGAGGGCATCTCCTTCACGGTAGTCAACGGAGAGAACGCTGCCTCTGTGGGGCTGACGCCGGAGCAGGCCTGGCGCATCTATGACGCCGGTGCCGATGTGGTGACCCTGGGAAACCACACCTTCGGCAAGATGCAGATCGCGGATTTCCTGGATGACACCCCCTGGCTGCTGCGGCCTGCCAACTTTACCGGCCGGGCGCCGGGACGGGGCTGCGGTGTATATGATCTGGGGGGCGTGCGCATCCGGGTGATGAACCTGATCGGACGGTGTGACCTGAGCTGGGGAGCGGACAATCCCTTTACCACGGCGGACCGGCTGCTGGCGGCGGAACAGGCGGAACTGACGGTGGTGGATTTCCATGCCCAGGCCACCAGTGAAAAGCTGGCCATGGGCTATTATCTGGACGGGCGGGTCTCCGCGCTGTGGGGTACTCACACCCATGTGCCCACTGCCGACGAGCGGGTCTATCCCAAGGGGACCGGCTACATCACCGACCTGGGGATGACCGGCGCGGTGGAGTCTGTGCTGGGCATCGAGCCCTGGCAGTCGGTGGAGTCCTTTTTGGGCGGGCTGCCGGGCCGATACAAATCCCCCCAGGGCCCGGCCAAGCTGCAGGGCGCCATTTTTACCCTGGACAGTGCCACCGGGCTGTGCACCGCCGTGGAGCGGGTGGACATCCGGTGAAAAGAAACAGCAGATAGGAGAGACCAGTCATGTCGATTCAAAAAGTCAGAGCGTATATGGAACCCTTGGGAATTGCGGACCGCATCCGGGAGTTTGACGTGTCTTCCGCCACCGTGGAGCTGGCGGCGGTGGCCGTGGGCGTGGAGGGCGCCCGCATTGCCAAGAGCCTGAGCTTCAAGGTGAACGACCTGCCCATCATCATCGTGGCGGCAGGGGACGCCAAGGTGGACAATGCCAAGTACAAGGCCCAGTTCCACACCAAGGCCAAGATGCTCACCCATGAGGAGGCCCACACCCTCATCGGCCACGACGTAGGCGGCGTTTGCCCCTTTGCACTGCCGGAGGATGTGAAGGTGTACCTGGATGTGTCGCTCAAGCGATTTGAGACGGTGTTTCCCGCTGCCGGCAGCGATTCCAGCGCCATTGAGCTTACCTGCGAGGAACTGGAGCGGTATTCCTCCAATTTCCAGGAATGGGTGGATGTGTGCAAGGGCTGGCAGGTGTAACAGCACGGACGGGAGAGCGGATAGGACTGCTGTACGCATCGTCAGGAAGTGAGGCTGCACCGGCGCTTGCCCGGCTTGGACGATCAGATGGAAAGACGGATGGAGGAGACCATGTTCCGATTTGTACACGCGGCGGATTTTCACTTGGACAGCGCCTTTGGGGCGCTGTCCCCACAGCAGGCGGCGGCCCGGCGGCGGGAGAGCCGGGAGATGCCCTTCCGGCTGGCCAACTATGTCAATGCCCACGACGTGGACCTGGTGCTGCTGGCAGGGGATCTGCTGGACGGCCACGGAGCTTTCCGGGAAACCGGAGAGCAGTTGGCGGAAGCCCTGGGCCAGATGGAGGCGCAGGTCTGCATCGCCCCCGGCAACCACGACTGGCTGGGCGGCGGCAGCGTGTGGGAGACGGTGGACTGGCCGGAAAATGTCCATATTTTCCGGGAGCCCCGGATGACGGCACTGGAACTGCCGGAGCTGCGTGTCGTGATCCACGGCGCGGCCTTCACCGCTCCCGAGCAGGCGGAGAGCCTGCTGACGGGCTTTGCTGCCCCGGCGGATGGACAGGTGCACCTGGGAGTGCTCCACGGGGAGATCGACCCGGCGGAAAACCGTTACGACCCGCTGAGAAAAGCGGAGATCGCTGCCAGCGGCCTTGCCTATCTGGCGCTGGGCCACATCCATAAGCGGACGGAGCCGCTGCGGTTTGGAAACACGGTCTGCGCCTGGCCCGGCTGCCCGGAGGGGCGGGGCTTTGACGAGTTGGGAGAAAAAGGATTTTACCAGGGCTCTGTTACCGACGGCGGACAGGTGGAGCTGACCTTCGTCCCCTTTGCCCGGCACCGGTATGAGATCCTGGAGGTGGACGTCACCGGAAAGACGCCCCGGGAGGCGGTGGAGGCGGCGCTGCCGCCGGACACGGCCCGGGACCTGTGCTGCATCATCCTCACCGGCGAGACCGGAGAGGCCGGCGCCGGTGCAGAGAGCTTGCAGGAGGCGCTGGCGGACCGGTTTTACGCCCTGGAGGTCCGGGACCGGACCCGGGTGGCGGAGGATATCTGGGCCCGGGCGGAGGAGGATTCCCTCCGGGGGCTGTTTTTGCGGGAGCTGAAGCAGAAGCTGTCGGAGGCCCAAAGCGATGAGGAGCGGGAACAGGTGACACGTGCGGTGCGCTTTGGCCTGGCGGCGCTGGATCATCGGGACCTGGGGTAAGACAGAAACGGGCGGGGCGCCTGCACCGCTTTGCACGGTGAAAAAACGGCGGAAAACCCGCGGAAAAAACCGCTGATTTCAGATAAATTCGCCTCTTGACAGGGGCAGACCAACGTGCTATAGTGTGCTTAATTTCAAAAAAGGCTTAGAAAAGGACGCTGTCCGGGAAAGACCCCAGAGAGGAGCTGCCGCTGGCTGCAAGCGGCTCTGATCCGAACCGGAACGAGCTACCACCTTGGAGCTGCCCACCGATATGTAGGCTGGGACGGGACCTCCCGTTACAGAGGACACGAGCGGCGTTCCGTCCGGAACGCAAGCAGGGTGGAACCGTGGAATACGTTTTTTCGTATCTCACCCCTGATTTTGTCAGGGGTGGGATTTTTTATTATTCTGCCCCTCAAGCAAAAGGAGGAAACCAGCATGTCCGAAGAAATGAACAACCAGTACAGCTTTGAAAACCCCGAGTACCGCAAGACCTATTGGCACACCTGCTCCCACGTCCTGGCGCAGGCGGTCAAGCGTCTGTACCCGGAGGTGAAGCTGGCCATCGGCCCCTCTATTGAGGAAGGCTTCTATTATGATATGGATTCTCCCTTCCCCTTTACTCCCGAGATCATGGAGAAGATCGAAGCCGAGATGCGCAAGATCTGCAAGGAGAAGCTGAAGCTGGAGCGGTTTGAGCTGCCCCGGGAAGAGGCCATCAAGTTCATGGAGGAAAAGGGCGAGCCCTATAAGGTGGAGCTGATTCAGGATCTGCCCGCCGATGCCCACATCTCTTTCTATAAGCAGGGCGAGTTCACCGACCTGTGCGCCGGTCCCCATCTGGACTCTACCGGCCGCATCAAGGGCAACGGCATCAAGCTCACTGCCTGCAATGCCGCCTACTGGCGGGGCGACTCCAACCGGGAGACCCTCCAGCGGATCTACGGCATCGCCTTCCCCAAGAAGGAAGAGTTGGATGCATACCTCCAGCGCATCGAGGAGGCCAAGAAGCGGGATCACCGCAAGCTGGGCAAGGAGCTGGGCCTCTTCATGCTCCGGGACGAGGGCCCTGGTTTCCCCTTCTTCCTGCCCAAGGGCATGGTGCTCAAGAACACCCTGATCGACTACTGGCGCCAGGTCCACAAGAAGTACGGCTATGTGGAGATTTCCACGCCCATCATCCTCAACCGTCAGCTGTGGGAGCGCTCCGGCCACTGGGATCATTATAAGCAGAATATGTACACCACCGTCATCGACGGTGAGGATTACGCCATCAAGCCCATGAACTGCCCCGGCGGCATGCTGGTCTATGCCAGCGAGCCCCATTCCTACCGGGATCTGCCCCTGCGGGTGGGCGAGCTGGGCCTGGTGCACCGCCATGAGCTCTCCGGCGCACTGCACGGACTGTTCCGTGTGCGCTGCTTCACCCAGGACGATGCTCACGTTTTCATGACCCGCGATCAGATGAAGGACGTCATCCAGGAGACCGTCCGTCTGTTTGATGAGGTCTATTCCACCTTTGGCCTGAGCTACACCATTGAGCTGTCCACCATGCCTGAGGATCACATCGGCACCGTAGAGGAGTGGGAGCTCAACCAGGATATCCTGAAGGATGCCATCGCTGATATGGGTAAGTCCTTCGTTATCAACGAGGGCGACGGCGCGTTCTACGGCCCCAAGCTGGATTTCCATCTGGCCGACTCCCTGGGCCGTACCTGGCAGTGCGGAACCATTCAGCTGGACAGCCAGCTGCCTGAGCGGTTTGAGCTGGAGTACACCGGCGAGGACGGCCAGAAGCACCGTCCCGTCATGATCCACCGGGTGGTCCTGGGCTCCATCGAGCGCTTCATCGGCGTCATCACCGAGCACTTCGCCGGTGCGTTCCCCGCCTGGCTGAGCCCCGTTCAGGTCAAGCTCCTGCCCATCACTGACCGGGCGGCGGAGTATGCCGACCAGGTGGCCGCGCAGCTGGATGCCGCCGGTTATCGGGTGGAGACCGATCACCGCAACGAGAAGATCGGCAAGAAGATCCGCGAGGCCCAGCTGGAGAAGGTCCCCTATATGCTGGTCATCGGCGACAAGGAGGCCGAAGCGGGCACGGTGTCCGTCCGGCACCGGGCCGACGGCGATCTGGGTGTGATGCCTCTGGCAGACTTCCAGAAGATGCTCAAGGACGACGTGGACAACAAAGTCATCAAGTAAACAATCCCGTAAAGCGGAAAAGCGCCGCGCCTGCCAGGGTGCGGCGCTTTTTTATCCAGTATTGTGTAATCGAATGGCGGACATTAGTCCTGCTGAAATAGACGAGCAGGGGAGTTTTTGTTGCGCAACAAATTGTCGGATTTCCTAAAGTTGGCGAAAAAATAGAAAATCCATTGAAACCCATGCCTGCAAAGGCGTATACTGGATGCAACTTGCGGATCGATCCGGGCGGTTTCCGCCCATCTATGAAAAGGAGGAACGCACACCATGAGTCGGGAATTCAAGAAAGTCCTGGTGGCAAACCGGGGCGAGATTGCCATGCGCATCTTCCGGGCCTGCCACGACCTGGGACTCCAGACCATCGCCATTTACTCCAACGAAGATACCTACAGCATCTTCCGTACCGCTGCGGATGAATCCTATCTGATCGGTGAGAACGAGAGCCCGCTGGGGGCCTATCTGGATATTCCCCAGATCATCCAGTTGGCCAAAAAGCACGGTGCCGACGCCATCCACCCCGGATACGGCTTTTTGAGCGAGAACGGTGACTTTGCCCGTGCCTGCGAGGAGGCTGGCATCCAGTTCATCGGCCCCTCTTCCAGAATTTTGGATCTGATGGGCGACAAGCTCTCTGCCAAGCAGATGGCGCTGGCCTGCGGCGTGCCTACCACTCCCGGTACTGCCGAGCCTCTCAAGAGCCGGGAGGAAGCCCAGAAACTGGCCATGGAGTTCGGTTTCCCCGTCATTTTGAAGGCCGCCGCCGGCGGCGGCGGCCGGGGCATGCGCCGCTGCGACACCGTGGAAGAGGTGGGAATCAACTTCGACCTGGTGAAGTCGGAGGCTAAGAAGGCCTTCGGCAACGACGACATCTTCATGGAGAAGTTCCTGGTGGAGCCCAAACACATCGAAGTCCAGGTGCTGGGCGACGAGTACGGCAATGTGGTCCACCTTTACGAGCGGGACTGCTCTCTCCAGCGCCGCTATCAGAAGGTGGTGGAGTTCACTCCCGCCTTCTCCGTGGACGAGAAGGTGCGTCAGGCCCTGTACGATGACGCAGTGAAGATCGCAAAATATGTGGGCTATGTCAACGCTGGTACTCTGGAGTTTCTGGTGGATCGAGACGGCAACCACTATTTTATCGAGATGAACCCCCGCATTCAGGTGGAGCACACCGTCACCGAGATGGTCACCGGTATCGACTTGGTGCGTTCCCAGATCCTGATCGCCGAGGGACGGCCCCTCAGTGACCCCGATATCGGTATCCCCAGTCAGGACGCCGTCCATCTCAACGGCTACGCCATCCAGTGCCGCGTCACCACTGAGGACCCTGCCAACAACTTTGCCCCCGATACCGGCAAGATCACGGCGTACCGCTCCGCCGGCGGCTTCGGCATCCGTCTCGACGGTGGCAACGCCTACACCGGCGCGGTGATCTCTCCCTACTATGACTCCCTGCTGGTGAAGGTCACCACCTGGGACAACACCTTCGCCGGTGTCTGCCGCAAGGCGGCTCGGGCCATCAATGAGATCCATGTCCGGGGCGTCAAGACGAACATCGCCTTCGTCACCAACATTCTCAAGCACCCGGCCTTTATCGCCGGCAAGTGCCACACCAAGTTCATCGACGAGACTCCGGAGCTGTTCCAGCTGGACGAGAGCCAGGACCGGGCCACCAAGATGCTCAAATACATCGGCAACATCGTGGTCAAGGAGCGGGAGGGCCACAAGTTCTACGACGCGCCCCGGTTCCCGCCAGTCACCGGTCACCGGCCTGACGGTCTCAAGCAGCTGCTGGATGCCAAGGGCCCCAAGGCTGTGGCGGATTGGGTACTGGATCAGAAGAAGCTTTTGATCTGTGATACCACCTGCCGGGATGCCCACCAGTCCCTGCTTGCCACCCGGGTCCGTACCCGGGATATCGTCAAGGGGATGGAGGGCACCAGCGAGATCCTCGCTGACGCGTTCTCGCTGGAGTGCTGGGGTGGCGCCACCTTTGATGTTGCCTACCGTTTCCTCCACGAGTCCCCCTGGGAGCGGCTGGACCTGATCCGGGAAAAGGCTCCCAACCTCCTTTTGCAGATGCTGCTCCGGGGCGCCAACGCTGTGGGCTACACCAACTATCCCGACAATGTCATCCGGGAGTTCATCAAGGAGGCCGCCCGCAGCGGCATTGATGTGTTCCGGGTGTTCGACTCCCTCAACTGGGTTCCCGGCATGGAAGTGGCCATGGACGAGGTTCTCAAGCAAGATAAAATCTGCCAGGCCACCATCTGCTACACCGGTGATATCCTGGACCCCAAGCGGGATAAGTATCCCCTGGAGTACTATGTGAACCTCGCCAAGGAACTGGAGAAGCGGGGCGCCCACATGCTGGCTATCAAGGACATGTCTGGTATCCTCAAACCCTACGCCGCCAAGAAGCTGGTCTCCACCCTCAAGCAGGAGATCGGCATTCCCATCCAGCTCCACACCCACGATACCTCCGGCAACCAGGTGGCGGCGCTGCTGCTGGCGGCGGAGGCCGGTGTGGACGTGGTGGACTGCGCCATCTCCTCCATGGCCGGTATGACCAGCCAGCCCTCTATGAACGCCGTGGTGGCGGCCCTCCAAGGCACCGAGCGGGACACCGGGCTGGATCTGGAGCGCCTCCAGCGGCTCACCGAGTACTGGGAGGATGTGCGCAAGCGGTATGACTCCTTCGAGGGCGGTATCACCTGCAACAACGCCGATATCTACCGCTATGAGATCCCCGGCGGCCAGTACACCAACCTCAAGCCCCAGGTGGAGTCCCTGGGCCTGGGCAGCCGCTTCGCGGAGGTCAAGGAAAATTACCGCCGGGTTAACGAGATGCTGGGTGACATCGTGAAGGTGACACCTTCCTCCAAGATGGTGGGAGACCTGGCCATCTTCATGACTCAGAACCAGCTTACGCCGGAAAATATCGTGGAAAAGGGCGAGGCCCTGGCCTTCCCGGACAGCGCGGTGAGCTACTTCTCCGGCATGATGGGCCAGCCTGCCGGCGGTTTCCCCAAGGATCTGCAGCGTGTGGTGCTCAAGGACAAAAAGCCCATCACCTGCCGCCCCGGTGAACTGCTGCCTCCCGTGGACTTTGAGGAAAAGAAGCGGGAGATGGCCGCGTTTGACGCCAATCCCAGCTGGCGGGCAGTCCTCAGCTACTGCCTGTATCCCAAGGTGGTGGAGGACTTTGTCAAAAACCAGAAGGAGTACGGCTACATCATGCGTCTGGGCAGCCACGTGTTCTTCCATGGTTTGGCGGTGGGCGAGACCAACAAGGTCAATATCGCCGACGGCAAGACCCTGGTCATCAAGTACTTGGGTCTTGGCGAGGTGGACAGCGAAGGCATGCGCACCGTCAGCTTTGAGCTCAACGGCATCCGCCGGGACGTGCAGGTACCCGACGAGGCGGCCCAGAAGGACATTGTCCGGGTGCCCATGGTGGACCCCGAGGACAAGAGCCAGGTGGGCGCGTCCATCCCCGGCGCTGTCAGCAAGATCAATGTCAAGGAAGGCGACACGGTGGAGAAGAACCAGACCCTGCTGACCATCGAGGCCATGAAGATGGAGACCGCCATCACCGCCCGCATGAGCGGCACGGTGGAGCGCATCGAGATCCGCGAGGGCGATACCGTCAAGGGCGGCCAGCTGCTGATGACCATCAAGTGAGGGCAGCCTGCTCCAAATAAAGACCCGCTCGTACGGAGAGACCGGTTTTTCGACCGGCCTCTCCGCCTTTTTTGGCAGAGATGGCGTCAAAAACGGGAAAATCCACATAAAAAAGGGGAGCGGGCAGCGGTTCTCTTACACAAACGTCACGAAAAATGCAAGTCACGCGATAAAGTCTTGCAAAAATAATGTCTGGCGAAAAAAATATACTTGAAAAATGAAAGAGAATACGGTATGATATGCACATACATGCACGGTATCCCGTGCCAAAATGATGCGAGGAAAGAGGATTCATGTGATGAAGAAGTTTTTGTCTCTGCTTCTGGCAGCCATGATGGTGGCATCCCTGCTGACAGGCTGCGGCGATAACGCTGCTGCGGACACCAATACCGGTGATGACGCGGGCAACACGGAAACCGCCCAGACCAACTGGAACGTTTCCTCCACCCCCGGTTCCGGCACGGAGCTGAAGTTCCGTACCGGCGGCGACCAGGGTACCTACTACGGCTTCGGCAGCGTACTGGCCCAGGCCATCACCACCAACGGCAATGGCACCAAGGTCACGGCCGTGGTCAGCAACGGCTCTCAGGACAACATCGAGCAGATGGACCTGAACATCGCACAGCTGGGCTTTGTTCAGTCCGACGTCATGAGCTACGCCTACAACGGCGAGCGTCTTTTTGAGGGCTATCCCGTCACCGACTTCTCCACGGTGGCCGCCCTGTACATGGAGCAGGTCCAGATCGTCACCTGCGATCCCGACATCAAGACGGTGGCGGATCTGAAGGGCAAGACCGTGTCCATCGGCGCCTCCGGCTCCGGCGTGTACTACAACGCTCTGGATATCCTGGCCGCCTATGACCTGACGGAGTCCGATATCAATGCCCAGTATCAGGACTTCGGCAACAGTGCCGATGCCCTGCAGGATGGTAAGATCGACGCTGCCTTCGTGGTGGCCGGCGCTCCCACCGTGGCAATCACCACCTTGGCTACTGCTAAGGACACCTATTTGGTAGGTTTGGACGATGAGCACATCGCCAAGCTGAAGGAAGCATCTCCTTATTATGAGGAGTACACCATCCCCGAGGGAACCTATGAGGGCGTGCCCGAGACCAAGACCGTGGCTGTCAGCGCCGTGGTGGTCGCCCGGGACGACGTCTCCGAGGAGGATGTGTACAACATCGTTTACACCATTTTCGAAAACATGGACAACATTGCCCAGTCTCACGACAAGGGCAAGGAGCTGAATCTGGACTTCGCTGCCGGCGTCACCGCAGTGCCCTATCACCCCGGCGCGGCCAAGTACTTTGCTGAAAAGGGGTATGACGTGCCCACCAAGTAATCGGGCGCGACCCCATGGAACTACGGCGGATCTCCGCCGTAGTTCCTCTTAATGTCCGGCCGGTGAGCGGGACAAAACCACATCCGAAATGAGAGGGAAAACCCAATGGCTTTGTTCAAAAAGAAAGAGGCGGAGCAGGCACCGCCGACCGCCTTTGAAGAGCACGATACGTCTGTCGGCACCGCCGCGGATGTTGAGGCGGTCATGAAAAAATACGACCGGGAGTCCAACACCCGGGTCTGGGAAGGCATGCCGAAACTGGTCATCCGCTGGCTGATGGTGCTGTTTTCCCTCTATTGCATCATTGACACCGTGTTCCTTTCCACCATGCAGGAGATCCGACTGCCGGTGTTCGTGGGTCTGATCCTGCTGTTCGGCTTTTTGACCTTCCCTGCGCGGAAAGGTGACACCCGGGTCAACCACATGCCTTGGTATGATATCATTTTGCTGATTATCGGCCCCGGTGCTTATTTCTTCTATGCCGTCAACGCCCAGAACGTTATTCAGATGTCGGCCCGGGTCATGCAGAATGATCTGTATATGGTTATCGGCCTCATCGGCATCCTGGCACTGGTGGAGCTGTGCCGCCGGTGCGTGGGCCTGCCCATTTTGTGCGTGGCCGGTGTGCTGCTGGTCTACACCTTCTTTAACCTGATGGGTACGCCCAGCGCGGACCAGGTGAAGCTGACCATCTACCAGGTGATCCGCACCATGTTCTACACCAACAACGGCATTTTCGGCGGCCCCATCAGCGTGTGCGCCAAGTTCATTGTGGTGTTCATCATCTTCGGCGCCTTCCTGGAGCGGACGGGCATTGCCCAGTTCTTCATCAACCTGGCCAACGCTGTGGCCGGCGCTGCCCCTGGCGGTCCCGCCAAGGTGGCTGTCATCTCCTCCGCCCTGTGCGGCATGGTGTCCGGCTCCTCCGTGGGCAACACCGTTACCACCGGTTCCGTCACCATCCCCATGATGAAGAAAACCGGCTACAAGGGCGAATTTGCCGGCGCTGTGGAAGCGGCTGCATCCACCGGCGGCCAGATCATGCCCCCCATCATGGGTGCCGCTGCCTTTTTGATGGCGGAGTTCACTGGTGAGCCGTACAGCCAGATCGCCGTGCGGGCTATCCTGCCTGCCGTGCTGTACTTCACCGGCATCTACATCGCGGTGCATCTGGAGGCCAAGAAGCTGGGCCTGCAGGGTATCCCCCGGGATCAGCTGCCCAAAATGGGGAATCTGATGAAGAAGATCTATCTGCTTTTCCCCCTGGTGCTGCTGGTGATCCTGGTGTCCACCAACACCTTCACCATGGCCAAGTCCGCGGCCATTGCCATTGTGGCGGCCGTGGCGGTGGGCCTTTTGAACAACGTGGTGGATATGGCTGCCAAGAATGAGGACCGCGCGGATTTCCTCACCTTCGGCAAGATCCTGGACGCCTTGGAGGGCGGCGCCAGAGGCTCCATCACCGTGGCCGTGGCCTGCGGCGTGGCAGGTATCATCTCCGGCTGCATCACCGTGACGGGCCTTGCGTCCAAGCTCCTCAGCGCCATCGTGAACCTCTCTGGCGGCCATGTGATGATTGCACTGGTGCTGACGATGCTCTGCTGCATCGTGCTGGGCATGGGCGTTCCCACCACTGCCAACTACTGCATCATGGCGGCCACCTGCGCCCCCATTCTGATGGACCCCTCCATCGGCGTGAGTAAAATGGCAGCCCACTTCTTCGTGTTCTACTTCGGCATCGTGGCCGATATCACGCCTCCTGTGGCTTTGGCGGCCTATGCCGGCAGCGCCATTGCTAAGGCAGACCCCATGAAAACCGGCGTCAACGCCACAAAACTGGCCATTGCCGCATTTATTGTTCCTTACATTTTTGCCATGAATCCCCAGATGCTGTTTGTGGATGTGAGCAGCGCCCTGCAGGTGGTGCAGATCTGCATCAGCGCTCTCTTGGGCATCTTCGGCGTGGCCGCTGCGCTCAACGGCTTCCTGTACCGCCCCATCAGCCCGCTGCTGCGGCTGGTTCTGGTGGTGGGCGGCCTGGGCATGCTGATCCCCGGCACCGTGACTGACGTGGTCGGTTTCGTACTGGTGGTAGGTGTGGTGTTCTACCAGAAAGCCACTGCCAAGCGGCTGGCTGCTGCCTGAGCTGTTCAAAAGACGCTCCCGTTTTTGGGAGCGTCTTTTTCTCTTCTTAAAAAGACAGAGCGGATGTAACCTTTTTCCAGATCCTTCCGTCTATTATTAATAATGTAGTATGCGTCATGTATCCTGAAAGAACAAAGAGCTTTTGCAGCTGCCCTCTTTGTAACCGTTTTGTTGTTGCTTTATCAGGAGAACTGTACTAGCATGATTCATACAGTTGGACAAAGCAATCGGGAGAACTGTAAATGGAAAGATAGGAGAACGAGCCAATGTCTGAAGTCAAGGATCTGGAAAATAAGACCCTGTCCCAGGCGGAACCCGTCTTGCCGGATACTGCGGAAAAGACTGTGCCCGCATCCGAAGGGAAAAAGGGAAAATGGAAAACGATGCCCCGGCAGAAACGGCGCCGGATCATCCGCCGCGTGATTGCGTTGGTGGTGGTGCTTGCAGTCGTGGTGGGCCTCATCAAGGTGTTCGGCGGCAAAAAGTCGGATGATACGCAGATCGTGACGGACACCGTGCAGTACGGTTCCATCACCTCCACCGTGGAGGGCAACGGCCTGACCAAGGCCAAGAAGAGTGAGACCATCACCCTTACCACCGCTGGAACCGTGACGGATGTCATGGTGACGGAGGGCCAGAAGGTCACCGCCGGAACGCCGCTGTTCACCGTGGATTCCGAGGCTGCCCGCACTGCTGTGCAGAAGGCCCGGAAGGACGTGGAGGGGTATGAGAAGCAGCTCAACACCCTGCAAAAGGACATTGCGGGACTGAATCTGGCTGCCGGCTACCCCGGCAAGCTGATGGATGTGGTGACCCTCAATCCCGGCGACACCATCAACAAGGGTGACAAGGTTGCCACTCTTTCGGATGACACCCGCCTGCGGCTGGAGCAGTATTACAGTTATGCCTACGCCGGGGACATCAAGGTCGGCCAGACCGTGCAGGTGTCCATTCCCTCTCTGATGAGCACCATTCCCGGCACGGTGGAGGCGGTCCACATGGTCAGCCGCATCACGCCGGAGGGCTCCAAGCTCTTCTCCGCGGAGATCGTGGTGAAAAACGAGGGCGCGCTGACGGCGGATATGGCAGCTTCCGCCACCGTCACCGTAAACGGCGAGACGGTCTATCCCTATGAGCCGGGAAAGCTGGCTTATTACCGTACAGGTGATCTGACCTCCACGGTCAGCGGCACCGTCATCTCCAGCAGCCTGGTGAATTACCTCCAGGTCTCCGCTGGACAGGTGCTGGTGCGGATTGACGGCGAGAGCAGCGAAAGCGAGATCTTCACGGTACAGCAGAGCCTGGAGGAAGCCCGCAAGACGCTGGATACTGCCCAGAAGAATCTGGACAACTGCAACGCCGTGGCTCCCATTGACGGCACGGTCATCGGCCTTGCCATCCAGCCTGGTTCGGAGCTGGAGGCCAATACCACCGTCATCACCATCGCGGATACCTCCACCATTGTGGTGGATGCCACCGTGGATGAGCGGAATGTGTCCTACGTCAAGCCCGGCATGCAGGTGGAGATCGACCAGTGGGGTACCACTTTCTATGGCACAGTGGATACGGTGAGCCTGAACTCTAAGGCGGAAAACGGCGTGGCGACCTATCCCATGGTCATCAGTGTGGATAATCCCGATGGGTCGCTGATGACCGGCAGCTATGTCAACTACAAGCTCACTGCCAGTGAGAACGACAACTGCCTGATCCTGCCCATCCAGTGCGTCAAGTCCGTGCCTTTGGAGGACGGTTCCGCTGCGGATGTGGTGTTCGTCAAGTCCAATACCCGGCCGGAGAATGCCATTGATACCACCGCAACAGTGGATGGCCTGCCCAGCAGTGGGTTCTGGCCGGTGCCGGTGGAGACGGGCATCTCTGACGACTACAACGTGGAAATCAAGTCCGGTGTGGAGGAGGGAATGGAGGTCTTTACCACCGCCCCCACCACCGGAACCTGGTAAGGTGACGCCATGCTGATTGAGATCAAAGACGTCTACAAGATCTATGGCGAGGGTCTGGAGAGCGAGGTCCGTGCTCTGGACGGTGTGAGTCTGACCATCGACCGGGGAGAATTCGTGGCGGTGGTGGGTCAGTCCGGCTCCGGCAAGTCCACCATGATGAACGTGCTGGGGTGCTTGGACATCCCCACCCACGGTGAGTACTACCTGGACGGAACAAACGTCCGGGAACTCACGGACCGGGAACTCTCCCACATCCGCAACAAGCAGATCGGATTCATCTTTCAGCAGTACAACCTGATCCAAAGCCTGACGGTGCTGGAGAATGTGGAGCTGCCCCTGATCTATCAGGGGGTCGGCTCCGATAAGCGCCGGGAACTGGCAATGGAGGCGCTGGAACGGGTGGGCCTGCTGAGCCGTATCAAGCACAAGCCGGTGGAGATGTCCGGCGGCCAGCAGCAGCGGGTTGCCATTGCCAGGGCCATCGCTACCCATCCCCCCATCATTATGGCCGACGAGCCCACCGGCGCCCTGGATTCCCACACGGGCCACGATGTGCTCCGCTTCCTCCAGCAGCTCAACAAGGAGGGCAGTACGGTCATCCTCATTACCCACGACAACGGGATCGCCGCTACCGCTCGCCGGTGCGTCCGGCTGCAGGACGGTAAGATTGTGGAGGACCGTGAGCAGGAGGTGGATTGGTTTTGAATATCCGACAGGCAATGAAAATGGCCCTGCGGTCCATTCTGGGCAATAAGGGCCGGTCCATCCTGACCATGCTGGGCATCATCATCGGCATCGCCTCCGTCATGACCATCGTCTCCGTGGTCAACGGGCAGAACCAGCAGTCCCTCAAGCAGTTTGAAGCCATGGGTACCAACCGGATCAGCGTGTCCCTTTCTCTGTATGACGGCCGGGATTGCTTCCAGGATCTCTACAACTACTGCAACGGCCTGGGAAGCGATCTGGTGGTGGGCGTGACGCCCTCCGGAATGGCCAGTGCCACCATCGTTTACGGCACCAAAAACAGCAACGCCATGCAGAAAAACCAGGAGAACATGTTCAACGAAAGCGGCGCCGTGCGGACGGACGTGGAACTGCCCCCGGATCTGTATTACGGCAGTGACCAGTATGCGGTCTGCAACAATTATAAACTGGAAAAAGGGCGGGATCTGAGTTTCCTGGATATCCGCCAGCACAGCCAGGTCTGTGTCCTGGGTGCCCGGGCGGCCCGGAACTTCTTCGGCTATTCCGATCCTCTGGGCAAGGATCTGTCCGTCAACGGCTACCCCTTCAAAGTGGTGGGTGTCTACGCGGAAAAGGACCCGGACAGCGCCTTTTCCCAGGACAATGTGATTATCTTCCCCTATACTGCCAGCCGGCTGCTGAGCCCCGGTCAGAGCATCAGCGATTTCGTGGTCAAGGCCGCCTCCCGGGAGGCCACAGATGAGGCCATCACCCGGCTCAACGGGTTCCTCTCCGGCCTGACGGGCAACGGTGAACGAGGCTGGGGCAATGCATACAGCGACAACCAGTGGCAGAATACCCTGAATGAGCAGGCGGCCATGATGAGCATGGTGTTGGGCGGCATCGCAGCCATCTCGTTGCTGGTAGGCGGTATCGGCATCATGAACATCATGCTGGTGACCGTCACCGAGCGGACGCGGGAGATCGGCATTCGCCGTGCCATCGGCGCCGAGCGCAGCTCCATTGTCACGCAGTTTTTGATCGAGGCGGCCATGCTCTGCGGCATCGGCGGCATCATCGGACTATCCATCGGTACAGTGGCCACACGGGTCACCGGAAAACTGCTGGTACATATGGACATCTGGCCATCGGTACCGATTACATTGGGCGCATTTTTGCTCTCGGTGGTGCTGGGTATTTTGTTTGGCATTTACCCGGCGGCCAAAGCATCCAAGCTCCAGCCGGTGGAAGCGCTGCGGGCGGAATGAAGGGAGAACAGATATGAAAAGACGAATTTTGAGCCTGCTGCTGGCGGTGTGCACGGCGGTGTCTTTGCTGGCACTGCCGGCCGGCGCCGCCAACAGCGGCACCGTTACTTTTTCCGATGTCAACGACCGGAATACCGCCATGGCGGTGGAATCCCTGCGCTTGATGGGTGTCCTGGACGGGTACGGCGACGGGACCTTCCGGCCCGGCGCTTCGCTGACTCGGGCCCAGTTCTGCAAAATGGCGGTGTATGCCATGAACGGGGAGGATGAGCTGGGACGCTATTCCACCGTCACGGTGTTCCCGGATGTCAAACCCAGTTACTGGGCTTCTTCCTATATCAATATGGCGGCCAAGGGCAAGGGTGTTATTGCGGGCTATGCCGACGGACAGTTCCACCCTGAAAGAACCGTCACTGTGGGGCAGGCCGTAACCATTTTGCTGCGGCTGCTGGGCTATAAGGATGAGAATCTGGGCGGAATCTGGCCCCAGAGCTATATGGCGGAGGCCGCCAGTATCGGGATGACGGATGGTGTGTCTACCAATGCCTATGCGGCACTGACCCGGGCACAGGCGGCACAGCTCTTCCTGAACCTGCTGCGGGCCAATATGGTGGAAGGCGGTTCCTATGCCGCGACCTTGGGCACCGTAGTGGAGAACGTCATGCTGGTCTCCTCCACGGCAAAGGCCCCTGACGGCCGGGAAAACGGCCTGGAGACCGCTGGCGGAAGCATCTATCAGCTGGCCTCCGGCAAAACCTCCAACGGCATGCTCAACGGTTACAAGGGCACGATGGTGCTGGATAAGCAGGGAAAGGCACTGACCTTTGTCCCCGATGCGGTGGGCAGCAGCAAGGTCATTACTCTCTCCACGGCTAAGGCCACCGAGATCACGGATATTACCGGAGTCCGGTATACGCTCACCAGTGATACGGCTACCTACTATAACGGAAAGGAAACCACCTGGGGCGAGACTTACTCCTGGCTCAATGCCGGTGCGTCCGTGACGCTGTATCTGGGCGCTGCGGGCAACGTAGAGTATGTGTTCGTGGGCGGCGGTTCCACTGCCAGCGCGGCTGTGGTGGTCTATGAGGATCACTCTGCGGCGGGCTTTGATTCCCTGGTGGGGACCGGAACGACCTACACCATCTACAAAAACGGTGTGAAGGCCACCTCCGCAGATCTGCGCAAGTACGACGTAGCTACCTATTCCACGGTCACCAATACCATCCGGGTGTGTGATACCCGCATCAGCGGCTACTATGAGGCGTGCAGCCCCAATGCCAAGGAGCCTTCCAAGGTGACAGTGCTGGGCCATGAGTTTAATGTGTTGTCCACCGCCATGGAAAGTCTCTCTGAATTTAAGCCGGGCGATCAGATCACCCTGCTGCTGACGGAGGATAACCAGGTGGCGGCAGCAGTGAAATCCGGAACCAGCGGTGCCAGCGGCAATGCCGTGGGTATTGTCAAGAGTGCCTCTGCGGGCTCTGCCTCAGTGGATCTGCTGTGTGGCATCCACGTGGAGGGCAAGGCCAACTTGTCTGATTCCACGGCGGCGCAGCTGCAAGGTCAGCTGGCTCGTGTCAGCTCCACCAAGGAAGGGCTGAATGTCAGCAGCCTTACCGGAGGCGTGGGCGGCGATCTGGATGTGAACGCCAGAAAGCTGGGCAACAAGAGCCTGGCCGACAATGTGATGATCTTCCGGAGAGACGGCGGTGCATTGACCTCCGTCAGCCTCAGGGAACTGACCAGCGGCATTATCGCCAGAAGCCAGATCTCCTATGCCCGGACCAACTGGGCCGGTGATGTGGATCTGATCGTTCTGGGCAGTGCCGACAGCAGTACGGTCTACTATGGCCGGGCTGTCGTGCAGACCAGCACCGCTGAAAACGGCAATGAAACGAGAACGCTGGCAGTGGAGTACGGCAACGGTCAGCGGAGCGAGGCCATTCGGACAGACAACCATATCAGCAACGGCGATTACATCTACATGGGTGTCAAGGGCGGCCGAATCACAAGCCTGGGCTCTCTGACCTGCCTGTCCGGTGTTGCCAACAGCGCGTGGAGCGGCGACGGCGCCGTTACTGTGGCGGGCCGCACCTATACCGTCTCTGACAGCGTGGCATGTTATAACCGTACCACGGGGACCTGGATGACTCTCGCCGCCGCACATGCGTATGCAGCGAAAGCGGACCTGTATGTCCGGGACGGCGTGGTCCGTGTCATCGAAGTAAATTAAGCGACAGATAAGACACTCTTCCAGCAAAAGAACCGTTCCGTGGGATTTCCCACGGAACGGTTCTTTTTATCTGGAAAGAGAGGCGGCCGGCGTGCGCAGCGCATCTGCTCTTTTCCCGGGAAAGACCAGGAGCCGCTCAGACAACCTGGAAGAGATAGAACTTGAGGTAATTGGTCTCATCCACGCCCCAGAGAATAGGATGGTCACAGGACTGCTGCCGTGCTTCGATCTGCCGCAGCTGTACGCCGGCGTCCCGGGCGGCGTCATGGAGCATGGCCACAAACTTCTCCTCCGTAGCGAAGTGGGAGCAGGAGCAGGTGGCCAGATACCCGCCCCGGGGCAGCAGACGCATGGCCCGATAGTTGATTTCTTTGTAGCCGGCAAGGGCGTTTCGGACTGTTTTGCGGGACTTGGTGAAAGCCGGCGGATCCAGAATGATAAAGTCGTACCGGGTAGGCTCTTTCTCCAGGGCAGGCAGCAGGTCAAAGACATTGGCGGCCATGCAGGTGACCCGGTCAGTAAGACCGTTGCGCTCCGCGTTGGCCCGGGCCATTTCCACGGCAGCCTCCGACACATCCACCGCAGTCACATGGGCCGCACCGCCCAGCGCGGCGTTGAGGGCGAAAGAACCAGTATGGGTGAAGCAGTCCAGCACCGTCTTCCCCCGGGCCAGCCGGGCTACCGCCCGGCGGTTATACTTCTGATCCAGGAAGAAGCCGGTTTTCTGCCCGTTTTCCACATCCACCAGATACTTCACACCGTTTTCCGTGATCTCGGTGACGGAAGAAGCCGGGGGCTCCTCTCCAGGGAGATGATACCATCCCTTTCCTTGGGGCAGGCCCTCCTTTTCCCGCAGAGCCACATCGTTGCGCAAAAATACGCCCCGGATGGACTGCCCGTCCTCCCGCAGGATACGGACCAGTGTGGGCAGCAGAAGATCCTGGATGGTTTCCATACCCACGGAGAGGACCTGCACACTTAAAAGATCGTGGAATTTATCCACCGTCAGACCGGGGAAGGCATCCGCTTCCCCGAAGATGATTCGGCAGGCGTCCAGATCCGCCGTGTCCATAACGGATTTACGGTATTCCCAGGCCCAGCGGAGCTTTCGCTCCCAAAAGGCCTCGTCGAAGCGGTCGTTGGCATTCCGGGAGAGCAGGCGCACCCGGATCTTGGAGTGCTCCGAGAGGAAACCGGTGCCCAGGTACCGGCCTTTTTTGCTCAATACATCCACCAGACCGCCGTTTTCGGTGGTGCCTTCGGAGCTGACGATCTCCACGTCATAGACCCAAGGGTGCCCCCGGAGAATGGCGGCCTCCGCCTTGGGGGTCACGGTGTAGCAGGGATAGCTGCGGGCTGCTTTCATACGTAAACTTCCTCGTATAATAAGATTTGCAGACAGTTTAAAGTGT
>UMJL01031157.1_pt1 | contig 20996 bp, 18 predicted proteins | sample 1966071 | NCBI WGS metagenome assembly UMJL01 (sample SAMEA4836148, study PRJEB28245) | human gut metagenome | biome: gut microbiome; material: fecal sample | place: Denmark | collected 2008
ATCCTTTATTTTCTGTGCGCAGGGTCCTTTTCAATGGCCGAGCCGCTCTTTGAAAGTCTCATAGCCATAGTCAGTCAGCCGGGTCAGGTCTCCCCGGCATCCCAGACGCCAGATATTGGGCAGCGGCATTCCGTTGAAGGTGTTGTTCTTGCAGGTGGTATAGATCGCCATATCGCCGAAGAGCACCAGATCCCCCTCTTCCAGCGGACGCGGAAACGCATAGTCGCCGATCACATCGCCGGCCAGGCAAGTGGGGCCGGCCAGCCGAAAAACGTGGCCCCTGTCAGGTTCAGTGCTGGCTTTATAGATGGGGGGCTGATAGGGCATCTCCAGCACGTCCGGCATGTGACAGGCCGCACTGACGTCCAGGATGGCGATTTTGGTGTTGCTGTTTTCCACCACGTCCAGCACCCGGCTCACCAGATATCCCGCGTTCAGAGCCACTGCCTCGCCGGGTTCCAGATACACCTCCACCCCCCATGTCTCTTTGGCATACCGGATGCATTGTTCCAGGGTAACAAGGTCGTAGTCCGGGCGGGTGATGTGGTGTCCGCCTCCCATGTTCAGCCACTTCATCCCGGGCAGGATGTCCCCGAATCTCCCCTTCACCGCTTCCAGGGTGGTTTTCAGAGCGTCGGCGTTCTGCTCGCAGAGAGTGTGGAAATGGAGGCCGTCCAGCAGGGCCAGGGTCTCTCTGTCCATCTCCTTGTCCCATACGGCTCTGGTCACGCCCATACGGCTGCCGAGGGCACAGGGATCATAGATGGCGTGCCCTTCCTGCGTGGAACACTCCGGATTGATTCGCAGTCCCAAACTCCTGCCCGCCTCTTTTCCCCGCCGCCCGAATTTTTTGAGCTGATGGATGGAGTTGAATACGATGTGGTCGGCATACTGCAAGAGCTCCTCAAACTCGTCCTCCCGGTAGGCGCCGCAGAACACATGCACCTCTTTGCCGCCCATCTCCTCCCGGCCCAGCCGGGCCTCATAGAGGCCGCTGGCCTCGGTACCGGCCAGATACTCGGAAAGCAGCGGATAGAAGTCGTAATTGGAAAATGCTTTCTGGGCCAGCAGGACACGGCAGCCGGTACGCTCTGCCAGGGCGGCCAGACATTCGCCGTTGGCCCGCAGACGCGCCTCGTCGATCACATAACAAGGGGTCGGAAGGGGGGCAAACAGCGCCTCCGGCTCATACCGGGACAACCCCGCAAATTGGGGGTCATGGGTGGTAAGGCAGGCCATCAGTCCACCAGAACAGGATCGTGGTTCTCGCTGCGGGGCAGGCCATACCGGTCCAGCGCATCCAGGAAGGGATCGGGATCAAACTCCTCTACGGTGTGGACACCCTTTTCGGTCCACTTGCCGGTGAGCAGCATGAGCGCGCCGCACATAGCTGGTACGCCGGTGGTGTAGCTGATGGCCTGACTGGCCACCTCCTTGTAACACGCCTGGTGGTCGCACACATTGTAGATATAATAGGTTTTCTCCTTACCGTCCTTCTTGCCGGTGAAGATGCAGCCGATGTTGGTCTTGCCGTGGGTGCGGGGACCCAGGCTGGCGGGATCGGGCAGCAGGGCCTTGAGGAACTTGATGGGTACGATCTGATGTCCCTCAAACTCCACAGGGGTGGTGGAGAGCATCCCCACGTTCTCCAGACACTTCATGTGGGTGAGATAGCTCTGGCCGAAGGTCATGAAGAAGCGGATGCGCTTGACCTCGGGGATGTTCTCCGCCAGGGATTCGATCTCCTCGTGGTGGAGCAGGTACATGTCCTTCTCCCCCACCTGGTCGAAGTGATATTCCCGCTTGATGCTCATGGCGGGGATCTCCACCCAGTGGCCGTTCTCCCAGTAGGAGCCGGGGGCGGACACCTCCCGCAGGTTCACCTCGGGGTTGAAGTTGGTGGCGAAGGGGTAGCCGTGGTCGCCGCCGTTGCAGTCCAGAATATCGATGGTGTCGATGGTGTCAAACTCGTGCTTCTTGGCGTAGGCGCAGTAGGCCTGGGTCACGCCCGGGTCAAAGCCGCAGCCCAGCAGGGCGATGAGGCCCGCCTTCTCAAACTTCTCCCGGTAGGCCCACTGCCAGGTGTAGTCGAAGTAGGCGGAAAAGCCCTTCTCCTTGCAGCGCTTCTCGTAGACGGCCTTCCACTCAGGCTCCTCGATGTCCTCGGGCTCGTAGTTGGCGGTGTCCATATAGTTGACGCCGCACGCCAGGCAGGCGTCCATGATGGTCAGGTCCTGATAGGGCAGGGCGATATTCATCACCAGGTCAGGCTGGTAGCCCTTGATGAGGGCGATCACCTCGTCCACCTTGTCGGCATCCACCTGGGCGGTGGTGATCTTGGTGGCGGTCTTGCCGGCAAGGTCGGCGGCCAGCTGGTCGCACTTGGACTTGGTGCGGCTGGCGATGCACAGCTCCGTGAATACATCGCTGACCTGGCAGCACTTGCGGATGGCCACGGAGGCCACGCCGCCGCAGCCGATGACTAATACTCTGCTCATGTTTTTTCTCCTTTTATTTCAAAAATAGTGGGACTTTCTCACAATTTGGCTCTCATTTGGACAGGGCCAGCAGCAGCTCCCGCAGCACCTTGCAGGCGGTGGCCGTGGATACGCCGCTCTGGTCCAGCATGGGGGCCAGCTCATTGACGTCCGCGGCCACCACATTGGTACGGGCCACCAGCCGAATGGCCTCCAGCAGCTGCGGGAAGGTAACGCCCCCTGCTTCGGGGGTGCCGGTGCCGGGAAACACGGAGGGGTCCAGGCAGTCCAGGTCGATGGTGAAGTACACCGGCGCGCCGGTCTGGGTCAGCTCCCGGGTCAGCGCCTCCAGGCCGTCAAAGCAGAAGGGGTGCAGGTCCGTGTGGTCCTTGGCAAATCGGAACTCCTCCCGGTCCCCGCTGCGGATGCAGAACTGGTGAATCCGGCCGTCCCCCACCAGCTCGTGGCAGCGGCGGATGACGCAGGCGTGGCTCAGCTTTGCCCCCAGGTAATCGTCCCGCAGATCGGCGTGGGCGTCAAAGTGGAGGATGTGCAGCTCCGGGAAGCAGCGGAACACCGCCCGGAGGCTGCCCAGGGTGACAAGATGTTCTCCGCCGATCAAAAGCGGCAGCTTCCCGTCGGACAAGATCTCCTCCGCCCGGGCTTCGATGTCGGCCAGGGCCTGTTCCGCGCTGCCGAAGCACAGTTCCAGGTCGCCGCTGTCAAAGACGGCGCAGTCGGTGAGGTCCTTGTCCTGATAGGGACTGTAGGTCTCCAGGCCAAAGCTCTCATGGCGCATGGCAGCCGAACCGAACCGGGCGCCGGGCCGGAAACTGGTAGTGGAGTCAAAGGGGGCTCCGAAGAGGACAATTTTGGCATCCTCATAGCTGCTCTCGCAGCCGATGAAGGTCTCGATATTGGGGGTCATTTCTCTACCTCCTCCAGCATCTCCTCCAAAAACGCAGGCAGGAAAAAGGCTCCCGCGTGGAGACGGACGGTATAGTATTTGGTCTTCAGGTGCAGCTTCAGCCATTTTTCCCGGTCAAAATCATCAATGGGGTGGTACTTTTTGCTGGCAAATCCAAACAGCCAGTACCCGGCGGCATAGGTGGGGATATGGGCCTGGTAGACCCGGCTGATGGGGAAGGTGCTGACGATCCGCTTATGGCAGCGCTGCATGGCCTCCGCATCATGGCGGTAAAATGGACTTCCCTGCTGGTTGACCATGATGCCGTCGTCCCGCAGGGCATTGTAGCAGATGCCATAGAACTCCCGGGTAAAATAGCCCTCCGAGGGGCCGAAGGGGTCGGTGGAGTCCACAATGATCAGGTCGTACTGCGCCTTGCGGCGGCGGATGAAGCGCAGGGCGTTGTCAAAATAGATGTGGACCCGCTTGTCATCCAGGCGGCAGGCGTTCTCCGGCAGATACTGCCGGCAGGCGCTCACCACCTGTTCATCCATCTCCACCAGGTCGATGGACCGGACGCACTCATACCGGGCCAGCTCCCGTACCACGCCCCCGTCTCCCGCGCCGATGACCAGCACGTCCTGGACGTTGGGGTGGACGGCCATGGGCACGTGGGTGATCATCTCGTCGTAGATGAACTCGTCCCGCTCGGTGAGCATTACGTTGCCGTCCAGGGTGAGCACCTTGCCGAACTCCGGGGTGTCGTAAATGTCGATCTGCTGGTAATCGCTCTTCTGGGAGTAAAGATGCCGGTTAACCCGCAGGCTGTGCTTCACATCGGGGGTATGAAACTCACTGAACCACAGCTCCATCATCCCACCTCCTCCGTCAAAATGTTGATATGCGCAATGTCCGGGTCCTCGGGGCCGGTCATGGAGCAGCCCTTGGCCTTGGCGTAGCGGATATAGTCCAGGATCTCCGCTGTGATCCGCTCACCGGGGGCCAGGATGGGGATTCCCGGGGGATAGCACATGACAAACTCACTGCACACCCGACCCACGCTCTCCTCCAGCGGCACGCTCTTCTTATCCGCATAAAAGGCCTCCTGGGGACTGGTGACCACCTCCGGGTCGATGTACTCCTGATTCATCAGCCCGCTGCCGTCAGTTTGATAGCGGCGGCGGATCTCCGCCAGGGCGCTCACCAGCCGCTCCAGCTCCTGATACCGGTCGCCGATGGAGAGATAGGCCAGGATATTGCCGATGTCGCCGAATTCGATCTGGATATCGTACTCGTCCCGCAGCAGGTCGTAGACCTCAATGCCCGCCAAGCCGATGTCCCGGGTATGGACACTGAGCTTGGTGGGGTCAAAGTCGAAGATGGAGTCCCCGTTCACCAGTTCCCGCCCAAAGGCATAGTACCCGCCGATGGCGTTGATCTCCTCCCGTGCATACTCCGCCATGGCGATCACCTGGCGGAATACCTCCTTTCCCCGGAGGGCCAGATTGCGGCGGCTGATGTCCAGGCTGGACATCAGCAGGTAGCTGCCGGAGGTGGTCTGGGTCAGGTTGATGATCTTGCGCACATGGCCTTCGTGGATCTTGGGGCCGATGAGCAGCAGGCTGGACTGGGTCAGACTGCCGCCGCTTTTGTGCATGGACACCGCCGCCATATCCGCACCGGCCTCCATGGCGGAAACCGGCATATTCTCGCCGAAGTAGAAGTGGGTGCCGTGGGCCTCATCGGCCAGACAGTACATCCCGGCGTCATGGGCCATTTTCACAATGGAGCGCAGGTCGCTGCATATGCCGTAATACGTGGGGTTATTCACCAGAACCGCCACCGCATCGGGGTTCTCCCGGATGGCCTTGGCCACCTGCTCCCGCTTCATGCCCAGGGAGATGCCCAGTCGGTGGTCCACCTCCGGATTGACGTACACCGGAATGGCACCGCAGAGCACCAGCGCGTTGATGACGCTGCGGTGGACGTTGCGGGGCATGATGATCTTGTCTCCCCGCTTGCACACCGACAGCACCATAGTCTGCACCGAGCTGGTGGTGCCTCCCACCATCAAAAAGGCGTGGGCCGCGCCGAAGGCATCCGCTGCCAGCTCCTCCGCCTGCCGGATCACGGAAATGGGATGGCACAGGTTGTCCAGGGGCTTCATGCTGTTCACGTCAATGCTGACGCACTGTTCTCCCAAAAAGGCGGCCAGTTCCGGATTTCCCCGGCCCCGCTTATGCCCGGGCACATCGAACGGGACAACGCGCATCTGCCGGAACGTCTGAAGCGCCTCGTATATGGGGGCTTTGCTTTGGTCCAGGTTCCGCTCTCTTATCATCTGCCAACACCTCAAAACGCAAAAAAACACAAGCTGCATCTGTGCAGCTTGTGTTTGAATCAACGCACGCATAAAGCTTCCCCGGGATACCCGCCTGGCAGCAGGGCAGAGCTCCGCCAAGAGCAGAGCAAGCCGCCGGATCATATGCTTGGTACTGAGAGTCTATATAGCAACAAGATACTTTTACTACTCTTTTATTGACCGTTTCACAAGTCTGCGCAGACGCGCATTTCGGTTATAAAGTAACCAACTTATAAAATTTGAGCTTTTAACTCAATCAATAAGGCGGTAACCCGCCGATCGGCAGTGGACCCGGCTGTCCGTATGGCCTTGACTCCCGCAGGAGTGGTCCCAGTATGCTTGGCCAGATAAACTCCAGTCAAATTCCCACAGAATATAACACAAAATTTGGAAGATGTCAATTCATTTTCAAAATGTCTCCCCGGCGGGGCACTCGTCTTTCAGCTCCGGCATCTTTCCAAGGTCCCGGCAGCCTGCTATACTGGAACTATCAAACTGTCAACTGTCTGCGGCGGCACAGGATATTTTCCACTTTTCCCCACATCCGCCGCACCTGCACACCGGGAGAGGACCCATGAACAAAACCGCAAAAGAAAAACTGCTCCTGGCGATGGAGCAATTGCTGCAGCACAAGCCTCTGGACGTGATCCGCGTAAGTGAACTGGTTCGGCAGGCCAGTGTGTGCCGGAAGACCTTCTACCGGCACTATCAGGACAAGTATGCCCTGGCAGCGGCGTATTTTGCAGACTTCTTCGACCGCTCGTTCGGCCGGATCGTATCCGGCGAGAGCTTTGACGTGGCGCTGCTGGAATACCTTGCGATCTGCGAGGAAAAAGCGGCCGTACTGAAAAACCTATACTCCAGCAAAGATCTCAACGGCCTGCGGAACATCGACCTTCTCTACACCCGGAAAACCTATCAGAACTATCTTCTGGAAAAGGGCGCGGACACGTCAGATTCTGCCATGCAGTTTGCCATTGAGATCGCGGTCCGCGGCGGAACGGATATGGTAATTGACTGGATCAGAAATGATCTTCCCATTGGGAAGGTTCAGCTGCGGGATCTCATCCGGCGGACTCTCCCCAATGATCTGCTGCGCTACCTGTAAAACGCGACAATGACACATCTGCCCGGTTTTGTGGCTTGTTGTCGGGGATTTGGATTTGTTATACTGAGAATTGTTCCCCGCCGCGTCAGACGGCCTGCCGCCCGCAGCGGTGACCCACACAGCCGGCGCACCGGATTTTGGGCGGCAGGTTTATCCAGTTCCGGTACAGAGGCTATGGGCGGAATATGATTTTGTGGAAAAAAACAGGAGAGGTGTACATGGGAAAGGAATATTATATCGCCGCCTGTGTGTTTACTGCACAGTTTCCAGAATTGAGCGAAAAGATCCAGCAATATGTGGCAGCCCGCTTTCACATGCCGATCGTGCGCTGCTGCACGCCCCGGTTCATGCTGACGCAGTTTGAAGAGCAAATGCCGGACTCCTATCGGGATCAGTGGAAGGCCCTGCCGGACCACGCGGAACTGCAGCCGGGCGACACCATCTATTCGGTATGTCACAACTGCCTGAACATCATTGAAGAGACACTGCCCGGCGTTCAGGTCAAATCCCTCTGGGAACTTATTTTGTCGGATGAGCAGTTTGCTTTCCCGGACTATCAGGGGCTCTCTGTGACCATTCAGGACTGCTGGCGCTCCCGGGACCGCCTTTCTGAGCAGACAGCGGTCCGTTCACTTTTGAAAAAAATGAACATTTCTTTCCTGGAAGCGGAGGAGAACTTTGCCCGGACCGATTTCTGCGGCAATTCTCTCTATCGTCCGCAGCCTCCCCGCAATCCCAAGCTGGCGCCCATCCACTATCAGGTGAACGCCGTCGGGAAATTCGAGCCTCACAGCGCCGAGGAACAGGCCCAGATCATGCAGGCGTATTGCCGGCGGTATCAGACGGATATCGTCGTCTGCTACTGCCACTACTGCCTGGAGGGGCTGCTGCTGGGCGGCAAGGACGGAAGGCATCTTGCGCAGCTGCTGTTTCAGTCCGGCGCACATGCGTGACACACCCTGCACATCCGTTGGGCGCAGTTCCGGGCGGAATATTTTCTCAGCCATATCAGCAAAGCGGCACCCCCGGAGCACATCGTCCCGAGGGTGCCGCTTTATCGTCTCTTCTCAGCCCTGGCCATAGTAGGCGCTGGGGCCGTGCTTGCGCAGGTAATGCTTGTTCAAAAGCTCCTGCTGCATGGGTCCGCGTCCCGGCTCCAGCATCAGCGCGTGGAAATCCATGAAGGCGACCTCCTCCATCACCACCGCATTATGGACGGCGTTGGCGGGGTCCGCGCCCCAGGCAAAGGGGCCGTGGCTGTTCACCAGCACACCGGGCACGGCGGCGGGGTCCAGCTTGCGCTGGGCGAAGGTTTCCACAATGACGTTGCCGGTCTCCCGTTCGTAGTTGTTCCGGTCCTCCGGCGCGCCGATCTCCGCCGGGGTCATGAGACGGGTGCAGGGGATCTCCCCGTAGAAGTAATCCCCCTGCGTGGTTCCCATGGCGGGGATGCCCCGGCCGGCCTGGGCAAAGCTGGTGGCCCAGCGGGAATGGGTATGGACAACGCCTCCCAGAGCGGGCCATGCCTTGTAGAGCACCAGATGAGTGTCGGTATCGCTGGAAGGCTTGTAGTGTCCTTCCACCACCTTGCCGTCCAGGTCTACCACCACCATATCTTCCGGCTTCATCTCGTCATATTCCACGCCGGAGGGCTTGATGACCACCAGGCCCTGCTGCCGGTCGATTCCGGACACGTTGCCCCAGGTAAAGGTCACAAGGCCGTGTTTGGGCAGCATCAGATTGGCCTGACAGACCTGTTCTTTCAGTTCTTCCAGCATCGTGCGCATCTCCTTGCTTTTATGAGATCGGGGGTCGGGCGGGACCGATGGTCCCGCCCGGTCCGCCCTTTAAAATTCCTTCAGCTTCCAGGCAATGTCGTTGTAGAAGAGTTCCTTCTTGAAATCGCTGAAGGTGGTATCCTTGGTGATGTGGACGCACTCGATCTGCATCATCTCCGCCCAGTCCTCCATCATCTCCGCAGTCACGGCCGTGGAGAGGACGGTATGGTGGGCGCCGCCGGCCTGAATCCAGCACTTGACGCCGGTCAGCAGGTCCGGCATGGGCTTCCACATGACCCGGGCCACCGGCAGATTGGGCATCTCCAGAATGGGCTTGATGACCTCGATGTCCTGGATAATCATCCGCAGGCGCCCGCCCATGTCGATGAGGGAGACCACAATGCCGGGGCCCTCCTTGCCCTCGAACACCAGACGGGCCGGGGGATTCTTGCCGCCGATGCCCAGAGGATGGACCTCGATCCGGGGTCGCTGGGCCGCGATGGAGGGACAAACCTCCAGCATATGGGCCCCCAGGGAGACCTCCTTACCGGGTTCCAGATCGTAGGTGTAGTCCTCCATGAAGAGGGTGCCGCCCTCCAGGCCCTGGGCCATTTTCTTCATGATGGCGGTCATACCGGCCACCTTCCAGTCGCCCTCACCGCCGTAGCCGATGCCGTCGGCCATCATGTTCTGGCTGGCAAGGCCCGGCAGCTGCTCCATGCCGTAGAGGTCCTGGAAGTTGTTGATAAAGGCCTGGGCCCCTTCCCGCTCCAGGATCTTCCGCATGGCCACCTCTTCCCTGGCCTGGTAACGGACCGTGGCCAGATCGTCGGTGGCAAAGTCATAGCGCTCCTTGTACTGCTCCATCTGGGCGTCCACTTCCGCCTCGGTGACGGCGTCCATGGTCTCCACCAGATGCCCCACAGGCCAGTAGTCCACCTGCCAGCCCAGCTTGATCTGGGTCTCCACCTTGTCGCCCTCGGTGACGGCCACGTCCCGCATGTTGTCGCCGAACCGGACGATCCGCAGCCGGCGGGAGAAGTCATAGCCGATAGCGGCCCGCATCCAGGCGGCCAGCTCCTGCTGGACGGGGGCGTCCTGCCAGTAACCGGCAATGATCTTCCGGGGCAGACGCATCCGGGCGCCGAGGAAGCCGTGCTCCCGGTCGCCGTGGGCAGCCTGGTTCAGGTTCATGAAGTCCATGTCGATCTCCTCATTGGGGATCTTCCGGTTATACTGGGTCGCCAGATGGCAGTAGGGCTTTTGCAGCAGATCAAATCCATGAATCCACATCTTGCTGGGCGAGAAGGTGTGGCACCAGGTCACCACGCCGCAGCAAGTATCGTCGTAGTTGGCCTCTTTCATGATTTGGGTGATCTCCGCGTCGGTCTTGACGGTGGCCTTGTATACCAGTTTGCAGGGCAGAATGCCGGAAGAGCTCATGGTCTCCGCCATTTCGGCGGCCCGCTTGTCCACGGTCTCCAGGACCTCCGGTCCGTACAGGAACTGACTGCCCACCACAAACCAGAACACTTTGTTTTCCATGTGAATGTACCTCCCAATCGCGCTTCACGCTTACTTCAGATATTCCACGGCACACCGCTCCAGAGGAAGCCCGCGGACATACCGTTCCATAAAGGCAGCGAAGCCTTTCTCATCCTCCGGCTCCGGCCGGACGGTGTCCGCCTTCTGTCCGGCAAACACCTGACGGTCCAGGTAATCCTCCAGCGTCTGGTTCTCCTGACGGCGGGCCCGATAGGCCGCCAGCAGGGCCATGCCCCACGGGCCGCCCTCTCCCGCGGTCTCCATGACGGAAACCGGCGCGCCGGCGGCAGCAGCCATGATCCTCTGTCCCGCCTCCGGGGTCTTGAAGAACCCGCCATGTCCCATCAGCCGGTCCACCACCACATGCTCCTTTGCCAGGATATCCATGCCCATCTTCAGGGCCCCCAGGGCGCTGAAGAGCTGGCAGCGCATGAAGTTTGCAAATGTCAGACGCCCCTCCGGGCCCCGGGCCAGCAGCGGCCGGCCATCTTCCATTCCCGCCACGGGTTCGCCGGAAAGATAGTTATACAGCAGCAGTCCGCCGCCGTCCTTCTCGCCGTCCAAGGCAGAGCGGAACATGGTGGTAAAGAGCTTATTCTTGTCCACCGGCAGGTCCATGGCCTCCAGGAAGCCCTGGAACACCTTGGCCCAGGCGTTGATCTCATTGGTGCAGTTGTTGCAGTGAACCATGGCCACCGGTTTTCCCGTGGGAGTGGTGACCATGTCAATCTCCGGGTAGACCCGGGACAGCGGCCGCTCCAGCACGATCATGGCAAACACGCTGGTACCTGCCGACACGTTGCCGGTCCGTACCGCCACAGCATTGGTGGCGGCCATGCCGGTGCCGGCGTCGCCCTCCGGCGGCGCCAGGGGAATGCCGCTTTCCAGCGTGCCGCTGGGGTCCAGCAGTCGGGCGCCCTCCGGTGTCAGGCTGCCGGCATCCACGCCGGCGGGAAGCACCTGGGGCAGAATATCCCGCAGTTTCCAGGGATAGCCCTTGTCCGCTACCAAAGCATTGAAGGAGTCCATCATGGTCTGGTCGTAGTCGCAGCATCCGCTGTCGATGGGGAACATGCCGCTGGCCTCCCCCACGCCCAGCACTTTACGGCCGGTGAGCTTATAGTGGACATACCCGGCCAGCGTAGTGAGATAGTCGATGTCTCTGACATGCTCCTCCCCGTTGAGGATCGCCTGATACAGATGGGCAACGGACCAGCGCAGTGGGATGTTGAACTGGAACCGCTCGGTCAGCGCGGAAGCCGCGGGGCCGGTGGTGGTGTTGCGCCAGGTGCGGAACGGTGCCAGCAGTTCTCCGGCGGCGTTGAGGGGAATATAGCCGTGCATCATGGCAGAAAAGCCCATGGCGCCCACCCGGCGGAGCTTTTCCCCGCAGGCATCCTCCACGCGCCGGACCAGCTGGCCGTAAGCGCTTTGCAGTCCCGCCCATACGTCCTCCATGTGGTACGTCCAGTAGCCACCCTCATAGCGGTTTTCCCAGTCGTACTCGCCGGAGGTCAGGGGGACATGATCCGGGCCGATCAGCACTGCCTTGATGCGGGTGGAGCCCAGCTCGATGCCAAGATAGGTCTCGCCGGAGCGGACCGCTTCTCTCATATCCATTTTCATGCCTCCCTTACTTGCTCTTTTCCTTGATCCGGGCGAAGATGCTCTGCAGCACAATGAAGAAGCACAGCAGCGCCGCAGTCAGGATGTTGGGCCAGGAGGACGCCAGCTTGCCGTTGGTCTGCACGATGGTGGAGATGGTGCCGTTGATCAGCACGCCGAAGAGGGTGCCGATCACATTGCCCACGCCGCCGGTGAGCAGCGTGCCGCCGATGACGGCGGAAGAGATGGCGTCCATTTCCATGCCGGTGGCCTGGGAGACGCTGGCAGACATGGTGTTCATGCAGTAGCAGATGCCGCCCAGAGAGCACAGGAAGGAGGAGAGAACGTAGGCCTTGAGCTTGGTCTTCTTTACGTCCAGTCCCATCATGGCAGCGGACTGCTCGTTGCCGCCCACCGCATACAGGGACCGGCCGAACTTGGTGTAGCGAAGCACCAGGAAGATCACGACCAGCACCAGCAGCGCCACAACTACGCCGATGCCGATATAGGGCATGATCATCTTTCCGGCGCGGTTGACAGTTCCGCCAAACGGCAAATAGATACGGAAGTTGGCCAGGTCATAAAACGTCTGGTTGATCTCCGCGGTGATGGAGAGCTGATTGGTGGAAATGACTGCCGTCATGCCCCGGGCAAAGAACATACCTGCCATAGTGACGATAAAGGGCTGAATCTCCAGATAGCCTACGCAGAAGCCCTGTACCAGTCCAAACACCACGCCGATGACCAGCACCAGCAGCACCATCACCGGGGCGCTCATGTTCCACTCGCTCATGCCGTAGGCCAGAAGCATACAGTCCAGAGCCACCAGAGAGCCCACGGAAATGTCGATGCCGCCGGTCAGCATGACGCAGGTCAATCCGCAGGCCACGCAGATCAAACCGGCATTGGTGCGGAACAGGTTCAAAAAGGTCTGCAGGTTGGTAAAGCCCTTACTGGCGTATGCGACACAGCCGGCTGCGTACAAAATGATGAACAGGGCGATGGTGATCAGCAACAGCATGGTGTTGCTGTTCATCTGCTTACGATCCTTCAGGACGTTGGCACTCTTTTTCATACGTGAGCCACCTCCTTCTGAGAGACCGTCTTGGCAACGGCGCGCTTTTTGAACCACGCCTTTACCGGCGGTGCCTGCACCGCCACGATGGCAATCACAATGATCGCCTTGAACACGGGGTTCACCGCCGTGGACACGCCCATGGCGAACATGGTGGTGGTAATAGCCTGGATGGTATAGGCTCCGATGATGGAACCGGCCAGGTTGAACCGGCCGCCGCCCAAGCTGTTGCCGCCCAGAGCCACCGCCAGGATGGCGTCCAGCTCCATGTCCAGGCCGATGTTGTTGGAATCGGCGCTGGTGATGCGGGAAGAAGCCACAATGCCGGCAATCCCGGCGCACAGGCCGCACAGGAGGTAGCAGGCAAAAATGATCCGCTTGGAGTTGAGGCCCGCGATACGGCTGGCCTTCTTGTTGATACCCACGGCCTGGATGTACATTCCCATGGCGGTCTTTTTCAGCACCACGGAGGTCACCGCCACGCACACCGCCGCAATAATGATGGGGGTGGGAACAGGGCCGATATAGCCGCCGAAGACGCCGAACTCAGGGACCCGGATATAGACGATCAGGTTGTTGCAGAGCAGCAGGCCGATGGCCCGGGCCGCCGACCACAAAATCAGCGTGGCCACCATGGGTTGGATGTTCAGATACGCCACCAGCGCGCCGTTGAAGGCACCGCACAGGCAGCCCATCAGCAAAGCGCCGATCAGGCCCACCACCAGAGGCATGGCAAACTCATCGGCACTGCTGACCGACGACACACCAAATCCCGCCACCAGCATGCAGCAGAAGGACGCACATAGGCTCATCACCGAGCCCACGGAAATATCCGTGCCGGCGGAGGAGGAGACCACCAGTGTCATGCCGATGGCCAGGATCGCGACCTCACTGCCGCGGTTAAGGATGTTGATGATTCGGCCGCCCAGCAGGCCGTTGGTCATGGTGATTTTGAAGAAGTTGTAGAATTCATTGCCCTGGGACAGGTCGTAGATGATATTGACGCACAGTACCAGCAGCATGCAGAACACCGGCAGAAACAGCCGTTTCTGGGTGAGTTTTTTCAGTTTAGTCATCTTTTCCACCTCCTGCAATGGCGGCCATGACCCGCTCCTGGGTCAGCTCGCCGTCCAGCTCGCCGACCTTGGCGCCGTCCCGCATCACTGCCATGCGGTTGCAGGTGCGCAGCATCTCATCAATCTCAGAGGAGATGAACATCACGCTCTTGCCCTCGCTGGCCAGCTGGACGATGAGTTTCTGGATCTCCGTCTTGGTACCGATGTCGATACCGCGGGTGGGCTCGTCCAGGATCAGGAAGTCCGGATCTGTTGCCAGCCACCGGGCCAGAATGGCCTTTTGCTGGTTGCCGCCGGAGAGCTGCTTGATGGGCGTCTCCCGGCTGGCGGTTTTGATCTGCAGCAGGTCTATGTACCGGTCGGCGATCTCTTCCTGCTTGGCCCGGGGCAGCTGCTTGAACATGCCCCGCTTGGCCTGGAGCGCCAGAATGATATTTTCCCGAACGGACAGATCCCCGATGATGCCCTCGGCCTTCCGGTCGTCCGGCAGCAGGCCCATGCCCATGTTCATAGCATCGATGGGCTGATTGATCTTTGCCGCCTTGCCCGCTACCTTCAGCGTACCGGTCTGGGCCTTGTCTGCACCGTAAATGGCCCGGGCCAGCTCACTGCGGCCGGAGCCCAGCAGTCCGGTAAGGCCAATGACCTCACCCTTGTGGATATCCAGGTCAAAGGGCTTGATGGTGCCCTTGTGGCTCAGGCCCTTCGCCTCGATTTCCAAAGGTGCGGAGGCGTCATAGGCGTAGCCCTCCGGCTTGATGGAGGCCAGATCATCGAAATCCTTGCCCATCATGGCCGCCACCAGCTTCACCCGGGGCAGCTCCGCCACCGGATACTCGCCCACCAAGGCGCCGTTGCGCAGCACGGTGATCCGGTCGCACACGGCGTACACCTGCTCCAGGAAGTGGGTGACAAAGATGATTCCCACGCCGTGCTTTTTCAGCTGGACCATCATCTTGAAGAGCTTTTCCACCTCGTTGTCATCCAGGGAGGAGGTGGGCTCATCCAGAATGAGCACCTTGCAGTCCATATCCACCGCCCGGGCAATGGCGATCATCTGCTGAATTGCCAGGGAATAGTTTTCCAGATTCTGGGTCACATCCACCTTGATGTCCAGCCGCTTCACCAGTTCGTCGGCTTTTTTGTTCATGGTCCGGCGGTCAATGGTGTGGAGGGCGGTCAATGGTTCCCGGCCGATGTACAGATTTTCCGCCACACTCAGGTTGGGGCACAGATTCACTTCCTGATATACGGTGGAGATTCCCACCTTCTGCGCATCCAGTGTGGACCGGTTTTTTACGGGCCCGTCAACTCCCGCCACCCGGATCTCACCGGATTCAAAATCGTTGATACCGGTAAGGCACTTGATGAGCGTGGACTTTCCCGCGCCGTTTTCTCCCATCAGCGCATGGATTTCACCTCTTCGCAGCGTAAAATCCACATTGTCCAGAGCCTTTACGCCTGGGAACGTCATGCTGATTCCCCGCGCCGTCAGAACAATATTGTCTTCCAACACAATCACCTCGAATAAAAAAGGGAGGACCCTGAAATATGGCGGGTCCTCCCTGAGTGTATATGCCTACTCCTTCATGCACTCTCGCAGGGAGTGGGACTGATTAATAGGGGCGGCCGTCCAGAACTTCCTGGGTGACATGGATCATGGACTGCTCCTCGCCGTTGACATTGATGGTAGCCACATTGTCCTCGGCAGCGAACCAGGACTCAGTCACATAGATCTCCTTCTCGGGGGTCTCACCGGCCTCCAGCTGCTGGATGATCTCAGCAACAGTGGGGGCGGCCATGGGGTTGCACTCGAAGTCGGCGTTGATCTTGCCGTCCATCACCATCTGGACATAGGGCTTGTTGGCGTCGAAGGAAACCAGGACCACGTCACCGCCCACACCGTAGGTGACACCCGCATTGTCCATGGCGGTCATGGCGCCGGCGGCCTCGTTATCGTTCTGGCAGATGACCACGTTGAACTGGCCGGCATAGCTCTGGCAGTAGGACTCCATGACTTCCTGACCGCCGGCTTCGGTGAAGTCGCCGCTCTGGGAATCCAGGATGGTCCAGCCCTCGCGGTCGGCGATCTCCTTGAAGCCATCGGTACGGCCGATGGTGGCGGAGGCACCGGTGGAGCCCTCAATCACCAGGGCGTTGATCTCGCTGATGCCCTTGTCAGCGGCATAGGCCTTCAGCCACTCGCCGCAGGCCAGGCCCTCAACCTTAAAGTCGGAGCCGACCCAGGAGACATACTTGTCGGAGTCATCGATGGTACGGTCAATCACAATAACGGGGATGCCCGCATCCTCGCACTCCGTCAGGACGGCGTCCCAACCGGTGGAGACAATGGGGTCGATGATGATGTAATCCAGACCCTGCTGGATGAAGTTCCGCACAGCCTCCAACTGCTTGGCCGAGTCGTTGTCGCAGTCCACGAAGGACAGCTCGTAGCCGTTTTCAGTGGAGAACACATCCTGCGCGGACTTGGTGGAAGCGGTACGCCAGTCGGACTCATGGCCCACCTGAGCGAAGCCTACGGTGATCAGATCGCCGCTTTCATCGGACTGGGGAGTCTCCTCCGTGGTGCCGGCATCACCGCTGCTGCCGCAGGCCACCAGAGACAGGGACATCACCAGAGCAAGTGCAAGTGCCAAAAACTTCTTCATAGTAAACGCTCCTTCTGGTATAATAATTTTTCGCGTCGCCAGACGCGTGAGGCACATGAGGAAACGGAAGGGACAGTTTAGTAACTTTTATGTTTCGTTTATTTTTTCTTGAGTAAAAGTTTAGCATAGTTTTCTGAAATGTCAATAAATCCCGCAGTTAGGTAAACGATTTCTTACATATTTTACAAAAATTTCGGATTTCTTTTGTTGGAAACACCTCCCTCCTCTCTTGCTGAAAACTAAATATTTTTTTAATTTATTCATAAATTTAGCATTTTCTATTGTTTTTTACACGGCGGTCGCTTATAATGAGCTTTAACGGCCGCCAGCCGGCCGTTTTGGAAAGAAGGAGGCGTCGGTAGAATGGGAATTACTGCAAAAGACATTGCGGAAAAACTGGGGGTCTCCCCCTCTGCGGTCTCTCTGGCCCTGAACGGAAAGCCAGGGGTCAGCGTTGCCACCAGAGAGCGGATTCTGGCAGAGGCCATCCGCATGGGATATATTACCCAGAAGAGTTCTGCTGAAGCGGTCCCCAACATCCGATATGTGATTTTTCTGGAGCGGGGTGATGCCGTGAGGGAAACCTCCTTCTATTCGATTGTGCTTCAGGGGATCGAAGCCCGCGCCAAGGAATACGGATATAATGTACTGATCAGCTATTTTGACACCAGTAAGGACTGGAATGAACAGATCAACGTGATCTGCAAGGACATCTCCGGTCTGATCGTTCTGGGGACAGAGATCAAGGACCGTCACATCGCCATGGCACAGGCCCACGGTGTGGGAAGGCTGGACCTGCCGCTGGTGATGGTGGATAACGCCACCAGCCTGGTGGATCTGGACTGCGTCGTGGCGGATAACCGCTGCGGTGCCTATCGGGCTGCCTCCTATCTTCTGAACAAGGGTTATCCCGACGTGGGATACCTGCGCTCCACCGTTCGGATCGACAGCTTTGACGAGCGGGAGGCCGGCATCATCAAGGCCCGGCGGGAGTGGGGACTTCTGAAAAAATCTCCCACGCAGTGCGTGGATGTTGGCATCTCCTCGGAGCAGGCCTTTTATGACATGAGCACCTGGCTGGATCAGGGCGGCAAGCCTCTGCCGGCGCTGTTTGCCGACAATGACATCATTGCCGCCTCCTGTATCCGGGCGCTGAAATCCCACGGCTATCAGGTTCCCCGGGATGTCTCCGTGGTGGGCTTTGACGACATGCCCATCTGCACCATGGTGGACCCCCCTCTGACCACTGTGCACATCGCCAAGGAGCTGATGGGCATGCTGGCGATGGAGATTTTGCACCAGCGCATTCGGGACGGAGGGCGCGCACTGTGTGATGAGCGCACCGATATGCTGCGGACCACTATATCCACCCATTTGGTGGAGCGGGAGAGCGTTGCCCCCTTTTTCCACTGAGGGTTTCAATGAAGTGCGGAACACACAAGCAAAGCCTCCCTGGCCGCGGCAGATGCCACCCGCCATCAAAAACAGCGCACCGGGCAGGAAGCTCTAACTTCCTGTCCGGTGCGTTTTTCATTCTTTCCGGGCGTATCCCCGTATATCACCCCACGGACAGAGCAGGGCGTGTGTCTTTGCCCGCTGCTTATCGACCCGCCCACTTGTCTCCCGCTCCCGGCAGTCATGGAGCCTGGTCTCCATATCCGCATAAACGAAAATGCGCAGCGGATGGAATTCTCCTGAAATCACATTTGCGTTGCGCCCCACCAGAACGCAGTTGCCTTTGTCCACCAGCATACAGAGCATCTTTGTCTGCCGAGCTAGGAGGTCAGAATCATGACTGGTGTGGTAGGAAAACGTGCGTCCAAATGTCAGCGGATGCATGGAGCCAAAAGAGCCCTGTTCCAAAACATATTCCAGTGCATCTGCCAGTCGCTTCCCTGCTGCCTGTCCTCCGCTGCCGAATTCCCGGCTGATGGCTGATATTCATTGCTTTCTCTCCTAAAAAACAAAGCTGGATAAGGAAACAGGAATTTCACCCGTCATCTTATCCAGCTTGCAACTTCTGTTGTTGCTCACCCTTCGATGAACGAAAGGATTATAACAATGGCTGTTTATTATTGTCAATATCCAGTAACGACAAATCAATCCATCTAAAGATTCATAACGTCAGCCTCAAAATAAAGCACAGCTTTACTGTCTGGTGCACCCAAGCAATTCATACTAAAAAGCAAAATAATACACTGTGAACAGTGATACGGAGCCGGGAAAACTGGGCCAGAGAAAATGATAACAGTGGGGGCAAAAGAACATGGAAAAAAGACGCCTAGCTGGGGACGGCATGGTGCGCAAGCGTGAGGATGCCCGCCGGGAAGGACGTATCGTCATCGGCCACAGGGATATCGACGCCTACCAAGACGTGAAGCTGAGCGAAGAAAGTAAGATGATTCTCTCAGAGTGGCTGGATCGCTGGCTTGACCAAATGGTCTCTGTACTCCGTCCCAGTACCCTTGACCACTAGCGCAATGAACTGGAGCACCATGTCAAATCCTACCTTGGGCAAAAGGGGCTCACGCAAATCACAGCAGCCGATCTGCAAAACTCTACGACCTCTTAAAGCAGCAAGGCAGAGCACATCCCCGCTCCGGCCAAAGCCGCGGACTATCCACAACCACCGTCTATGGTATCCACACCACCCTCCACCATACATTAAAATTCGCAGTGGACCAACGGCTGCTGCCGTATAATCCTGCGACCATGTTGAGCCGCCCAAGGTGGCGCACAAAACCATGAGCATTCTGAACGATGAGCAGATGGATACCTCCCTGTCAGCAATAGAGCAAGGCCCGATCTGGCACGACTTCTTTTACACGGAACTGACCACCGGACTCCGTCTGGGTGAGATCTGCGGTCTCATGTGGTCTGACTTTGATGAAGGAAAAGGCACCCTGCGTGTCAGCCGCACGCTCCACAAGGAAAAGGGCGGATGATTGGTTTGTAGAGGCAAGACCTGCACCAGCGCTCGAACCATTTTCCTACCGTCTAGTGCGGCGGAGCTGCTGCGGCTTTGCAAAAAGACGTCTTACTCCTCCTGGATCTTCCACAATCCACTGTAGCCAGAAGCTCCCATGAATCCCACACATACCACCAATTAAAAAAGATCTTGAGGGAAAATAATTTACTTGACATTCGGTTCCATAATCTGTGGCAAACCTTTGCAACCGCCTCCCTGGAGCATGGCATGGATGTGAAAACACTCTCCCCCATCTGGCCAGGCGGTAAAAAGCACGCCTGTAATGGCTGCGGCAGAATGAAAACGCATCAGGCCCCCGGAGCGCACACTCCGGAGGCCTGTTTTTCTGTCTGTGGCTTGTTGTGTGGTCAAAGGGTTGACCACTTATCCTTACTCAGTCAAAATACAACAAAACGCAAAGAAAAATCGCCCTTTTCATACGAAAAAGGCGATTTTCTGGAGCTGCTGGGCGGATTCGAACCGCCTACCTCATCCTTACCAACAGCCATGGTAATATTTTTTACATATTTTTCGCTTATTTATAGCCGTTTTTGTTCCATTTCATTTGCTCTCCGACACTCTTTGCAATTGATGTTTCCGTGTGTTCCATGTCTGTCTGTGGCTGGTTATGTGGTCAGAAAGATTGTCGCAACGAAAGAGGCCCTCCACATGAACAACAAGGCGCTGTGTAGTTCGCTTGCTTTTCGCCCCGTTATTTCTCCGTTTGTCCCTATCGACTTTTATCTCCTGTTTTGGTATTGTGTTGGTTGCAAAAGCCCCACAAAATACGGAATACAGGAGGAAAAGCATGAACAGCATGAAAAAACGTATGGTCGCCGCACTGACAGCAGGCATCCTCGCAACCGCCCTCACCATCCCCGCCACAGCGACAGTAGCGTCAGACGAATCCATCCGAGTAAGCAGCTACAAAGGCAGTACCTTGGAGGTCGGAGACCGTAGCGGCCTCATCATCGGCCCCAGCGGTACGGGGTACACCGTCATGTCCAGCGACCCGGACATCGTAGCGGTTGAACAGGTGCTGACCTTCTGGGTCGCTGTCGCCAAGGCGGAGGGGAGCGCGGAGATTACCGCCTCCAACAGCGCCGGGGAGTACGGAACCGTGACGCTCACGGTCGGCTCCACTTCCCCCGCCGCATCGGAAGCCCCCGCTGGTGGGGACAGCGCCGGCCTGACGGACAATCTGGAGGTACGGCAGGAGATGATCCGGCTGATTAACCAGACCCGAAAGGCCAATGGAGTCTCAGAACTGCCGGTCAACGAAGCCCTGATGAACGCCGCCCAAACCTGCTCCAACCGGCGCTACACTTGGCATCACTCTCCAGAGGAAAGCAAGGCCGCTGTTGATGCCGGCTACCCCTACGGCTTCGGGTCCAACCTCACCGTGTTCACCGGTACAGCCGATGCC
>UMJL01004337.1_pt1 | contig 20841 bp, 20 predicted proteins | sample 1966071 | NCBI WGS metagenome assembly UMJL01 (sample SAMEA4836148, study PRJEB28245) | human gut metagenome | biome: gut microbiome; material: fecal sample | place: Denmark | collected 2008
CGCCGTGCTGCCCCGTGTCTGGCGGGACCGGGACGAGGCAGAATTGCGCTCCCTGCTGGAGAAGGTCCGAGATCTGGGCGTCGGGGGCGTGCTGGTGGGCAACATCGGCCACCTCTCCCTGACCCGGGACCTGGGGCTGGAACTCTATGGCGACTACGGCCTCAACGTCTTCAACTCCCGGTCTCTGGACTATCTGCGCCAGAAAGGCCTCTCCTCCGCCTGCGCCTCCTTTGAGCTGCGCTTTGCCCAGCTGCGGGATCTCCGCAAGGTCCTGCCCACCGAGGCCATCGTCTACGGCCGGCTGCCGCTGATGATCACGGAGAACTGCCTCGTCCAGAACCAGCAGGGCTGCAAGCTGGATCGCACCGGTCCCCTGGTGCCCTGCAACGGACCCTGCCGCCGCGGTCACGTCTTACAGGACCGCACCGGCGCCGCCTTTCCCCTGCTGCCCGCCTACGGGCACCGGACGGAAGTCCAGAACAGCCGCCCGGTGTGGCTGGCGGACCGGCCGGAGTGGAAGCGTCTGGGCCTGGCTTTTGCCCGCCTGCGCTTCACCACCGAGTCCCCGGAAACCTGCGCTGAGGTGTTCCGGGCCTACCTCCACGGCGCTGCTGCCCAGGGCGAATTTACCCGGGGACTGTATGAGCGGGGCGTGGAATAACCCTGTTATTTGATACGAATGGTATTTTATCGTTTATATATTACAAATTGTTTTTGATTTTAGGAGCATTTCATGGAGACCATTAAGGTAAAATATTTCTCGGAGGACGTGGCACCGCTGGAGTACGTGGACGGCAAGTCCGACTGGATCGACCTCCGCGCCGCCCAGGAGGTGACGCTTCGGGCCGGGGAGTTCCGGCTGATCCCCCTGGGGGTCGCCATGGAGCTGCCGGCAGGCTACGAGGCCCACATCGCGCCCCGCAGCTCCACGTTTAAAAACTACGGCATTCTGCAGACCAACGGCGTGGGCGTGGTGGACCAGTCCTACTGCGGGGACGGCGACCAGTGGCACATGCCCGCCTATGCCACCCGGGACGTGACCATTCCCCGGGGTGCCCGGATCTGCCAGTTCCGCATTCTGGAGAACCAGCCCCGCCTGACCTTCTGCCGGGTGGAGCGGCTGGAGGGACCGGACCGGGGCGGATTCGGTTCCACCGGCAAATAAGTACGACAAAAGGAACGAGAACAATATGGCAAAGATCGTTTTGGCCTCCGGGTCCCCCCGGCGGCAGGAGCTGCTGCGGCGCATCGGCGTCACGGAGTTCGACATCCGCGTGCCGGACACGGAGGAAACCTATCCGGCGGGCCTTTCCCCCCAGGAGACGGTGGCCTATATTTCCCGGGAAAAATCCCAGGCGGCGGCTGCGCTGTGCACGCCGGAGGAGATCGTCATCACCGCCGACACCATGGTGTTTCTGGATGACGCCCGCCTGGGCAAGCCTGCCGACGAGGCAGACGCCCTGCGGATGCTCACCGCTCTTCAGGGTCGGTCCCACACGGTCTGCACCGGCGTGACGGTGCGGCAGGGTGACCGGAGCCTGACGGAGAGCGAAACCACCCGGGTCTATTTCCGCCCCGCCACCCAGGCGGAGCTTTTGAGCTACATCGCCACCGGTGAACCCATGGATAAGGCCGGGGCCTACGGTGTCCAGGGCAAGGGCGCGCTGCTGGTGGAGCGGCTGGACGGCGACTTTTTCAACGTGATGGGTCTGCCGGTACTGCGGCTGAGCCAGATGCTGCTGCACTTCGGCGTCCGCCTGCTGGGCTGAGAGCCGGAAGGAGGCTACCCGTGAAGAATTTTTGGAAAGACCATGGTCTTTGGGTGCTGTTTGCCGCGGCGGTGATCGCCGTGGCTCTGGCCGTCATGTCCTTCCTCAGCACCACCTCCTCCCCGTTGGCCAATGTGGCAGGCGTGCTGTCCTCTCCCTTCCGCTCCGCCTATACGGCGGTGGCCACCTGGTTCAACGACAAGCAGAATTATTATAAGGATACCACGGCGCTGGAGAAGGAAAACGCCGAGCTGCGCCAGCAGATCGCCAAGATGGAGGCCCAGATCCGCCAGGCCCAGGACGACAGCGAGGAAAACGCCTTTTTGCGGGACCTGCTGGGCCTGCAGACCCAGCGGCGGGACTTTGAGTTTGAAAACGCCCGGGTAACGGAGCGCAGTGTTTCCAACTGGGCCTCCTCCCTGACGCTGGACAAGGGCACCAACTACGACATCGCGGTCAATGACTGCGTGGTGGACGCCACCGGCAATCTGGTGGGCATCGTCAGCAAGGTGGGCTACAACTGGTGCACGGTTTTGACCGTGGTGGATACCAGCACCTCCATGGGCGCCCAGGTATTCCGCACCAAGGACCTGGGCGTGGCTGTGGGCGACTTCTCCCTGATGGAGGACGGCCGGCTGCGGATGGACTATCTGCCGGCGGACTGCCAGCTGCTGGGAGGCGATCTGGTGGTCACCTCCGGCCTTGGCGGCTACTACCCCTCCGGCCTTGTGATCGGCTCTGTGGAAGAGGTCCAGAAGGACGACTCCGGTGCCTCTTCTTACGCAGTGCTGATGCCTGAGGCGGACCTGGACTCCTTGACGGAAGTGGCCGTCATCAAGTCCTTTGACATCGTTTCCTGATCCCCGGAAAGGAGGAGCCAAGCGTGCTGGCACGCAATGAGACCATTTTCAAGTGGTGCCTGTATGGCGCCGCCACGTTTTTATGCTTTCTGGCCCAGGGGGCGATCTTTCAGCGGATCACGCTCTGGGGCGTCATTCCCTTCCTCTATCCGGTGCTGGCCGCCGTGGTGGGTACATTGGAGGGCCCGCTGGCCGGGTCCATTTATGCGCTGGTTCTGGGCGTGGTGTGCGACAGCCTGCTGCCGGACGTCATTCCCTGCTTTTACACACTGATTTTCCCGCTGGTGGGATTGTGCGGCGGACTGATCGCCAAGGGGCTTCTCTCCGCCGGCTTCATCTGTTCCCTGGTCTCCTCCGCCGCCGCCTTTTTGCTGACGGACGTCTTTCACTGCCTGCTGCTGTGGGTCAATCAGTCCGCCGCCTGGGCCTCCGGCGGCTGGGTGATGGTCCGGGAATTCTGCGTCACCGCCATTTTGACCATTCCAGTGACGCTGCTGTTTCAGGCCGTATTCCGCAAGACCCATGTGTACGACTAAAAGGAGTATTCCATGAACCGCAAAGACACACGTGCTCTCCGCCTGTATGCGCTGGCAGGCCTGCTGACGCTGGTGCTGCTGATGTTCGCAGGCGTCCTGTACAACACACAGATCGTCAACCACGATTACTACGTGGCCCAGTCCATCCGCACCATCGCCCGTGAGGAAAAGGTGGAAGCCTCCCGGGGCGTGATCACCGACCGCAACGGACAGGTGATGGTGTCCAGCCGCTCCACCTACAGCCTCACCTTCGACTCCAGCCTCCTCAAGGACGGCGAGGACCCCAATGAGGCCATTTTGCGGCTGGTGCAGCTGTGCCAGGCCAACGGCGTATCCTGGATCGACAATCTTCCCATCTCCCGGCAATCCCCCTATACCTACACCCTGGACTCCATGACGGACACTTTGAACTCCCGCTTCTTGAAATACGTCATATCCCTCAAGCCCGCCAGTGAGGCCCTGGGCAACTACCTGCTGGAGCACCCGGAGACAGTGGGCGAAAGCGCCGACTCCATCCCCACCCTTCCCTCTGAAGTGGACCCATCCGACAAAGAGGCTGTGGAGAGTGCCGAAAAAGCGGCCAAAGAGCGGGCGAAGGAGCTTTTGGAACTGCTGACCAAGCAGCGGCTTTCCGCCCAGCTGCTCACCGACGCCGGCATCTCCCCGGAGACGCTGATGGACTGGATGCGGGAGGACCTGGAGGTCCCGGCGTCCTTTTCCCAGGCGGAGGCCCGGATGGTGCTGGGCATCCAGTATGAGCTCTCCGTCCGAAAGGTGGTCAGCACTACGGACTACGTGATGGCGGAGGATATCTCCACCGGCTTTATCTCCCTGCTGGCAGACGGCCAGTACAGCGGTGCCAAGGTCACCGCCTCCTCTGTCCGGGAGTACGCCACCACCTACGCCGCTCAGATCCTGGGCCGGGTCACCCCCATCTACGCCTCCGATCCGGAGTATCAGGACGGCACTTTGATGGAACAGGGCTACGATCTGGACGACAAGATTGGCCGTTCCGGCGTGGAGAAGGCCTTTGAGAAGTACCTCCGGGGCACCGACGGTACTCGCGTGGTCTCCACCAACTCTAACGGCAAGATCACCGGCGAGTTCTACTCGGAGCAGCCCGAGCCCGGCAGCACCGTGGAGCTGACCATCGACCTGGATCTGCAGCAGGCGGTGGAGGAGAATCTGGCGGCCACCGTGGCCCGGATGGACGCTGAGGACGGAGACGACACCCGGGGCGCCGGCTGCGCCATCGTGAAGGTGGGTACCGGCGAGATCCTGGCTCTGGCCTCCTATCCCACCTTTGACCCCTCCACGTACGGCACCAACTACGCAGAGATCTCCAATAACCCGGCCCGTCCGGAAGTCAACCGGGCCACCCAGGGCACCTACGCCCCCGGCTCCACCCTCAAGCCCCTCACCGCCGTGGCGGCCCTGGAGACCGGCAACGTAACGCTGACGGAAAAGATCAACGACACCGGCAAGTGGACCTACCCCGGCTCCCCCCAGAGCTACACCTACTGCTGGAAGCACAGCGGCCACGGCCTTCTGAACGTGACGGAGGCCATTACCAACTCCTGCAACTATTTCTTCGCCACCATGGGCTACCGAATGGGGATGGATACGCTGGTGGAATACCTGAAGGCCTTCGGCCTGGGGGCCCACACCGGCATCGAGATCGGCGACAGCACCGGAACGCTGCCGGAGAACCCTCCCGGTGAGGACCAGGCTCCCTGGGCCGCCTTCGGCCAGTCCAGCCAGGCCTACACTCCCCTCCAGCTGGCCAACTACATTGCCACGCTGGTCTCCGGCGGCGAGCACTGCGAAGCCCATCTGCTCAAGGCCATCAAGTCCTATGACAACACCGAGGTCCTGGCCATGGGCGACAGCTCCGTCAAGAACACTGTCTCCATCAAGGACTCCACCCTGGAGGCCGTGAAGGAGGGCATGCTGGGCTACACCCAGCCCGGCGGTGATCTGTACACCTACTTCCGCAACTGTGTGGTGAAAGCCGGTGCCAAGACCGGTACCGCCCAGCTGGGCGGCGGGCAGACCAACAACGGTGTTTTTGTCTGCTTTGCCCCCTATGACGATCCTCAGATTGCCCTGGCCATGGTGATCGAGCACGGCAATGCCGGCGCCGCCCTGGCTTCCACCGCCGTCAACATTCTCAACGCCTATTTCTCCGCCGATGAGATCGGCACTGCCGTCATCGGTGAAAATCAGCTGCTGCAGTAAGGAGTTTGCGTTCTTCATGAGCGAACCGTTTGTCTTTGATTCCCGCTGTACCGTCTGTAAGGACCCTTTTGGAGCCATTCCCTGCGGTCAGTCCGTCACCTTCCACTGCCGCCCGCTGGCGTCGGAGCAGTTTACCTCCTGCACGTTGGTGCTGCGCCATGAGTTCGCTCAGCTGGAAGAGGAGCGTGAGATGCTTCTGGAAGGCCCCCAGGCCGAGCGGGTCCGCTACGGGGTGACATTTTCCGTTCCGGCCGAGCCGGAGCTGGTGTGGTACTATTTCCGGTTCCGGCGGCCGGACGGCTCCGGCTGCTTCCTGGACCGGACCGGCTACCGCAGTGAGGGAGACCCGTTTTGCTGGCAGATGACCGTCTACCGGGAAAGCCATTTTCCTGATTGGTTCGGCCCGGGTGTGACATACCAAATTTTTCCAGACCGTTTTTGCCGCCTGTCCACCGATTCCGCAGAGACCTCCGGAATGGTGGGCAACCGCTGGGTCCACCGCCGCTGGGACGATACGCCGGAATGGCGGCCGGACCCGGACGGCGAGATCCGCAACCGGGACTTTTTCGGCGGCACGCTGCGGGGAATCACCTCCAAGTTGGCAAGACTCGCCTCCATGGGCGTCACTACCCTGTATCTCAACCCCATTTTTGAGTCCGCCTCCAACCACCGCTACAATACCGCCGATTACAGCAAGATCGACCCCCTGCTGGGTACGGAAGCAGATTTTTGCAGTCTGTGCCGCACCGCCCATGAGCTGGGGATGCGCGTCATTCTGGACGGTGTATTCAACCATACCGGTTCCCAGAGCATTTACTTCAACGATGACGGCTTCTATCTCACGGTAGGCGCCTCCCAGAGCCAGGATTCCCCCTATTTCGACTGGTACAGCTTCCATCCCTGGCCCTCGGACTACGATTCCTGGTGGGGCATCCGCACACTGCCGGCGGTCCGGGAGGACAGCCCCAGCTATCAGCGGTATATCATTGACGACGAGGATGCCATCATCCGCCGCTGGCTTCGCTGCGGCGCTGACGGCTGGCGTCTGGATGTGGCGGATGAGCTGCCGGACTGGTTTATTGAAAAGCTGCGGACTGCTGTGGAGGAGACCAAGCCGGAGGCGCTGCTGATCGGTGAGGTGTGGGAGGACGCCAGCAACAAGATCGCCTACTCCCAGCGGCGGCGCTATCTGCTGGGCAGTGAGCTGCACGGCGTCATGAACTACCCCTTCCGCACGGCGCTGCTGGCCTATCTGCAGGGCGGCGACGCTGACGACTTCCGGGAGTCCATGGAATCCATCCGGGAAAATTATCCCCCTGCCGCCTTCTACAACTCTATGAACTTTCTGGGCACCCATGATACGCCCCGCATTATGACGGTGCTGGGTGCCAAGCACGTCCCTGAGAGCAAGGCCGCCCGGGCCGCCTACCGTCTTTCTCCGGCGGAGCGGGCCCGCGGGACGGCCCTGGTAAAGCTGGCGGCACTGATTCTCTTCTCCTTCCCCGGCTCTCCCACGGTCTACTATGGCGACGAGTTGGGCCTGGAGGGATTTGAGGACCCTCTGAATCGGGGCACCTATCCCTGGGGCCTGGGCCGCTATCCCCTGCTGTCCTGGTTCCAGACCTTGGGCCGCCTCCGCCGGGAGCGGGCCGCTCTCCAACGGGGTGAAATTGATTATCTCTATACTTCCGGTCCCATTCTGGCCTTTGCCCGCCGGCTGCCGGAGGAGCGGATCGTAACCGTGGTCAACGCCTCTGACAAGTCGGTGCCCCTGATGCTGCCCTGGACCGCGCCGGTGGTGCGGGACCTACTGACTGGCCGGAAGCTCCATCCCCGGGACGGCACGCTGTTTCTGACCCTTCCTCCCTACGGCGGTCTTCTGCTGGTGTAATTTTCACCGGACATGTTTCACGTGAAACATGTCCGGTGATTTTTCTTTTTCCGGTATGTTTCACGTGAAACCATTCACTTTTTTTTGGATTCTTGCGGAAAGCACCTTGCAACTGCTTATACACCTTGTTATAATGGATTCGTTCTATGGAACCTATCCCATTGGGACATCTTGATTTTGGAAAGTAGGTGCCTTTGTGGCAAAAACCATTGCAATCGTGAACCAAAAGGGCGGTGTTGGGAAAACTACCACCTGCGTGAATCTGGCCGCCGCCCTGACGGAACGGGGCAAACGGGTGCTGCTGTGCGACTTCGATCCCCAGGCCAATTCCACCTCCGGCATGGGCGTGGACAAGACCGTATCCAAGGGCATTTATGAGGTGCTGATCGCAGACGTCCCCACCAGGGACGCCCTGGTACACACCAAGTACGGCGACGTACTTCCCTCCAACAAGGCTCTGGCCGGCGCCGGAATCGAACTGATCGGCATGGAGCGCCGGGAATTTCTGCTGAAGGAAGCATTGGAACAGGTAAAAGAGGACTACGACTTTATTTTTATTGACTGTCCTCCCTCCCTGGAACTGCTGACGCTGAACGCCCTGTGTGCTGCGGACGCCATTCTGGTCCCGGTACAGGGTGAGTATTTTGCCCTGGAAGGCCTCAGTGATCTGATGAACACCGTCCGCATTGTCCGCCGCTCTCTCAATCCCAGACTGGAATTGGAAGGCGTGCTGCTGACCATGTTCGATGGGCGCACAAATCTGGCGCTGCAGGTGGCGGAGGAAGTCAAACACTACTTCCCCGGCAAGGTCTATGCCACCGTCATTCCCCGGAACGTCCGCCTCAGTGAGGCCCCCAGCCACGGCAAGCCCATTACGTCCTATGACCGGACCTCCCGGGGTGCCGAGGCTTATACCGCGTTTGCGGCGGAATTTCTGGACAAGCAGTCCGCCTGAATTTCCCGGAAAGGAGAATCTCCATGGCATCCAAAAAGCCCTCCGGCCTGGGCCGGGGACTCGGCGCCCTGTTGGGCGACGATGTGTTGCAAGCAGAATCAACGGGCAGTTTGTATCTGCCCATCTCACAGGTGGAGAGCTGTTCCTCACAGCCCCGGAAGTCCTTTGACGAGGCTTCCCTGGCGGAACTGGCGGACTCCATCCGTGAACACGGCATTATCCAGCCTCTGACTGTGCGGAAACTGGCCTCCGGCTACTATCAGATCATTGCCGGCGAGCGCCGCTGGCGGGCCGCCCGCATTGCGGGATTGCAGGAAGTGCCGGTGATCGTCATCGAAGCCGACGACCGCAAGGCCGCTGAGCTGGCTATGATCGAAAACCTCCAGCGGGAAGACCTGAATCCCATGGAGGAAGCCGCCGGTTTTCAGTCTTTGATCGAAACCTACCACATGACGCAGGAAGAGGCCGCAAGACAAGTAGGCAAATCCCGGAGCGCCGTCACCAATTCCCTGCGGCTACTGAGTCTGACCCCCGCTGTGCGTCAGCTGGTGGAGGAAGGCAAGCTCTCCGCCGGTCATGCCCGAGCGCTTCTTCCCCTCTCCCCTGCCCTACAGGAAAACGCAGCCAACGCCGTGGTGGCAGGCGGGCTGTCCGTCCGGCAGACGGAGGCACTGGCTAAAAAACTGTCAGCGGAAAAGAAACCGGAAAAAGAACCCGATCCCCAGCGTGTGGACTACGCCGCCGAAGCCCAGAGGGATCTGACTTCCCGGCTTGGCCGGGGCGTACGAATTGTGAGCGGCAGGAAAAAAGGCCGCATTGAATTGGAATACTACGGAATGGACGATCTCAACGACCTGTTGGAGGCGTTAGCTCTTCTCCAGGTGCATAAATCCAAGGAAGTAACTTCCGAAAGGACCTGAATACAAATATGAAATTGGAAAAGCGCAGCAGCGGTGCGGATCAAACCCCCGCTGCGGCCCCCCAGGAAACCGCCCCCAAGGGTAAAAAGCCGGTGGTGGTTTACATTATGATTCTCTTTATTGTTGCGTTTTTGCTGATGGCGTTGTCCTTTGTCATGCATCAGCGCAGCAACAGTGAGGTCTTGGGCGAGCTGCAGGATTCCGTCTCTGCCATGCAGGAGATTCAGGACACCCAGGATCAGATCCTGGACCTGCAGCAGCAGCTCAGTGACGCTGAGAAAAACCAGGAAGAGCTGGAATCCCAGCTGGCCGATACCCAGAAATCCGCAGACGATGCTCAGCTGAAGGCGGATGCCCTTCTGGCGCTCTATACCTTGCAGCAGCAGTATTCCGCCGGCGATTACGACGCCTGCCGCAGAACCCTGCAGAACATGACGGAGCAGGGTCTGCAGGACTACCTCCCCACCGACAGCGTCAATGACGTCACATCCCCGGCACAGCGCTTCGAGCAGCTGAACGAAGCGGTTTTAAATCATTGATCCCATGTTTCACGTGAAACATGCCATTCAAAACTATTTATGAGGTGAAAAAAATGCTGGATATAAAGTTTATCCGAGAAAACCCTGAGGCGGTAAAGGAAAACATCAAGAAGAAGTTCCAGGATGAAAAGCTGCCTCTGGTGGACGAGGTCATCGAGCTGGACAGCAAGCGCCGCGCCACCATTGCCGAGGCGGACCAGCTCCGCTCCGACCGGAACCGGCTGTCCAAGCAGGTGGGCATGCTGATGGGCCAGGCCAAGAAGGACCCCTCCAAGCTGGCAGAGGCCGAGGCCGTCAAAAAGCAGGTCACCGATGAGGCAGAGCGCCTGGCGGCCCTGGAAAAGCAGGAGGCCGAGCTGGACGCCGAGCTCCACAAGCGGATGCTGGTGATTCCCCAGATGATCGACGACTCCGTGCCTCTGGGCCCCGATGACTCCTACAATGTGGAAGTCCAGCGGTTCGGCGAATGCAAGGTACCCGACTTCGAGATCCCCTACCACGTGGATATTATGGAGTCCTTCAACGGCATTGATCTGGACGCCGCCGGCCGTGTCTCCGGCTCCGGCTTCTACTATCTGCTGGGCGACATTGCCCGCCTCCACGAGGCAGTGCTGGCCTATGGCCGTGACTTTATGATCGGCAAGGGCTTCACTTACTGCATTCCTCCCTTCATGATCCACGGCAATGTGGTGGAGGGCGTAATGTCCCAGACCGATATGGACGGCATGATGTACAAGATCGAGGGCGAGGACCTCTACCTCATCGGCACCAGCGAGCACTCCATGATCGGCCGCTTCATTGACCAGATCCTCCCTGCTGAGAGCCTGCCCCAGACCCTCACCTCTTACTCCCCCTGCTTCCGCAAGGAGAAGGGCGCCCACGGCATCGAGGAGCGGGGTGTCTACCGCATCCATCAGTTTGAAAAGCAGGAGATGATCGTGGTCTGCAAGCCCGAGGACTCCAAGGAGTGGTATGAGAAGCTGTGGAAGATGTCCGTGGAGCTGTTCCGCAGCATGAACATTCCCGTGCGGCAGCTGGAGTGCTGCTCCGGTGACCTGGCCGACCTGAAGGTGAAGTCCTGCGACATCGAGGCCTGGTCTCCCCGTCAGCAGAAGTTCTTCGAGGTCTGCTCCTGCTCCAACCTGGGCGACGCCCAGGCCCGCCGTCTGCGCATCCGCTACAAGGATGAAAACGGCAAGATGCAGCTGTGCCACACCCTCAACAACACCTGCGTGGCACCTCCCCGGATGCTGATTGCCTTCCTGGAGAACAACCTCCAGGCCGACGGCACCGTGGTGATCCCCGAAGTCCTGCGTCCCTACATGGGCGGCACGGAAAAGCTGATCCCCAACAAGAAATAAAGATTCTTCCGTTTTCTTTCCGGCACCGTGGTCCCTGTGGGCCACGGTGCCGGAGCGGAAGGCTTCTTCCAGTTTCTGACCTCTTCCCTTCAGGACCCGGAAGAAACCCTCTTTTGACTCTTCGCACCGTTTTCGCTCCCCCTTTGCTTTCCCGCCTCGCAAGACGATCAACAGGAATTGTGGAATCTTTCCTTCCCTTGCGGCAGACGGGAAATTTTTCGGCTGTTTGTCTAGTTTATACAATTTGTATTTTTTATATGAAATACAACGTTTTGTTAAACCCATTTCCAGCCAACAGAAAGGAGCGGACCCTATGAAGCGTACCCTTTGCGCCGTTTTATCGGCTCTATTCCTGTCCATCTCCGTAATCCCTTGCGCCGCAGCGGATACAGCCGCCCCTCTTTTGCCGGCGGAGCGAAGCTATACCGCCTTCGCTGATATTCCGGCAGGCGCATGGTACGCAGACGCGGTAAAACTGTGCTACGAGACCGGCGTACTCAACGGCACGTCGGCGACCACCTTCTCTCCCCAGGAGACCCTGACCGCCGCCCAGCTGGAGGTCCTCACCGCCCGAGTAAAGTGGCGTCTGGCGGGAGAGGAAGGTGACCTTTCCACCGCCCCCGCCGGAACCGGTGCAGTGTCCATCACCCTGCCGGACGGCACCGCCTATGATGCGTCCTCCTTTGTCCAGGTCGCTGCCAGCGGCCTGGGCGGCACGGAGCTGCCCCGGGGCGACTATATCGTCACTCTGGTGGGGGAGAATCTCCCGGAGAAGGTTCCCGCCACGCTGACGCTGACGGTGGACGGGACATTTTCCGTCCAGGCCAACCTGGACCGGTCCAACAGCTTTGACCCTCTCTTTTATATGTACCGCTACCACATCGATGCGGCAAACTACGCCGCCCACGATCCCATGGTGCGGATCAACACCTATTCCGACAGCGACGGCGCCAGCGCCGACGCCTGGTACTGGGGCGCGGACTGCTATCTCCGGGGGCTGCCCGGCGCCATGGATGCCGCCCTCCCCGATACTCTGACGGAGGATGCCACCCGGTTCGATGCGGCCGCTGCCATGTCTCTGATTGCGGGAGACGACCTGCTTCCCGCCCTCAGTGATGCCGTCCCGGCAGATACGGACCGGGCGGATGTGACCCGACTCTATCAGGCCGGCGTTTTCACCGGCGTGGATGCGGCAGGTAATTTTGACGGAAAATCCCCCCTGACCCGGGCACAGTTTGCCGTGATCCTGGCCCGTCTCCTCTCCCCCCAGCTGCGGGTGACACCGCAATCTCAAACCACGTGAAAGGGACTCGATCTATGTCCAAAACCAAAGGCTTCATCACCGAATTCAAAAAATTCATTGCCCGTGGCAATGTTCTGGATCTGGCGGTGGGCGTCATCATCGGCGGCGCTTTCAGCGCCATCACCAACTCCCTGGTGAACGACATCATCAATCCCATCCTGGGAATCTTTGCAGGCGGCAACGAGGCCCTTTCCGGCCTCAGCTTCCAGCTGCCCGGCGGCGGTGCCTTAATGCTGGGCAACTTCATCAACGCCGTTTTGAACTTTCTCATCATGGCCTTTGCGGTGTTCTGCCTGGTAAAGGCCGTCAACCGCCTGCACCGGAAAAAGGAGGAGGCCCCGCCTCCCCCGCCCCAGCCCTCCCGGGAGGAAGTGCTGCTGGAGGAGATCCGGGATCTTTTGAAGGAGCGTGCATAATGGAGCAGATGGAACCCATATTGCGGCAGGGTCTGGAGACCCTGGGCCTTCCCACGGACGCCATCCCCCAGCTGCAGCGGTACGCGGAGCTGCTGCTGGAGACCAACAAGGTCATGAATCTCACCGCCATCACGGACCCTGGCGACGTGGCCACCCTGCACTTTCTGGACTGCGCCGCCCTGCTGACCCTAGCGGACTTCCGGGGCAAATCCGTGGTGGATGTGGGCACCGGGGCGGGATTCCCCGGTATGCCGCTGCGGCTGGTGGAGCCCTCCATCCGTCTGACCCTGCTGGATTCTCTCGGCAAACGGGTGAACTTCCTGCAGACGGTCTGCGATGAGCTGGGCCTCACGGATGTGGCCTGCATCCATGGCCGGGCGGAGGAATTTGCCGCGCAGCACCGGGGAGGCTATGATCTGGCCGTGTCCCGGGCGGTGGCGTCTTTGCCAGTACTGGCGGAGCTGTGCCTGCCGCTGGTGAAGGTGGGCGGGTCCTTCCTGGCCATGAAATCCGTGGACTCCGACCAGGAGCTATCCGCCGCGGAAACCGCCCTGCGGACCCTGGGCGGCGAGACGGCGCAGATCCGGGATTACGAGATTCCCGGCACCGATGTGCGCCACCGGCTGGTGCTGGTGAAAAAAATTCGGGAAACGCCGAAAAAATACCCCAGATTATTTGCAAAAATCAAAAAGAATCCGTTATAATGGAACAATAGAACTAGCATTGAAAAGGAGGAGGGGTTTCCATGGCATTCCGCGGCACGTGCATCGCCGTCGTCTCCGGCAAGGGCGGCACGGGAAAGACCTCCTTCGTCTCCGGCGTGGGCACCGCCCTGGCTCAGAGCGGGCGGCGGGTGCTGTGTCTGGACTGCGACATCGGACTGCGGAATCTGGACCTGGCGCTGGGTCTTTCCGACCGGGCGCTGATGGATTTCTCCGATGTGGCCCAGGGACGCTGTTCCCTCTCCGCCGCCGTAGTGGAGCATCCCAAGGTATCGGGTCTGTATCTTCTCACCGCGCCGGTTTCCAACCGGGGCCGCCCGGTAACGGAGACCCAGATGATCTCCCTGCTGCAGGAGGTCCGTCACCGATTTGATTTCTGCCTGCTGGACGCACCGGCGGGCCTTGGCACCGGTTTCCGCCTGGCTACCTGCGGCGCAGACCGCTGCGTGGTGGTCACCTGTACGGACGCCTCTTCCCTGCGGGACGCCCAGCATACCGTGATGGTATTGAACCATTTCCCCGCCGGAAGGCTCCATCTGGTGGTAAACCGGGTGCGCAAAAAACTGCTGCGTCAGCTCCACACCACCATCGACGACGCCATTGACAAAGCGGGGCTCCCCCTGCTGGGCGTCGTACCGGAGGATGACGCCCTGCCATTGTGCCTCAACCGGGGCATTCCCGTTCCGCTGGTGGAAAATCAGCTCTCCGCCGCGGCCTACCGAAATATTGCAAGACGCATCCGGGGGGAACGGGTCCCCCTGCTGCGAATCAGATAGAAAGGAGCCTGTCCTCGATGAATATTGCGCTCATGTCCCACGACAACAAGAAAGATCTGATGGTCCAGTTCTGCACCGCTTACGCTGGCATTTTATCCCGTCACCATATTTACGCCACCAACACCACCGGCCACATGGTCGCCGAGGCCACCGGCCTGCAGGTACACTGCTTCCTCTCCTACGCTCACGGCGGCAGCCAGCAGATCGGCGCCCGCATTGCCTATAACGAATTTGACCTGGTGCTGTTTTTCAACGATCCCAGCAATGAGGCCATGGCCGGAGACGTGGCCTACATCTCCCGGCTGTGCGACCAGAACAACATTCCCTTTGCCAGCAACATCGCCACGGCAGAGGTCCTGGTGCTGGGCCTGGCCCGGGGCGATCTGGACTGGCGGCTCATCGTCAACCCTGCTTCCAACCGGCCTATCGCTTGACTTTTCCCGGGGAATTGGATACAATTTCTCTGGATTTCCGCGCAGATGCCGCAGCAGTACTTCACAGTTCCCGGCCCCACAGAGAGGGACGCGCCCGCTGAGAGCGCCCCGGCCGGTGTGAGGGAAGGACAGCGGCGGAGCGGGGGCGGAAACGCCCACGGCATCCTCCCCGTACCCCCGGAGGCCAAAGGAGACCCTGTCAGGGTCTTGAATTTGGGTGGCACCACGAAGCAGAATCCTGCTCTCGTCCCAATCGCCTGGGACGGGAGCATCTTTTTTCCCATTCCACCGCTTTTCAACATCATCAAAAGGAGTTGTCATCATGGCAAAAATGACCCCCCGGACGCTGTCCGGCTTTATGGAACTGCTGCCGGCACCCCAGCAGCAGATGGAGCGCATCATGGAGATCCTCCGGCGCACCTATTCCCTCTACGGCTTCACCCCCCTGGATACCCCCGTCATCGAGTCCAGCGACGTGCTGCTGGCCAAGGCCGGCGGCGAGACGGAAAAGCAGATCTACCGCTTTCAGAAGGGCGACAGCGACCTGAGCCTGCGCTTTGACCTGACGGTGCCTCTGGCCAAGTACGTGGCATTGCACTACAACGACCTCTCCTTCCCCTTCCGTCGTTACCAGATCGGCAAGGTCTACCGGGGTGAACGGGCCCAGCGGGGCCGTTTCCGGGAGTTCTATCAGGCGGACATCGACATCATCGGCGACGGCAAGCTCTCCATCATCAATGAGGCGGAGATCCCCTCCATCATCTACAAGACCTTCTCCACGCTGGGCCTGAAGCGGTTCCAGATCCGGGTGAACAACCGGAAAATCCTCAACGGCTTTTATGCCAGCCTGGGGCTGAGTGAGCAGTCCGCCGATGTGATGCGCACGGTGGACAAGCTGGACAAGATCGGCCCCGAGAAAGTCAAGACCATCCTGGTGGAGGACTTCTCCATCCCCGCGGAGAAGGCGGATGAGATCCTGCGGTTCATCGCCATCTCCGGCAGCAACGAGGAGGTTCTCTCCGCCCTGGAGGGCTATCAGGGCCGCAATGAGACCTTTGACACGGGCCTGGAGGAGCTCAGAACCGTGGTGCGCTACCTTGCTGACTTCGGCGTTCCGGCGGAGAACTTCGCCGTAGACCTCTCCATTGCCCGGGGTCTGGACTACTACACCGGCACCGTCTACGAGACCACGCTGCTGGACCACCCGGAGATCGGCTCCGTCTGCTCCGGCGGACGATATGACAACCTGGCGGAGTTCTACACCGACCGCCAGCTGCCCGGCGCCGGCATCTCCATCGGCCTGACCCGCCTCTTCTACGTGCTGGGCGAGCAGGGCATGCTAAACCCGGACCTGCCCACCGCCCCGGCGGACGTGCTGATCCTGCCCATGACGGAGGACCTCTCCCCCGCCATCTCCCTGGCCACGGCCCTGCGGGAAAACGGCATCCGCACTCAGCTCCACTGCGAGGACAAGAAGTTCAAGCAGAAGATCTCCTACGCCGACAAGCTCCACATCCCCTACGTCATCTTCCTGGGAGAGGACGAGATCAATGCCGGTGTGGTGGCCTGCAAGGACCTGAGCACCGGTGAGCAGACCAAGCTGGAGCCTGCCGCCACCATCTACCGCATCAAGGCCGGTCTGGCGGAGCGGGAAAAGGGCTCCGTCATCCTGGGCTGAGGGAGGAGGTGCTGCTCCATGGACCGGAAAAAAGTCCTCTACATCGCCCTGATGGTGGTGCTGGTGGCATTGCTGCTCTTCGGTCAGTGGTACAAGCGGCCCCTGGACATGGAGACCATCACCGGCGTCACAGAGCCGGATAACATCTCCATCGGCGTCATCCGCCGGGACAAGGACATGGACCTCCAACAGCGGGATCTGAACCTCTCCGCCGGGGACGAGGGCTTTGAAGAGCTGCTGGCCCAGCTGGAGGAGCTGCAGTTCCGCCGTCCCCCCACCAACCTCATCACCAGCGCCCTCTCCTTTCTGCCGTCGTGGGGAACCACCTCCAAGGAGGTGGAGGACGGGGACTTCCAGCACCTGATGATCACCCTGAGCCAGCCCGGCGCTGACGGCGAACAGGTCTATGGCTACGTGGGATTCTGGGTGGACGAGTGGGAGTACCGGGACTTTGACCATGACATCTCCCTGCCCCTGGTCATGGAGGACGGCAAGGACATTGGACAGGACCTGTGCGCCCAGCTCTGGGACGTGGCCACGCCGGTGGAAACGCATTCCTGACGAATTGTCCCCATCCCTTTCCCAGCGGAAAGCTGCCGACGCAGCGGTCCCGGACCGCTGCCGGTTCCATCACCGATCAGACCCCGTACGGGGCCGTGCCTGAATTTTTCCGAACTTCGGCCGCCCCGACTGCGTAAGCCCCATCCCTGGCCGTCCGGCCCCGGGAACATTTTGAAAAGGAGCTGCCTATGGGCCCATCGATGAAAGAAAAACTCTCCCGTTACTTTTTCTACTTCATGCTCTACTCCATCATCGGATGGATCTACGAAGTCTTTCTGGAAGTGGTGATCTACCGCTGGGGATACTCCAACCGGGGCGTGCTGTTCGGCCCCTACTGCGTCATCTACGGCGTGGGGGCGCTGATCCTGCTGCTCTCCCTCCAGGGTCTGAAAAAGAGGTCCATCCGCCTGGGCCCTGTGCCCATCACGCCGGTGGTACTGTTTGTGGCCATTGTGGCCATCACCACTGTGGTGGAGCTCATCGGCAGCTACATCATGGAGTGGACCACCGGCGGCTGGATGTGGGACTACCACCGCTTTGCCTTCAACTTCCAGGGCCGGATCGCCCTGAACCCCAGCATCCGCTTCGGCATCGGCGGAATGATCCTGTTTTACGGCCTCCAGCCTCTGCTGGAGCGCCTGGCCGACCGCCTGCCCCCCGCTGTTTTTTCCGTCGTCATTCGGCTGCTTCTGGTACTGCTGGCGGCAGACGCAGCGTTTTTGCTGTTCCGATAAGCCTTCCAGCTCATTCCAGTTCGTAGTATTTTGTCCGTTAAATACGTATCGTACTTGATTTGGAGGTGCAAGATGAAACATAAGCGTTTGTTGACTCTGTGTCTGACTCTGGTCATGCTGCTCTCCACCCTTCCCTTTGCCTCTGCTGCGGAGGGAGACGACTGGCTGATTCCCCGGATGCGGGACTACGCCGCATTTACCGACACCGCCGGCACCATCTGCGAGGAGGCGGCGGACATCTGCTGCAAGGCGGGTCTGATGGACGGCGTGGACAGCCGCCATTTCCTGCCCCAGTCGGGACTGACCCACGCCCAGATCATCGTGATCTCCGCCCGATTCCACCGACTGCTCTCCGGCGGGACTCTGGACTACTTTGAGCCCATCTCCCTCACCGGTGCCGACTGGTGGACCCCTTATGACGGGTATCTGCGCCAGGAGATCCCCGCCCTGGCATCCAGCGAGGACTATGCCGCCATGACCCAGACCCCCACCGGCAGCTGCACCCGGGGTGAGTTTTTGACGCTGCTTTCCGCCGTGCTGAAAGACACCGGCACCACGCTGCCGGAGATCAACACCGTCACCGCCGTGCCGGACTGCCAGGAAGCGGACATCATGGCCTTTTACCGCTGGGGCGTCCTCAGCGGTAAGGACGCGTACGGTACCCTGGAGGAGCACGCGGCCCTGACCCGGGCGGCGGCCGCCGCCATGCTGGCCCGGCTGGTGGCTCCCAGTGAGCGGCTGACCCTGGATCTCAAGTCCCTGGACGTGTGCCGGGACCTGCTGGGCACGGAGCCGGAGACGGTGCTCATGACCATCGGCGGCCAGGACATCACCGCCGAGCAGCTTGCCCCCACCCTGGTGAGTATCTGCAGTTCCTATAACCACTCCCATTTTGCCTCCTGGTCCCTGGAGATGAGCGGCCGCACCACTACCGACGAGGCGGTGGACACCCTGCGCGGCTACGTCCTCTGCGAGACGTTGGCCCGGGAGCTGGATATGGAACTCCCCGCCTGCACCACCGTCTATCAAACCGGCTACCGGGGCCTCACCGCCCAAGGCCAGACCTGGACCGAGGAACATAGGCTCCTGGAGAACCAGATCGTAAAGGCCCAGGGCTCCCTGCCTGCGGACCGGCTGCCTGACGTCACCTACGCCCCCGCCTGGGAGACGGTGAACCGCACCGACATCGACGCCCGTGTGGCTTCCCTCCCCTACTGGGGCGGCTATTTCTGATAAAAATTCGATTCCCATTTGTATTGTTTCATCTCGATAGTTCGATTTGTATTTTATCAGCAGTCTTTCCGCCAGGACAAGCATCCCCCGGAAAGGCCGAAAGGGGAAATGACCTTGTGAAAAAACCGTGCCGGACCGTACTGGCCCTGATCTGTGCGCTGGCCCTTACCGCCGGCTCCGCCTATGCGGCGGAAGGGACCTGGCTGGTCCCCAAAGTCCGGGAGGCCCCCGCTTTCGCGGACACGGCGGGCAGCTGGTGCCAGGACTATGTGGAGACCGTGTATGAGGCCGGTCTGATGAACGGCGTCTCCCGGGATGCCTTCGACCCCGACGGAACGCTGACCGAAGCTCAGCGGCTGGTGATCGGCACCCGGCTCCACGCCCTGCTCCACGGCGACACCGTGGAGGCGGCGGCACCGGGGGAGGCCTGGTGGCTGCCTGCCGCCCGGTATTATCTGACCGTGGAGAAAAACTCCACGAAAGCGCCGGAGGATTTTGCGGAATTGGCCGGTAATGTGTCCAACCGCATCACCTTTGCCTATCAGATCCTCTGGTCCACTCCGGTAGAGGACCTGCCCACCATCAACGAGGTATCCAAGCTGCCGGATTTCAGCGACGCACACATGGAGGACGTTGGCTTCGGCGAGACGCCCATTCTGGATCTGTATCAGGCGGGCATCCTGAACGGCGTGGACCGATGGGGGTCCTTTGACCCGCAGGGCACGCTGACCCGGGGGCAGGCGGCCGCCATGCTGGCCCGTGTCATCGACCCGGACCTGCGGCTGCGCTTCCAGCTGCCGGTCTTTGACCTTTGTACGGAGGTGCTGGGAGTAGACGGCACCGCTGTGGCCCTGACCGTGGACGATCAGACCGTCACCATGGAGCAGCTGTCCCAGGAACTGTGCCTGGCGCTGCGGCAGGCGGCTTACGATGACCCCGAGGATCACACCCTCACCGCCGCCCGGGAGATCGCCGTGAATGAGATCCTGGAGGACCTTGCGGTGGACCGTCTGGCAGCCCAGCGGGGCGTCTCTGTCACCGAGGAGGAATTGGCCGCCGGTACGGTCTCCATTTCCAACGGCTATGAGGGGATGAACCCGGAGGGATGGCGGTGGGAGGCTCGTCATGAGCTCCTGCACCAAAAGCTCTATGATCTCTATGCATCCGACTGTGAAACCCCCGCCGGGACCGCCGGCAGTCCGGAGAACTGTCTTTCCGCGGAGAGCCGTTTCCTTGCGGCACTGGAGGCGGTGAAGCCCACCCGGGAAGAGGCCGTCCTCTCCCCCGCTCTGGCGGATCTGGATCTCTATGCCGCCCAGCAGCGGCTGCTGCACTCCCCCTTTGTCTATGTTTAAATTTGCAGAACCGTTCAAATTGAAAAACAGAAAGGAACAACCATCATGATGCAAAACCGTACCCATACCTGCGGGGAGCTGCGCCTCTCTGACGCCGGCAAGTCCGTGCAGATCTGCGGCTGGCTGGAAAACGTCCGGGAAGTGGGCGCCGAGCTGGCCTTCGCCGTGGTTCGGGACTTCTACGGCACCACCCAGGTGGTGGCGGAGACCCCCGAGATGGTCAAGGAGCTCAAGGCCATCACCAAGGAATCCACCATCTCCGTGGCAGGCACTGTCCGGGAGCGGGCCAGCAAGAACACCAAAATCCCCACCGGTGAGATCGAAGTGGTCCCCGAGAAGATCGAGGTCCTGGGCCGCTGCCGCCACAACGAGCTGCCCTTCCAGATCAACCGCAGCCGGGAGGCCGACGAGGCCCAGCGGCTCAAGTACCGCTATCTGGACCTTCGCAACCCCGCCGTCAAGAAGAACATCATCCTGCGCTGCAACGTGGTGGCCGCCCTGCGGCAGGCCATGACGGCCCACGGCTTCCTGGAGATCACCACCCCCATCCTGACCGCCTC
>UMJL01019289.1_pt1 | contig 20838 bp, 19 predicted proteins | sample 1966071 | NCBI WGS metagenome assembly UMJL01 (sample SAMEA4836148, study PRJEB28245) | human gut metagenome | biome: gut microbiome; material: fecal sample | place: Denmark | collected 2008
TTAGTCTATTACGCCCATCCATATACTTCTTGCGATAAAGGTACTGTTGAAAGACATAACGGCCTTATTCGTAGGTTTATTCCTAAAGGTGATTACATCAATAACTATTCTCTTCAAGACATCATTAATATTGAAACCCGGTGCAATTCACTGCTGAGAAAGATCTTAGCATATCGTACCCCAGATGAAATCTTTGAAAAGGAATTGGATCGTATCTATCAAACAGCATAAGTGTTCAATTTATTATTGCAATTTACGAAAAAATATTATCTATAACTAAGCACTAATCTTTGAATAACTCTGCAACCGGTGTTACGATGACGATGAAAAGGGAAAGGCTTTACATGTAAAAGGCGAAGCCCAACCAGTAGAAGTCAAAGCGGGTAGCGTTGAGACTAACAGAGTGAGTAGGAAATAAAACTGATGATGCAATTTAAGCTGGTCTAAAGTCAACTGGGTTAAAAGTAGAGACACGGCTCATGGATCATAGATTGGCGATGAATTGCGGCTGGCTTTGTTTAATGCTCAAATTTATAGGTTAATTTGTATGTTAGGTCTAGTAATTTGATGTAAACGAAAATGATCTAATTGGAAAAGAAATAAGAGCAAGTTCTGTAGTGGAGCTTGCTCTTGTTTTTATGCTATTCTTTTGTACCAGTTTGCACGATTGTAACCATGTGGGTTAACTGCAAAGAAGAATGTGCGACGAGTTGAATAATATTTACCATCATTGATGATGACCCAACCACCACCAGTGCTCATTAACCAACGTGAGATCCAAACATGACTGCCTTTCTTTAGTTTGCCATAATACTTGAAGTGATTGTTAGCTTCGCAAGTACCAGTTCTTACTTTGTAAACTTTAACTGGTTTGACTACTTTAACATATCTCTTACACATGTCAGTGTAGTCATTTCCGTTAAGATATGTTGCTTGAACTGTTTTACTATTAGTGCTGATGAGTCCGATAGCACATAATAGCATTGCTACAAAAATTAATAATTTAGTGTGTCTCTTCATGTTATCCTCCGTAGATTCATTCAAATTCTACAAGTTCATTATAACGCTTGGGCGTATAATTGAGTTTATAAGGAAAAAGATATAGAAGATAAATCTATGGAGATTAAGAAATTGAAGAAGAATATATTAGTAAGTCTTGCTGGACTTGCTTTATTGTCAGTGGGATTAGTACAAAATAATAATGTTCAAGCAGCAACTGTAAGAACTGGTAGAAATGCCTACTTATCACATAATGCTTATATTTATAATGCGAAAGGTCAAAAACTTAGTTCTGACTCAGTTAAGAATGGGACCAGTTTTAAGGTTCTTGCAATTAAGAAAATTCATGGTAAAAAGTACATTCAAATCGGTAAAAATGAGTTCATTAAGATGAGCAATTTTACTAAAAGCTCAACTAAAACGAGTGCCGATGCAAGTACTGTTTTAGTCGGTAAAAATTCTTATGTTTATAATGCTAAAGGTCGTCGTGTTGGTAAGAAGATGGTTAAGCATGGTAAGGTTGTACCAATTTTAAGTACTGTAACAATTAAGGGTAAGAAGTATGTTCAAATTGGACGCAATCAATTTATTAGATTTAATAATGTTGATTGGGATACTGGTGCTGATAATGCTACTTCGAGTGTGACTAAGAATACTTCAAACGATAATATTACAGGTGATAAGAAGAGTAATACCCCAGCTACACCAGTTACTAATGGTCAAAGTACTGCTCCAGTGAATAATGGCACGTCATCAGCAACGGGTAATTCATCGACAGATGATACTACTTCTAATCAAAGTGATGATAGCGATGACGAAGAAGATGCTGATTTGCTATGTCTGCATAACTCATATATGTATGACGAGAATGGAAACAGAATCTTGGGAGCTTTTGCAATAAAAGACCGCAAGTATGAAGTTGCAATTAATGATAAAGGAAAAATAGTATCTAATATTCATGGTAAATCATATTATCAAATAGCTACATGGGACGGTGAAGAACCTGAAGATACTAAAGAATATATTCCAGTCTCAGCCTTTGAAAATTCAGGTAAAGATCAGACATTTAGTCCCGCTTCTGTTGAAAAATTATATCAATTTGGTAAGTGGGTGAATGGGAATAACTTACACTTTTTAGGTTTTTCAGGAAATTACGCTTCTTTAATTTACTACTATTCGTCTGAAGATAAATGTAAAGCTTATGACAAGGCTTATAACATAGCTAATAGAGTTGCTTCTAGTAAATGGTCTTCTGAATCTGATATAAAAATAGCAAAGAAAAATTTAGAAAATGCAATTACAGATTTAGATGGTAAACCTGTGACGATAAATGGCTATTCAGGCGAAAAGTTTACTTTGACCCCAGATCAACAAAAGAGTGTTCTTAATGCTGCAAAAAGATATTTACATAAAAACGATATTCAGTTAAGTAAAGATACAATGACCATCTATTATGCACAAGGCGATGCTCCAAGCGCTATTGAAACAGCTCGTTTTATAAAATTTGTAATCCCAAAGTATCATTAATTTCATTAGCTAAAAATTATATAAATCAAGGACACCAAATGATTAAAAAAATACGATTTTTGATCAAAATACCGATAATGATTATGAAACTGAAGAATATTAAGAACCAGACTATAATCCTCGTGAAATAACGTCAGTAGACAAAGGGATAAATAATAAAATTAGGTCAGTGAACCAAAAATTCACTGGCTCTTTTTATGTAGAAATGTATATATACTATATAAATAAAGGAGGACAAGGATATGACGACTATACCTAATTCGATTACGCGATTTGCTAAGCAAGCCAAGTCACTACCATTGGATAGAATCATAAGACCTAGTGAATTTCATGTTGATCATTTAAGTAAAGATGCCTTAATACCTGAGGATGACGAGACAATAACGCCATCCAATTTTGGTACATTGTTAGATTATTTAACTCGTTATATATTGCTTGGAGATATTAATGCCTTTGATCTTCCAAATATTGAATTAAAGCGATACTTGGATGCAGGTCTTATCTCATCAGACTATTTTGATGAAATAATGGATAAAGAAAAAAGCCTGGAGCCTCTAGTTGAAAAGGCAGCTAATATAGATGAAATTCCGGATGAAGTCTTTAATATAGGTCTAGATATTTGTGCATGGGAGATAGCTTTTCGAAGTGGCACCTATAGGAAGCCAGTAAATTATCCTAACCAAATTACCATTGAAAACTTAAAGTTAATGTTGAAACGAATTGAGATGTTCTTTTGGAAATATGGTCGGCCTAGTGTAACTGCGTTTACCGCTTCGACTAAGAATGGTTATCTTTCAGGTGATGGTGATTATTTGCTTTCACACACGATAATCGATCTTAAGGCATCCAATAAAACTACCATGCAACCATATTGGGTACGACAACTCCTTTTGTACTATACATTGGGTTTTTATAATCATTTCAATGACAGAGTAATTAAACGCTTGATGATCTATAATGCAAGAGTTGATACAGTGTTTTATATTAATGTTTCTAAAATTGATAAGTCTGTCTTCGAATTCGTCAATGATGCTGCTGAAAAGCAAAGTTTAGTTAATGAAAAGCTGATTAATCAAGTGAATGGATTGGAATAAACTATGTGATTATTTATGGTGAAATTTGAAAGTTTTGCCATAGATTTTTGTATAATAAGATTATTAATATTAGCGTTCAAAGGAGACACTATAGCATTGTCTAAATCCGCATTGAAAGATCCCATAATTTATCCAGTTAAATATGATATAAATACGGCGACTGAGCTTAATGATCAAATTCGTAATCAATTCTCTGACGATGAAAATAAACAATCATTATTGATCGATTATCCAACTGTATACATCATTGACGATCCTGAAAAAGTGAATCAATATACAGTCTATGTTGGCGAAACAAATGATATTCAACGTCGAACTATTCAGCACTTGGATGCAGATCCAAAAGAACGTGAGGACTTCTTTAAATTAAAGAATGCAAAAGACGTAAAAATGTACGTAATCGGGCACGAGCATTTTAATAAGTCCATGACTTTGGATGTTGAAAATCGTCTGATGCAATATCTGAGCAGTGTGCCTGCAGTCAAAAAACTGAATAATCGTCGTCATAATGAACAAAATAAATATTATGATTCTCAGGAGTTCAATGATCTATTTGATAAGATCTGGAAGAAATTAGGCAAGCAAGACCCAAAGCTTTTTCCTGCCAAAAAGATCTTAGAATCATCCGCATTATTTAAAGCATCCCCATTTAATAAACTTACTGACGAGCAACTTAGAGCTAAAACTGAAATCATCGATAAAATCAATCAGGCTTTAGTTGAACAAAGGAATAAGAATGTGGAAAACGGTCAACTAATTCTGGTAGAAGGGGATGCCGGTTCAGGTAAGACGGTTTTAATGAGCAATATTTTCTATGATTTGGTTCATGAAGGTCAGCTTAATGATAAGGAAGAGCCAGATTCTCACAAGAAACTTTCCGTATCAATGCTTGTGAATCAAGATGAGCAGTTGAAGGTTTATGCCGATATTTCACGCAAGCTTTTTGAAAAAGATGACAAGGTAACCGTAGAAAAGCCAGTATCATTTATTAAGCACGTTCAACCCGATGAAAAAGTGGAGATCGCTTTAATTGACGAAGCCCACCTACTTTTAACACAATCTAGTCAGTCATACTCAAACGATAAAAGATATCCTGATGTCAAAGTTGGCACTAACATGCTAAAGGATATTGTAAAAAGAGCCAAAGTTGTAATGGCTGTCTTCGATCCTAAACAGGTGCTTTCTACTTCTGCAGTTTGGACTGGTAATAAGTTTAAGGAGTTAGAAAAGTCTATCGGTGAAAAGAACATCATTCATTTGCATAACCAAATGAGAATTGATGCATCTCCTCAAACTGTTAAGTGGATTCGTGATCTAGTAGATAAAGGCATCGTTGGTAAAATTCCTAAAGATCCTACGTATGAGATTAAGATTTTTAAGAGTCCTGCTGAGATGCAGAAGGCAATTGAAAAGAAAGATAAGGATCACAATAACGGTATCAGTAGAATGGTAGCCACGTTTGACTGGGACTATTCTGGTGGAAAGAGAAAATTACCGAAGGGGCAAGATTATTGGGAAGTTTCCGAAAATGGTTGGAAGATGCCATGGAATAAGGAAATTAATACTCGTGACAAATTTGAACGCAGACACCATTCTAAGAATCATGTAAAGTATAGTGATCTTTCTTGGGCAGAGAAGGATTACACAATTGATGAAATTGGCTCAACTTATACTGTGCAAGGTTTTGACTTGAATTATGTAGGCGTTGAATTAGGACCTTCTGTTAAGTATAGAAATAGGAAAATTGTTCATGATCCTTCGGAAAGTAAGAATAGTAAGGCCACGCAAAAACGTAATTCTACTGAAAGTTATGCTGATGAACTTTTGAAAAATGAGTTCAATGTTTTGATGACGCGTGGTGTTCACGGATTATATATTCATGCAGTTGATCCAGAATTACAAGCAGCACTTGAGAAAGCTGCAGAATAAACAAGCAACATCCCTCCAGTCGGGGGATGCTGTTTTCATATGCATTCAAAATTCACCACTAAACATAAGGATCGCCTTATAATTAAGCTAAAAATAAAACTAATTATAGAATCGAGGCACCTTTATGAATCCTAATTTTGAATCAAAGCTAATGACCCTTTTAGACGATCATCGAAGCGAAATCATCGAACTTCGCCGCTACTTACATGAGCATCCCGAAGTCTCTTTCCATGAAAAGAACACCGCTGCTTTTATCAAAGACTATTACAGCAACTTGGACTGTAAGATGAGAGACTGCGGCGACGGCTATGGTATAGTCGTGGACATCAATCCAGATAAACCTGGTAAAAAGTTGGCTTGGCGAGCTGACTTCGATGGCCTCGCTATTCAAGAAGATAATAACTTGCCATTCAAGTCGCAGAATCCAGGTGTCATGCATGCTTGCGGTCACGATGGTCACACCGCATACTTATTAGTTTTAGCCAAATGCTTAATTGAACTAAAAGATGAGATCAACGGCAGTATTCGCATCATTCATCAACCAGCAGAAGAGGTTGCACCTGGTGGCGCGTTATCGATGATCAAAGATGGTGCACTTGACGGTGTCGACGACATTTATGGTATTCATGTAATGAGCACGATGCCAACTGGAACAGTTCAACTTCACTCAGGTCCAACGCAAACCGGACGTGCAAACTTTGACCTAACTTTCACAGGTAAAGGTGGGCATGCTTCGATGCCACAGCTCAGTAATGACGCCATTGTCGCTGGATCATATTTTGTTACGGAATTGCAGACGATTGTGTCAAGACGCCTGAATCCGTTTGATGTCGGCAGTGTTACCATCGGTTCATTTGATGGAGCGGGCAGCTACAATGCGATCAAAGGACAGGTTAAGCTCAAGGGCGATGTGCGTGTGATGAATGAAGATACGCGTAAAAAGATTCGCCAGCAGATTGAGCAAATTGTTAATGGAGTTGATGCTACTTTTGGCGTTGAATCGAAGCTTGACTATGATGACAATTACCCTGTTTTAATTAATGATAAAAAATTGACTGAGAACGCAGAGAAGTGGATTAAGGAGAGCAACATTCCTGAAGTGACGACTGTGAAGGACAGCGGCGTGGTCAATGCATCAGAAGATTTTGCCTACTTTGCTCAGAAAAAGCCAGGCTGTTTCTTCTACGTTGGCTGTCAGCCAGCCGATGGTGGAGACTATCCGCATCACAGTCCTAGCTTTATGATGGATGAGGATTGCTTGATAATTTGTGCTAAATCTGCGGCTAGTGTGATTAGTCATTATTTTGCGTAATTTTCTCTAGACTGACAATTAGAACATCAAAAAACGGCTTACTTGAAAAAGCAAGTCGTCTTTTTTGATTCAAATTAATAACTCAATGCACGGTGACCATCCAATGCCCAATGACGTTGGAAAGTTGCCACACTCATCGAACGTTTAGTGCCAGTCCACGGATCGTTGTAGTACAAAGTGTTGCCGTGATAACCAGTTAAAGCAACTGCATGGTTTGAAAAGCCGTCGAACCAGCCAAACCAAGCCACAACTAGGTGGGAGCGGATCAACTTTTTCTTAATTGCGGCAATACTGCAGTTAGTCATGTTAGTGGCAGTACCAAGATAGTGCTTAACTACAGGTTTAACGCCATTTGGTGCAACCCAGAAGCCTAATGGAAACTTCTTATAAGGTGAACCGATGAAGCCTTTGTTAGGGTTGAGGCTGCGTGGCATGATTTTTGCTGCTTGATCTTTAGTAATGTTCTTACCAGCAAAGTTGATCATCATTGTTGCAGCGGTGATTTCACAACCAGTAGGCATTTCGGGACGCTGACAAATCACTTTGGCGTAGTTCTTGATACCAGTAATATTGCCTGACTTGTTGATCCAGTAGTAGGCGCGGCTAGTTTTAGTATTCTTGAACTTGCGCTTACCGTTTTGACCAAAGTAGCCATAATTGTTTTGCTTGGGAATTTTGCGGACGTCCGTTAGCATGGCGCCAGTTTTATCAAACAAGTACCAATCCTTGTCGATCTTCTTCAAACCCTTGGTTGGCTTGTTGTTGACCACATAGTAGCGCTTGCCGTTTTGACTAACCCAACGAGCTTTGGTCTTAGGTTGAGTTTTAGCCTCAAGTTGCTTATTAGTAGTAGATTCGTTTTTTTCAGGTTCCTTGTTTTCAGTCTGATTCTGGTTTTCATTCTTGTTTTGACTAGAGTCAGTATAACTTGAACTATTTGGATCCTTCGTATTTAAATTATTGTTTGAGTTATTCGTATTTGAATTTGAACTATTATTAACACTAGTTTCGTTTGAACCTGCCACAGTATCAGCTGATACGCTTTGGCTAGTGGTGAGCATTAAACCTGCGCTGAATAAAGTTGCTAAAAGAATTAAATTTTTATGTTTCATTTTTCCTTATTAAATAAATGGTCGCTTGATACCGGCAATCACGTTGCGCTGGCTGTTAACGATCGGTTGGACCATTACGCGTGGTGGCCAGCTTTCGATCACGCGGTTATTGCCAAGATAGATTGCAACGTGCCAGATAGTGTGAGTACCTGGTTGGTAGTAAAAGACAAGATCGCCACGTTGACGTTCAGAATATGGAACGCGCTTCAGGTGCTTGTCGGCCCAAAGGTTACGTGAATTCCATTCGTTGCCGGGATGGGCATGACCAATTGAACTAGTTGGAGTTGGGCTAATCCCACCAGCGTAGAGACTTTGCATTACAAGACCAGAACAGTCAACGCCGTATGCTGGACTTGAAGAACAACCTGCAAGCCATGGTTTACCCATATATTGGTAGGCTTGGTGAATCATTGCCTCAATATGAGCAGAACGGCCTTGCCAAGCTTGCGCTCTAAGCGGTGCGATGTAGTTATCTATATCATACCATGAAGCATTTGAAAAAAACTAACTTTTGCCAAGTCTTCAGGTCAACATCATCAGTAGCTGGCAAGTTGTGTCTTCTTTGGAAGTTCTTAACTGCGTTGTAGGTTGCTTGGTTGTATAAATTATGACCGGCCCAAGTGCCAAGACGGTGCATTACACGCCAAGTCTTAATTCCTTCATAGCCGCGGTACAAATTGTAGCCGACCGTACCATAAGGCTTAACTTGAGTGTAGTGAACTTGATGGTAGCCCTTTGGATTTTGGTAACCCTTGACTGCAGCAAGCAAACTTGTTTTTGCTGGTAAATACAAGCCAGTTGTGGTTCTGACTACTGGAGCCTTGCAATTTGGTGTAATTAGACTTTGAACTAAAAAGTGTTCACCACTTCTAGCGGTGCGAACTGAGTTGGTCAATGCTGCATCGGAATAGGCAGGAGTGGAATGCTTAACACGGATAATCTTTGGATTACGTGAAAAGTAATCAGCCTTGCTGTAGCTAGTAGTTGCACTAGTTGATTGATTTGTTGAGACGTCGCTAGTTGTGTCTGCGGCTTGCACGCTAGTGGTGCAGGCACCGATTCCAATTAAGGCAGAGACAATGGCAATCGTCCACTTATTTTGTTTTTTCATATCATAAACCCCCTTCAAATTTTAAATAATAAAATTTGAAAATTGAATAAGTTAGGTTTTTGAAAATGTAATAGAGTATATGCTTACATTTTCGAAATATGTATAGTCCAGAATAATTGAATTTAGTTTTTATAAGCCTAGACTAAGGGTGTAATGAAAGTGAGTTAAATTCAGAAAGTGATTTATTAGTTGCAGCTAATATTAATAATGTTCACTATTCAGCTACTGTTTACGCTCCAGATGGAACAGCACAAACTATCACTTTAACCAAGAATGATCTTCAATTTGTAGATGCTGATGGCAATGCAATTACTCCAACTAATGCTGGTACTTACACAGTTGCATTATCACCATCTGCCGAAACTAGATTGAAGAACTTAACTGGCAACAACGATAACTACACGTGGACATTTAAGCCTACTGTAACTTACAATATTGCTTCAACTACTGCTTCTGCAGGATTATCTGGATCTAACCGAAAGGTATTTGATGGATCTGGTGTAACAACTGCACAAATCAATCATGGCGGCAGCATTGAAGTTACATTCACATACCCAGGTAGCACCGATAGTAGTATGTACAAACTTCAAGATGGTGACTATACTTGGAATACATCAGATCATAATGCTCCTAAGAACGTTGGTATCTACACGATCACTTTGACTGATAGTGGATCAGCCACATTTGAAATCATTGCTAAGCCAATTAGCGGTGTAACTATTTCTGATAATGATCAAAGTAAGACTTACGATGGTCAAGCTGCTGGATTGGATCTCGATGCTTTGAGCATTAGCGGTACTGATACTGTAAGTGGTACTGCATTGTCAGATACAGGAATTCAGGCTAGCGACTTTGATTGGTACTATGCAAGTGGTAATAAGCTTGATGAAGTTCCAAATAATGTGGGCACTTACGAAGCTCGTTTGACAGACAGAGCTTTGGCAGCATTGCAAAATGCAAATCCAAACTACAGCTTCAGTGAAGTCAACGGTACGATTAAGTACATGATTAATCCAAAAGTTGCTACAGATAAATTAGGAAACAGTGGTACGAAGACTTACAACGGTCAAGGTACCTCAGTCAGCGATATTATTAACTCAGTAACTTGGAATCCAGGTGGTCTAGTAACTGGTGATGACTATGAATGGATGACTAAGAATACTGACGGTACTTACAGTGTTATGACAGGTCTTCCAACTAACGTTGGCCCTTACTACTTGAAGCTTATGGATAGCGGAATTACTAAGATCAAGAACGCTAATACTAATTACAGCTTTGCAGATGGTGCAATCAGTGGTGAAATGAACAACAAGTTGAACGCAGGACTTCACGGCCAAAATAGCCCAATTGGTGAAAGTGGTCCAATTAGTCCAACTTCTGACGAACAAGCTATTGGTCCTAAGAGCGCAATCTTCAACCATACAACTAATGGCAAGAATGAGAATGCCAAGAAGAATGAGTTGCCACAAACTGGTTCAGCGCATGAAGGTCCACTTGCATGGCTTGGTTCATTGTTCGCAGGCTTGAGTCTATTCGGCTTAGCCGCTGACAGAAAGCGCAAGAAGAAGGACGATAATTAATCAAAGAGAAGTCATGGATATATTCCATGGCTTTTTCTTTATGAAAAAATAAAAGCAAATATTAAAAATGTGTTGACAATATGAGAGCCAAATTATAATATAAGATCAAATCAAATAAGAGCGACAAAGAAAAGATAAGTAATTAGCGGTTACCGCCAAAGAGAGCTGCGGATGGTGAAATGCAGTGCGGGAGTACCTAACGAAAATGGTCTTGGAGTCCATTGAAGAGCAAGCGCAAGTAAGCTGTTCACGGGGGATGCCCGATATAGCGTCCGAGTATAACTTCTATTTTTAGAAGCGTACTTAGTGAGGGTATCAGTGTAAGCTGATACTGAATAAGGGTGGTAACACGCTAGTAGCGTCCCTAGACAAGCAATTGTCTAGAGGCGCTTTTTTTGTCCTGTTTTTTTAATAAAGGAGAAGAGAATTATGAGTAGAAATTTAGTACATTATGATATCGTTGGTAGTTTTTTAAGACCTGCAGAATTAAAGCAAGCAAGAGCAGATTTTGCCGCAAAGAAGATTTCTAAGGATGACTTAAAGAAAGTTGAAGACGAAGAAATTAAGAAATTAGTTGCCAAAGAAGAAAAGGCTGGTTTAAAGATCGTCACTGATGGTGAGTTTAGACGAAGCTACTGGCACCTTGATACCTTCTGGGGCTTCGGAGGAATCAAGCATACTAAGCAAGAACACGGTTACTTCTTCCACGATGAAGAAACCCGTAACGATTCGGCCCAAGTTGAAGGTAAGATTGAATTTACTGGTGATCATCCTGATCTCGAAGCCTTTAAGTATTTAAAGAGTATCACTGATAGCAGTGACGTCACTCCTCGTCAAAGCATCCCTTCACCCGCACAATTCTACGCCGAACTCGTTCGTGGTCCAGAAAACGTGACAGCCGTAAAGAAGTTTTACTCTAATGAAGACGAATTACTCGACGATATTTCAAAGGCCTACCGCGATTTAATCCTCGCCCTCTATGATGCAGGTTGCCGCGACGTCAAACTTGATGACTGTACTTGGGGCATGGTTGTCGACGACGACTTCTGGGCAACAATGGTTAAGCAAGGTTTCGACCGTGACGACTTGGAAAAGAAATACCTCCGTGTTAACAACGGTGCTTTAGTCGACTTGCCAGACGACTTACGTGTTTCAACTCACATCTGCCGCGGCAATTACCACTCAACTTGGGCAGCAAAAGGCGGCTACGGTCCAGTTGCCAAATATGTTTTCGCTAAAGAAAACGTCGATGCCTTTTATCTAGAATTCGATAATAAAAGATCTGGTAGCTTCGATCCAATCAAGGAAGTACCAGCAGGAAAAGAAGTTGTTCTTGGCCTTGTAACCAGCAAGAAGCCAGAACTTGAAAAGCCTGACGACCTGATCACTAGAGTTAAAGAAGCCGCTCAATTCCACGACTTGCAAGACTTAGCTCTTAGCACCCAATGTGGTTTTGCCTCAACCGAGGAAGGCAACCAATTAACCGAAGAAGAACAATGGAAGAAGATTGCTTTAGTAATCGATACTGCTAAGCAAATCTGGGCATAATTAATGAAAGAGGGGACAAAGCAATGAAGAAAAAACTATGGATTATAGCACAGGTAGTATGGGGATTACTGATTTGCTTTGGCCTCTATTTCTTCGCAAATTTATAATTCTCAATCTGAGCATATTAAACAGGAATTTAGTTAAAAGCTAATATAATTATTTAAAAAGGAGAAAAATACTATGGCAAAAGTCGAGAGTTTCACCCTGGATCACACTAAAGTTAAGGCACCTTACGTTCGTTTAATTACTGTTGAAGAAGGACCAAAAGGCGACAAGATTTCTAACTACGATTTGCGTTTAGTCCAACCTAACAAGAACGCCATTCCAACGGGTGGTTTGCACACCATCGAACACCTGCTTGCAAGTTTACTCCGCGATCGTCTTGACGGCGTTATCGATTGTTCGCCATTCGGCTGTCGGACTGGTTTTCACTTGATCGTTTGGGGCGAGCATTCAACTACTGAAGTTGCAAAAGCTCTTAAGTCCTCCCTTGAAGAAATTCGCGATACCATCACTTGGGAAGACGTTCCAGGAACCACGATTAAGACCTGTGGTAACTATCGCGATCACTCACTCTTTACTGCAAAGGAATGGTGCCGTGACATCCTTGAAGAAGGCATCAGTGACGATCCATTTGAACGTCATGTCATTTAATTAAGTATAAATATTAAGAATAAGCTAGGTTTTTGTATCTAGCTTTTTTTAGTGTGCATATTTTGTTATACTGAAAACGTATTCAGTTTAGAAAGACGTGAGTTTTTTATGTATAAACTAATTGCCTGTGATCTTGATGAAACTCTGATTGATGATGATGCGCATGTCTGTCAGCGTAATATCGATGCGATTAAAGCAGCGACAAAGCTGGGCGTGAAGTTTGTCCCAGCAACTGGACGCGGCTATCGAGCAATTGAGAAGACGCTGGCAGAGATCGGTCTGAAAGATAAGGCAAATGAGTATGTGATTTCTTTTAACGGGGGATGCATTACCGAGAACAAGGATAATCGAATTATGAAGTTTCAAGGCTTGGACTTTGCTAAAGCCGACGAACTTTATCGTCTTGGTTTAAAATGCGATGTCTGCATCCACGTATATACTAAGGATATGGTTTATGTCTATAACGCAGATGAAGATGAAATCAAGTATCTGAAACTACGTCACGTTTACAAGATTATTGATGAACCAAATCTTGACTTCTTAAAGGGACAAGACATCGCCAAAGTTTTATACGGTAGTACTGATATGCCATATTTAGAAAAGATAGCTAGTGAAATTAGCAATACTACCAAGGATCTCGACGTGTCATATTCTTCCAACCGTTATCTTGAATTCAACCATCAAGGCGTCAACAAGGGTGAAGGCTTGCTCTGGCTTGCTGATAAGCTTGGCATCAAGCCTGAAGAGACGATGGCCTTAGGCGATAACTTTAACGATCTTTCTATGATTGAAGCAGCCGGATTGGGTGTTGGCGTGGCTAATGTTAACCCTAAGATGAAAGACGACTGCGACTATATTACCAAAGCCGATAACAATCAAGGCGGCGTTGGTGAGGCAATTGAAAAATTTGTTTTAGAAAAGTGATGAGGTAAAGATAGATGAAATTTAACAAGAAAATCCTAATGATTTCTGCTGCAACTTTGATGTTGGTTAGTCCTGTAGCAAGTTTGGCTAATGCAAATACTATTTCTGCAGCAAGCGTAAAGAAGGTTTCATACGCAAAGCAGACCACTGTGACGGTTAAGAAAAAGACGCCACAATTGTTCATGGCAACTGGCGGCCGTGCTTTAACCACTGGTAAGTACTACAAGAAAGGTCAAAAATTGACTGTTGATCAATTAGGCGGCATGAATATTTTAGCTAATAGTTCTCCAGATGCTTACCACATTAAGGGTACCGATTATTATGTTTGGGCTAAGGACGTTAAAGCAAAGCGTGCCTTACAAGATATCGATTATACAAGTCGTGGTTTGACTACAGTGCGGACCAATAAGTCTAAGGCACCACTTTACTCATTTTACGCTGAAAAGTCTACTCCAGCTGGCTATGCCTTTATGAAGGGGACTGATTTTAAAGTTAATGGTGCAATGTACTTGTACAATGCTAAAACTGACAAGAGCGAATTGTACTACCATTTGACTAATCATTATCACACCATGGCTAATTTGAAGACTTCACCGGATTTCCCTAACAGATTTAATACGGAGCTAGTTGATACTGGGGATGCCTTTGTGAAGGCTAGCGATGTTAATTTCTTTTCTGGCAAGAAGTTGAAGCCAATTAACACAGCTGCTTCCGCAAAAGATGGTAGCAAGATTGCTATTTTAGAAAATCAGGAAGCTGACTTGAAGGATTTACTTGGCAAAGTAGATAGTGTCAAGAATTCAGTTAAATACAAGTTGTCTAGTTCTCTCAAGCGTGACAATTACGATCTAGCTGTGAGGGATGCACAAACTCAGGTTAACTCAAGAAAGTTAATGTCAACTGCTGAAGCACAATACTTGATCTGGAGCCTTAAGACTTATGAAAGTGAGCTTGATGGTGCCAAGGTGAAGGTTGGCAACATGAATAAGTTGACTTCAAATGAGAAGCTCGCAATTGGTTTGTTGGTGATTTCTGTTTATGGTAAAAACACTGACAAGGAAAGCTTATATGGCTATGCCAAGTTTAATAAGGGCAATGACAAGACCTTTACTTTAACTATTGAAGATATGCATAATCAGAATAAGGTTGTTTCAACCAAGACAATGAAAACTAGTGATTTTGCCCAAAAGAGATAAGACGATAAAAAGAGGGATGTATCGATTTGATGCATCCCTTTTAGTTTGTTTATTTTGTTTTTATTTAATCGTTATGGCTTAATTCTTTAAGGCCTGGCAAACTCATCATAACAATGAAACTAATGATGTAGAGGGCTGAAAGAAAGCCCATGACAACCGTTAAATTGTAGTGATCCATCAAGATGCCGATGACAACTGATGAGAAACCACCGATTGCACGGCCAATGTTAACGATGATGTTGTTAGCTGAAGAACGAATCTCAGTTGGGTAGAGGCGACTGATTACTGCACCGTAACCACCAAACATCCCATTTGAGAAGAAGCCCATGACTGCACCGATGATGAGTAGAGTAGCCATGTTTTGTGCAAGTGATAAAACATAAACCATGACAGCTGAACCGATCAAGAAGATGGCGAAGGCTCTACGTGGACCGAAGTGGTCGAAGATGTTACCGAAGGTCATCATACCGATGCTCATGCCGACGATAGTTGAGATCATCCAAATACTTGAGCTAGATACGTTTAAGTTCAATTGCTTTTGCACGATGGTTGGTAACCAGTTCATTAAGCCGAAGTAACCAGCGATTTGGACGGTCATCATGACCATCAAGCCTAAGCTTTGAAAAGCAAGACGTGGGGTTGAAAACATTTTTTTAATGACATCACGTAATAATGAACCTTTTTCATCTTTTTTAGCTTGGAGGAATTGATCGCTTTCATGCAAATGTCTTCTGATAAAGACTGTTAAAATTACCGGGACAATTCCGACCAAGAATAGTGCGTGCCAGCCAGCTGTTGGAATAATCCAAGCCGCAATTAATGCCGCAAAGATCGCACCGATTTGACCACCGACTGCCGCAATTGAGGTCATCTTACCAATTCTGCCGCTTTCAAAGTTTTCGGCGATTAAGGCAATGCCTACGCCATATTCACCGCCGGCACCAATACCAGTGAGAAAACGTAAGGCGTAGATCTCATAGATGTTGTTGGCAAAAGCCATTAAACCGGTAGCTAGGGCGAAGATTAAAACCGTGTGTGAGAAAGTTTTAACCCGGCCAATCTTGTCACCTAGGATGCCGAAGCAGATACCGCCGACTAGCATTCCTAAGTTAGTGATTGAGGAGATCAACCCAGCGGCTCCACCAGAGAGGTGCAAATCCGCAATCATTGAACTCATTGCAAACGATAAAAAAAGCACATCCATGTTTTCAAGCGCAAAACCTGATGAAGTAGAGGCGATGACCCACTTCTGGTTTTTACTTAGTCCATGATTGTGCTGCGTAATATATTTCATATTTAATTCCTCCAAAACGAATGCTCTCTGTCATCCAATTATTTCTTCGTCTGTATATGATACGCTTTTTGAATAAAGAAACAAGGGTTGCTATGAAAAAAAGATCATCCTATCGTGCTGAAAGAATGATCTGAAAACTTTGTTTTAAATCTAATATACTAACAATCCGACGCCTAATGCGACTAGACACAAGACAAATTCGATTACCAGTAATTTCCAACACCACTTGAACCATTTGTTAAAGTCGATGTTAACCATCATCAAACTCATCAAGATTAATCCGGTTGGGGCAACCAAGGAAATAAAGCCAAGGCCCCAGTTGTAGGCATCAATTACACTAGCACGGTCGATTCCAACCACATTGGCAAGTGGTGCCATGATTGGCATGGAAAGTACGGCCAAACCAGATGATGATTGAATGAAGAATCCCAGAATGATGTAGACGATGAACAGGAACCAAATGAAGATTAATGGACTCATGCCAGAAATCTGTTGGCTGAAGAAGTGCATGATGGTGTCACTGGTGTGACTGTCGTCCATAACAATGGAAACGGCTCTCGCCAACCCGATTGTCAAAGCAACACCAAGCAAATCACTAGCACCATCAACGAAGGCTTGTACAACTTTGTGCTCGGAAAGTCCTGAGAAGATAGCCATCAAGTAGCCGGCAGTTAAGAAGACTACCGAAATTTCGGTGAAGTACCAGCCTTTTTGTTGTACACCCCAGATCATGACGATAAAGGCAATGCCGAAGATGATCAATGATAATTTTTGTTGCCAAGTAAAGTTGGCTGGTTTGTTAAAGTCGGCATCGTTTAAGTACTTTTCACGATCTTCTTCGTATTGGTCGTAAACAACAGATTTAGTAGGATCTTTACGTACCTTTTCAGCGTAGCGAATGACATAGATCATACCAACTACCGTACAGATGACCCACATGGTAATTCTGAGTGGTAAAGCTCTGGTGAAGTTAACACCTGCAGTGTTAGAAGCGATGATCGTTGAGAATGGGTTAATGGTTGAAATCATGGTCCCAATACTCGTTCCCAGGAAGATCGTTCCTAGAACTGTCATCGTATCATACCCGGCTAGCAGGAAGACTGGAATTAGGATTGGGTACATGGCCATCGTTTCTTCGGCAAGACCAAAAGTTGTACCACCAAGAGAAATTAGCCCCATCACGAGGATGATCAACAGAACTTGCTTACCTTTGATTTTCTTAGATAAAGCCTGCATCCCCGAGTTGATCGCGCCGTTTGCGTGAACGACACCAATACATCCACCTAGGATCAAAACGAAGGCGATGATGTCGACACTTTGAGCGATACCTTGTACCTGTGAGGTGAAGAACTGATTGATCGCCTGCCACAGGTTAGGCTTCTTTAAATTGATTCTCTCGTAAGAATTTGGAATAGCAACTGGCTTGTAGATTGTGCCATCCTTAAATTTCTTGACTGCAATGTTGACCTTGTATTTCTTTAAAGTGGCCTGAGTAGCAGGTTCTTTGTACTTTTTACCACTTGGTCTGGTAACTACGAAATCTTTATTGCTGGTATCATAAGCAATCGTCGCATAGTTACCGGCAGGAATAACAAAAGTCAATAGTTGAACAAGCAAAAGCACAATTATGATGACGGTATAGGCCGTCGGAAATTGGTGCTTTTTCTTCTTTTTAGTAGCCATAATAAAACCTCCTTACTTGTATAACTATTGATTTATAGTTTTATTATACAGTTAAGGAAGTATCTTTTGATAGCGATTTCATATAAATATAATAAAAAAGCCGAGCTTGACTCGACCTTCTTGTTATTCAGCGTGTTTACCGAGATTTCTGTGCCAGAACTTGCGTGGAATATAGATTGCGACAATTACTATAATCACCAATGGAGTAACTACGAATTTTAAGATGTTGCTGTTACGTTCAGCTTGTACATTAGCATGATTTTTGGCAGTAGCAGGTTTGTTCTTCTTACTTGTTGCCTTTTTCTTATTAGGCTTACTGCTGGTAGCTGCCTTACTTGGACTAGCATTTTGCTTTTTGTTTAAATTAGAAGTAGCAGAATTTGGCATCTTGTGTTGGTGACGCCATTTGTCTGTTTTCTTGATTGCTGGATGGCTGTTGTGATTATCCTTTGTTACATTCTGTGAATGTTGTTGATTATGGGTAGTGGTTGTGCTACTACTATCCTTCTTATTTGGCAAATAGTAGGCACAATCGATGTAGGTGACACCACTTGGATTGTTAGGATCAACTTCAAGGGCACGTCCACCATAAGGAGGATTGCCAGCTATCTCAAAGTCACCAATTCTCTCTGGTAATTGCCCCATGTTAAAGAATTGCCGCTCAGGGACACCGTTAACCACTTTTACCGTATCGGCATACATGACTTGTAAGGTTTGACCAGTATATTGATTTATGCAACGCCAATATAATGATTGGTAGGTTACATTTTGTTTATTTGTTTCAGATGTTTGTGGTTGATTAGTTTGATCATTTTCATCAGCTAAAACTGGAGTAGTCGTTAAAAGCAGGGCAGCTGGTAACGCTGCACACAGTTTGATGAGGAATTTTCTTTTGTTTAACATTTTTCTCACCTCTAAATAATAACGCTTACTTTCTACTTAAATTTTAGCGATAACTTTCGATGAATACAAGTTAAGAATAAGCAAGATTATAGTAAAATAACTAATGAAAGCGATTTTACAAAGGAGAGACAAATTATGAGTTTGACTGTAAATCTTTATTACAATGGCAAAAATGGTGATGCCAGAAAGTTCGCACAAGAAATGGAAGACAAGGGTATTGCAGGTCGTATTCGTGCCGAAGAAGGCAATGAAAAATATGATTACTTTATCCCAATGGACGATCCTGAGACGGTTTTATTAATCGATAGTTGGCGTGATCAAAAGGCGCTTGAGGCTCACCATGCTTCACCTATGATGAAGGAATTGGCTGACTTGCGTGAAAAGTATGACTTGCATATGCGCGTTGAACGCTATATCTCAGATGACAGCGGCGTGCCTGCAAGTGATCAAAAGTTTATTCGGAAATAAAGATGATTAGAAAATATCAAAAGAGCGATTTAGATGCGTTGATGCAGATTTGGCTTAAGGGCAACCTTGATGCACACGATTTTATTGATCCAAGTTATTGGCATGATAACTATGAATTGGTGAAAAAAGAGTTGCCGAATGCTCAGCTGTATGTAGATGAAGAAGAGGGCGAGATAGCTGGTTTTGTAGGGATGCAAGGCGACTATATTGCCGGTATCTTTGTTAAAAGAGATCATCGGAGCCGCGGTATTGGCGGAAGGCTGATTGACTTTTTGAAGCTAAAGCATGATAAATTGCAGCTGTCGGTGTATGAAAAGAATGAGGCGGCTATTAGTTTTTATCAAAACCGTGGTTTTAAGTTAGTGAAAAAAGAGATTGATCAAGAGGCTGGTGCAGCCGACTGTTTAATGGAGTGGGATGCATAAAAGTTATGCCTAGGAATTTATAATAAGTATTTTTTCATAATGGACTAGCGGTATTAAGCTTAAAGTAATGAAAGTCAGGAAAAGCATGGTGTTGAGATGTCAGAAATTGCTTTAGCTTGGGAATGGGCTAAGGGTATCACTGCTCCAATTGTTGGTTCAACGAAGATCAAACACCTTGAATCAGCTGTGAATTCGATGGACGTAGAGCTCACACTAGATGAAGTAAACTATTTTGATGAATTGTATGTGCCACACCCAATTATCGGTGCAATTAATCAAAATCCACCTGAGGGCACAGTGGTTTTAGATAGGAAATAGAGTAAAGAAACTATTAAGTGTAAAATCTTAATAGTTTTTTATTTACTTTCACTAAAACACGAACAAAAATATATAAAAATTATGATTAATTAATAAATTAGCCAACAGTTTTAGCAAAATACTGTAAAATACAAAGAAAATATGTTAAAATCTTACCGTTAACTAATTTGAGAGGGAAATAATCAACATGAATAACGACATCGAAAAAGTATTATTTGATCAAGATCAACTTAACAAGCGAATGGATGAAATGGCAGCTCGCCTTAACAAGAAATATGAAGGGCAAGAACCAATCGTCATTCCAGTTTTGAATGGCGCAATGATCTTTGCCAGCGATATGATCAAAAGATTAACTTTCAAATTAACAATTGATCCAATGAAGGCCTCCAGTTATGAAGGTACCAGCTCTACTGGTAAGGTTAAGATTACCCAAGACGTGAAGTCAGACGTTAAGAACCGCCCAGTAATCTTCATGGAAGATATCATTGACACAGGTAGAACTTTAAAGGCACTTAGCGACTTGATGAAGGAACGCGGTGCCAAGAGTGTTGAAGTTATTTCTATGTTAGATAAACCTGAGACACGTGTAGTTGACTTCTACCCAGATGATTATGGCTTCAAGGCTCCTAATGAATTCTTAGTAGGTTACGGCTTGGACTACAACGGTCTTTACCGCAACTTGCCATATGTTGGTATTCTTAAGCAAAGAGTTTACGCTTAGATTTAATGAAAAACGCCCGAAAATCCCCGTATTTTAATGC
>UMJL01020470.1_pt1 | contig 20619 bp, 23 predicted proteins | sample 1966071 | NCBI WGS metagenome assembly UMJL01 (sample SAMEA4836148, study PRJEB28245) | human gut metagenome | biome: gut microbiome; material: fecal sample | place: Denmark | collected 2008
CCCTTGAGCAGCATCTGATGGAAGGGGAGTTTCCGGCGGTCATCACAGCCCCGCTCCGTCAGCTGACGGTCCAGCGCCGCGGCATCCACCCGGATTCCCATGGAGGAGAGCTCAAAGCGGCTTTCCAGAACCGGGTTCCACATGAGAATGTCACCGTTGAGATCCCAGTCGTCATAGTCAGGGGCACGGCCGTCATGGGGCTTACCAGATCTGAGCTTCTTGCCAATCTGCATCAAGAACACGGTGTGATGCTCCCGGCAGATCGCAGTCTCCCGCTCGTTGGGGGTCAGGTCAGGGAACCGGTCTTCCAGCTCCTGCGTGGTGATGAAGTAGACTTCCCGGTCAGGGATAAAGGTGAGAACCGGGAAGGCATTCCGCAGTGCAGCAGCGGTGTCGCAGATGGCACCCACAATGTCCCGCACGGTGTCCTGAAGATACCCCACGTTGCGGTTGGCCGTGTCAATATGTTTTTCCCAGTCCCACTGATCCACGTAAATGGAGTGGAGGTTGTCCACCTCTTCATCCCGGCGGATGGCGTTCATATCGGTATAAAGGCCGGTGCCGGGCTTGAACTCATAACGCTTGAGGGCCAGACGCTTCCACTTGGCCAGAGAGTGTACCACCTGCCCCTCGGTGCCCACATCGGGGATGTCGAAGGTGACAGGGCGCTCCACACCGTTCAGGTCATCGTTCAGACCGGTCTTGCCGTCCACGAAAAGGGGAGCAGAGACCCGGTGCAGGTTGAGCCGGACCGTGAGGCTGTGCTGAAACTCGCTGTGGATCAGCTCAATGGCCCGCTGTAGCTCGTTGTTGGTCAAGGGCATCCGGTACCCCGCGGGGATCACAATTTTACTCATAGTCAAACAGTCCTTTTCAGATTGGGATTTTTTTAAAGGAACCAGGCGGCGATGGCTGGTGTGACATAGGCTTCCACGAAGGCGGCGGCCAGCAGCAGCGGCGCCAGTGCCAGCAGCAGGGTCTGCCCCATCAGGGAAAGACAGCCGGTAACGGAGCGTGTCTCCTCATTTCCCCGCAGACGGCGGGTCAGCTGTCCGCAGGTGTACAGCCCCACGCCAAAGGCCAGCATCATGGCCGGCAGCTCAAAAATGGCATGAGGAATCAACGCTGCCAGATACAACGCCAGGGAAAGGCCGTTGCGTACGTATACCGCTGCCAGCCAGCCCAGCAGTACGGCATTGAGTCCCAGTGCCATGGCCGGCAGCTGCACAAAGGGCAGCAGGCCATAGAGCATGATAAAGGTGGTGGCCTGCAGATTGCTGACAAATACCGCGAGGGCAGAGAGATTTCCGGATTCGTCGGTAACAGCGTCCAGATCCACGGTCAGATTTCCCATCACACCGCTCAGCAGATCCAGAAGTCCCGGAATCAACAGGCAACCCACGCAGGTGAGCACCATCAAAATCAAAAATGCAGCGGCCGAACGGCCGGTTTCCCGTTTCACGCCGTCCCGCCAAGCGGAAAGCAAGTCTCCGTAGGCGGAAGGAAAACCAAGACTCATGCGCCCAGCAGCTCCATTCCATGGCGCAGGCGGCGCAGGGTCTCCTCACGGCCCAGAATGTGGCAGATCTCCACGGCACCGCCGGGAGTCACCAGCTTGCCGGCAGCAGCGATGCGGACGGGCCACATCAGAGTGGCGTTTTTAACCTCCAGCCGGGCGGCCAGGTCGATCAGGGCGTCGTGGATGGCGTCCTGAGTCCACTCCGGCAGGGCCTCCAGCACTGGGACGGCGGCCTGCAGCATGGCCAGAGACACCTCGGGATTGGTCTTGGACTTCTTGTTGGTATAGAAGTCCACGCTGTATTCAGGCAGGGTATCGAAGAAGTCCACCTTTTCGGGAATGTCCGTCAGCTTTTCACAGCGGGCCTGCAGCAGTGCAGCCACAGCGGCGGTGTCGATGGCGGGGTTCTTGACGCTCTCGCGGATATAGGGCTCTGCGGCCTTGGCGAATGCGGCGGGGTCCATAGCCCGCAGATAGGTGGCGTTGAAATAGGTGAGCTTTTCAATGTCGAAGATGGCAGGGGACTTGGAGATGCCGGCAATGTCAAAGGCGTCCACCAGTTCGGCAAGAGAGAAGATCTCCTGCTCGCTGCGCTCGCCCTTGGGGGCCCAGCCCAGCAGGGCCACATAGTTCAAAATGGCCTCCGTCAGATAGCCCTGAGCCTTCAGGTCCTCATAGGAGGGATCACCGTGACGCTTGGACATCTTGTTGTGCTGATCCCGCATGACAGGGGAGCAGTGGACATAGGTGGGAATGTCCCAGCCAAAGGACTCGTACAGCAGGTTGTATTTGGGGGCGGAGCTCAGGTACTCGCTGCCCCGGACCACGTGGGTGATGCCCATAAGGTGGTCGTCCACCACGTTGGCAAAGTTATAAGTGGGCAGGCCGTCCCGCTTCAGGAGGACCTGGTCGTCCAGAGTCTTGTTCTCCACGGTAATGTCGCCGAAGGACACATCATGGAACGTAGTGGTGCCCTCGTGGGGGATGCGCTGACGGATGACATAGGGCTTGCCGGCAGCCAGATTGGCCTGGACCTCCTCGGGACTCAGGTCCCGGCAGGGGTCATCGCCCCGCTGGAAGTCACCGCTGTCCTCTTCGGACTCAGTCTTTTCGCAGAAGCAGTAGTACGCAGCACCCTTTTCCACCAGCAGCTCAGCGTATTTGCCGTACAACCCCCGGCGCTCGGACTGGATATAGGGGCCCACGGGACCGCCAACATCGGGACCTTCGTCATGGTCCAGACCGCACTCTGCCATGGTGCGGTAGATGACGTCCGTGGCACCTTCCACCAGGCGGCCCTGATCGGTGTCCTCGATGCGGAGAATGAAAGTGCCGTGGTTGTGCCGGGCGATGAGCCAGGTATACAAGGCAGTGCGGAGATTGCCCACGTGCATATAGCCAGTGGGAGAGGGAGCGAACCGGGTCCGAACCCCGCCCTTGGGGATACGGGCTTCCATCTCCTCAATAAATGCGTGATCAACAGACATGAAAGTACCTCCATGCATAATTTAACAGATTAGATTATCATCCAGCACGCCTGGAATGTCAAGAGTTTTCACATCTGCTGCGGGAAGAAATACGGGACCAAAAACCCGGTGGATTCTCATAAAAGTATGGATGGCTGCTCCGGATTTATGCTCTCCAGCCAATTCGGATTGCCTGTGCCGGTATCCGGTCAGGGAGAATCGCCGGTCTGAATCAGAACCGAACAATGCACCACTCCCTGCCGTATTGAGGTGGTTTGCCAAGCTGGCAAACAAAGGGTTGGACCGGGACTTGACAAACCTGTGCAGAATTGCTATGCATGAAGTATACTTCACATAAAGCATACTTCATGTTTTGGAGACAGAGGGAGGGTACTGTGAAAAACCGAGTCAAGGAGCTGCGAATGGCGGCTGGGATGACCCAGCAGCAGCTGGCGGAGTGGGTCCATGTGTCCTCCCGCACCATTATCTCTCTGGAAAAGGAACAGTATAATCCGTCGCTCCTGCTGGCATACCGCATTGCGGAGGTGTTCCATACCTCAGTGGAAGAGCTGTATTGCTTGCGGGAGAACCGGGAACTGGAGGATCAGAGCTATGAAAATCTACTATAAAATAACTTTTACAGCGGTATAGTCTGTCTGCTGCTGGATGCCAACCTCTTTTACGAAAAACGGATGTGAGGCGGATGAAATTTCAGGCATACGTCGCTTTTCCGTTGCACTTTTCTATGGAGTATGATACACTCTATAAGTTAAATTGCACCCTTTGTGCAGGGCGCTTTCAATAGAAAGATTTGAGGTGTTCCGATCATGGAAAATGAAGTTCAAAAAAAGCGGATTCTCAGCGGTATTCAGCCCTCCGGCGACTTGACGCTGGGGTCTTATCTGGGGGCTATCAAGAACTGGGCAGCGCTGGCGAACGAATATGACTGCTATTACATGCTGGCGGATATGCATACCATCACTGTCCGGCAGGTGCCGGCGGACCTGCGCCGCCGGACGCTGACTCAGGTGGCGGCTTACATTGCCTGCGGCCTGGACCCGGAGAAGAACACGCTTTTTGTTCAGTCTCATGTGCCGGCTCATGCCCAGTTGGGCTGGGTGCTGGACTGCTACACCATGTTCGGTGAACTCTCCCGCATGACCCAGTTCAAGGACAAGTCCGCTAAAAATGCGGATAACATCAACGCGGGACTCTTTACCTATCCCTCCTTGATGGCGGCGGATATTCTGCTCTATCAGGCGGACTTGGTGCCGGTGGGCGGCGATCAGAAGCAGCACGTGGAGATCTGCCGGGACATCGCCACCCGCTTCAACGGCATTTACGGTGAGGTCTTCAAGCTCCCCGAGCCCTATATTCCCCCTGTGGGTGCCCGTGTCATGAGCCTGACCAGCCCGGAGAACAAGATGAGTAAGTCCGACAAGGATCAAAACGGCTGCATCTATATGCTGGAAAAGCCCGAGGACATCATGCGCAAGTTCAAGAAGGCCGTGACCGACTCTGAGGCCTGCGTCCGGTATGATCCCGCCGCGAAGCCCGGGGTCTCAAACCTGATGCAGATCTACTCCGTGGCCGCCGGAAAGACCTTTGAGGAGATCGAGCGGGAATTTGACGGACGCGGCTACGGCGATTTCAAGACTGCTGTGGGTGAGTCCGTGGTGGAGTTGCTGCGGCCCATCCGGGAGGAGACGGAGCACCTGCTGGCAGACAAGAGCTACCTTGAGAGCGTGTACCGCGCCGGTGCGGAGAAGGCCTCCCGTGTGGCCAACCGTACGCTGGACAAGGTCTATAAAAAAATTGGCTTCCTGGCCCGGTGACGGAGGGACGAAATGCTGTTTGATACAAAGCTGTTGGCCTATGTGGTGCTGGCGCTGCTGGTGGCGCTGGCAGTCAGCTTCCTGATGACCCCGGTGGTCAAGACGTTTGCCTATAAGGTGGGCGCTATTGACGTGCCGAAGGATGCCCGCCGGATGCACAAGGTCCCCATCCCCCGGCTGGGCGGCCTGGCCATCTTCATCGGCTTTATGGTCAGCATTTTGCTCTTTGCGGAGATCACACCGGAACTGCAGAGCATTCTGCTGGGTGCCGTCATCATTGTGGTGCTGGGCGTGGTGGACGACATTATGGCACTGCCCGCCATGCTGAAATTCGTGGTTCAGATTGTCGCAGCACTGATCCCCGCCACCCATGGTGTGCGGATTCTGGCGTTTTCCAATCCCAACGTTTTTTCCGAGAATCTTTATTGGGTGCTGGGCGGATTGTCCATTCCCTTTACGGTCCTTTGGATCGTGGCCATTACTAACTCCGTGAACCTGATCGACGGCCTGGACGGTCTCGCAAACGGTGTGTCCGCCATTTCGGCCACCACCATGTTGGTTATTGCCCTGGCCAGCGATCAAAGTGCTGTGGCAGTGGTGCTGGCGGCGCTGGTGGGTGCCTGCGTGGGCTTTATGCCTTACAATATGAATCCTGCCAAGATGTTCATGGGGGATACCGGTGCCACCTTTTTGGGTTATATCCTGGCCACCATGTCCATTCAGGGCCTGTTCAAGTACTATGCGGTGATCTCCTTTGTGGTGCCGTTTTTGATTTTGGGCTTGCCCATCTTTGATACCACATTCGCCTTTATCCGCCGGATTGCCCACGGCCAGAGCCCCATGCATCCGGACCGGAGCCATATCCACCATCGGCTCATTGACATGGGCCTCAACCAGAAGCAGGCGGTGGCCACGCTGTATGTGATCTCTGCCATTTTGGGTCTATCCGCTGTGGTGCTGACCACCGGCGGGGAGCAGAAAGCCATGTTGCTTTTCCTGGCGCTTTGCATTGTGGCGGTAGTTGCTGCCCGGGTAGTGTTCCCCAAGGAGGTCAAGGAGGAACTGCGGGAAGAACTGGACGAACTGAAGGACCACGGCCATCACGGCGAGGGACAAGCCCCGGAGACACCGCCGGAGAACGCCGACAAGACACCTGACCAGCGGCCAGGTGCCTGGGAAGAAGAGGAGGATCAGTGATGGAAAAGCTTCGTATCATGAGTGTGTTCGGCACCCGGCCGGAGGCGATCAAGATGGCGCCGCTGGTCAAGGAGCTGGCCAGCCGGGAGGGAGTGGAGAGCCTTTGCTGTGTTACGGCTCAGCACCGTCAGATGCTGGACAGCGTGCTGGAGGTTTTCCAGCTCAAGCCGGACTATGACCTGGATATCATGACCCCCCGCCAGACCCTCTCTACCATTACCAGCAAGTGCCTCACCGGCATGGACGCGGCTATCGACGCGCTCAAGCCTGATATGATCCTGGTGCACGGCGATACCTCAACCACCTTTGCAGGGGCCCTTTCCGCCTTTTATCATCAGGTGCCGGTAGGCCACGTGGAGGCAGGCCTGCGAACCTATGACAAGTATTCTCCCTTTCCGGAGGAGATGAACCGAAAGCTGGTTTCCGCCATTGCGGATCTGTATTTCTGCCCCACGGTGAACAACAAAAATAACCTGCTGAAGGAGGGAATTACCGAGGGCCTTTTCATTACCGGCAACACGGTGATCGACGCCCTCAAGACCACGGTCCGGGAGGATTACCACTTCTCCACTGAGGCGCTCAACCACCTGCCTTACGGGGAGAAAAAGATCCTTCTCGTTACCTGCCACCGGCGGGAGAACTACGGCGAGCCCATGCGCAACATCATGCTGGCCCTGCGGCAGATCGCTGAGGAAAACGAAGATGTGGAGCTGGTGTATCCCGTCCACCTGAGCCCGGTGGTCCGGGAGGCGGTGGATACCTATCTCCGCGGCGCACCCCGGGTGCATCTGATCGACCCGCTGCCGGCGGATGAGATGCACAACCTCATGGCGCGGAGTTTCCTGGTGCTGACGGATTCCGGCGGACTGCAGGAGGAGGCACCTGCTTTGGGCAAGCCTGTCCTGGTGATGCGGCGGGAGACGGAACGGCCGGAGGCTGTAGCCGCCGGGACGGTAAAGCTCTGCGGCGTGGTGCAGGACGATATCGTCACCATGGCGCAGCGGCTGATCCGGGACCCGGAGGCCTACGCCAAAATGGCCCATGCGGTCAACCCCTACGGTGACGGACATGCCTGCCGCCGGATCGCCGATGCAATCCTGTGGCACTTTGGCCGGGGCGAGCGTCCGGAGGATTATCAGGCGCAGTAACGCGGGCTGCGGATCGGGAGGAGGGCCGCCATGAAACGTAGAAAGCTCAGCCGGGCCGCTGTTGGCTTTGCGGGACTGATTGCGTTGGTGGTGGTTTTGATGCTGGCCAACAGCCTGCGCCCGTCCCCGAGGATCGAGCTGCCTTCTCAGGAAGAGGAAGGCGTGCAGAGCGAGGAAAGCAGCAGCGGCGACGGGTTGACCGTTGTGGAGATCCGGCCGGACACCGTACAGGCCGCCGTAGCCACACTGGAACGGCCGGAGACCTACCAGCGGGAGCTGGTGGTACAGCAGTTCTGGGACAACGGCAGCGGCACAATGGAAAATACTGTCACTGTCAGCGGAGGATGGACCCGGGTGGATCAGACGCTGGCCCGGGACCGGGTCCGCCATTCCGTCACCGATGGCCGGATGACCTACATTTGGTACAACAGCCAACGGACCGTTTACGCGGCACAGGCCGGCGAGATCTCAGCCGATATGGAACAGGCTATCCCGACCTATGAGGATGTGCTGGACCTGCCGGTGGAGGAGATCTCCGCCGCTAATTATCAGACTCTCAGCAACATGAACTGCATCTATGTGGAGACTGCCGCGGATGCGTATGGCTATGTGCTGAAGTACTGGGTCAGCGTGGACTCCGGGCTGCTGGTGGCAGCGGAAAAGCTGTTGGACGGAGAGACCGTCTACCGGATGTGGGAGACCAGTGCTGATCTGGACCCCACCATTGAATCGGAATTCACCCTGCCGGACGGGACGGACCTGCTGGCGAATTAAACGGTAAGAAGCGGAGCGCGCTGCGCTCCGCTTTTTTAAAGAATCAGCAGAAGTCCCAGAGCCACCAGCAGTTCCTCATCGGCGTCCTCCCGGAAGAGAAAGAACAGCAGCACCAGCAGCAAAAGGTCTCCCGTGTCCACATGGTCCAGATGCAGCTGGTCCAGAATGTGCCGCAGAAAGCTGCTCAGTCCGTCGGAGAAGGGCGTTCCGGAAGCGGCGGTCGGAGGCGGCATACTGCTGCCTGCTCCGTTTCCAGGCGGCCCGTTTCCGGACGGCTGGTTATTGGATGTGTGAGGCACGTCATGCCTGCCGCGTGTTTCTGCCCCGTGTCCGGAAGAGGGAGGGCTCTGGGTCTCTTCCGGAATTCGGGTATAAGTACCATTGTCATTTCGAACATAGCGGTTATACATGGCTTATCCCTCCCATCCGGCCAGGAACTTTTTGCCCAGATGGAACAGCCGGGCAAGCTGCAGCGCCCGCTCCACCTTTTCCTGCCGCTCCGGCTTCAGGTAGGGACGCAGGGCGTATAGCAGCGCCCGGGCATTGGAATCCTGCTGCCCGCCCAACTCCTGGAGCAACGGCAGAAGACGCATCAGCAGCTTGGGGTCCAGTCCATTGCCCAGGGAAGAGAGCAGGTCTGTGCCGGTAGAGGGCGGCTGGCGCGGCGTTGCCTGCTGGGGAGGCTGTGGGGCAGAGGGGGGCGGACTGCCGCCGGAGGAGGACTCCTCTCCGCCGGAGATGGACTGGGCCATCTGCATGATCTGCGCCATTTTGCCGGGGTCCGAGAGCAGGGCATTGAGTTTGTCATCAAATTCGGACACGGCATCCATCCCCCTTTCCGCCGATGGTTACTTCTGTGTGGTCTGGTTGATTCGATTGATCAATGCGGCCCCATCCGGGCTTTGCATCAGCTTTTGCACCAGCTGGGTCATCTGGGTGGTATCACCCCGAACGGCGGACTGCACTGCCTGCTGTAAAGAAGCGCCCTGATCCTGCTGGGTCAGCATCCGCATCAGAGCCTGCCCATCCCGGGACTGCATCAGGGCGCGCAGGGCGGCGGGATTTCGCCCAAGCTGCTGTGCCATATGGTTCAAGCGTTCGTCCATGGCTTCCTCCTTCTGGCCGGAGAGATTCTCCGTTCCGTACCAGTATATGAGTGAGAAAAGAAAAACGTGCCTGCGGATGCAGGCACGTTGGAACAGGATACATTATTTGGCCGCTTTTGCCGCTTTCACAGCGGCTTTGGCACTGTCACAGTCACCGGAGAGGGGGCAGCCCTCGCACTTGGGAGACCGGGCAGTACAGGTGTCCCGGCCGAAGAGAACCATCCGGTGGCAGAAATCACTGGATTCCTTAGGGGGGATGGACTGGCGCAGCTGCCGCTCCACCTGGACAGGGTCCTTGGACCCGTCGGTGATGCCAAGCCGACCGGTGATGCGGATGCAGTGGGTGTCGCATACGTATGCCGGCTGACCGAACACATCTCCTAAAATCAGGTTCGCGGTCTTGCGGCCCACGCCGGAGAGGGCCGTCAGCTCCTCCATGGTGCCGGGGACCTTACCGCCGTGCCGCTCCAAAATCTGTTGGGCACAGGCCACCAGATCCCGGGCCTTCCCATTGAAAAAGCCGCAGGAGCGGATATATTCTCCTACCTCGGCAGGGTCAGCCTCCGCAAAGCTCTCCAGGGTGGGGAAGCGGGCGAAGAGTGCTGGGGTCACCTTGTTGACCCGTTCGTCGGTACACTGGGCGGAGAGCCGCACGGCAAACAGCAGCTCATAGTCCTTTTTGTATTGCAGGGAGCAAAGGGCGTCCGGATAGATTCCCTTCAGCGTTTCAATGATCCGCTTGACGGCGGCTTTGGATTTCATGGCAGTCACCTCTTAGAGGACAGAATACCACAAAATCCGACGATTGGCGAGGGGAAAATGCAACACCTCCTCCGGCAATTTTCCGGTGGAAAGCACTGGGGGATTATGGTATACTATACATTCAAGCAAAAAGGAAGGGAGGGCTCGCCATGCAGCGTCCCCTTGCGGATGAGATCCGCCCGAAAACGCTGGATGAGGTGGTGGGGCAGAAGCATCTGCTGGCCCCCGGTGCGGTGCTCCGCCGTCTGATCGAACGGGGGACCGATGCCAATATGGTCTTTTACGGTCCCTCCGGCACCGGCAAGACCACCATTGCCAACATCATCGCCCAGCGCACCAACAAAACCCTCTACCGGCTCAACGCCACCACCGCGTCGCTGCAGGATGTAAAGGACATCTGTGCCGACGTGGGAACACTGATGGCCCCCGGCGGGGTACTGCTGTATCTGGACGAGATCCAGTATTTCAACAAAAAGCAGCAGCAGAGCCTGCTGGAGTTTATGGAGAACGGCTCCCTGACACTGATCGCCTCCACTACGGAGAATCCCTATTTTTATGTGTACAGCGCTCTGCTCTCCCGCAGTACCGTATTTGAGTTCAAGGCTGTTTCCCCGAAGGAGACGGAGGGTGCTGTTTTGCGGGCGCTGAAGGTGGAGCAGCAGCGCAGTACGCTGCCCCTTCACTGGGAGGAGGGACTCCCGCTTCAGATCGCCACCGCAGCCGGCGGAGATGTGCGCAAGGCCATCAACGCCGTAGAGCTGTTGTGTCAGGCGGCCTCACCGACTCCGGACGGCACTCTGATTTTGACAAGTAAAGACGCCTTACAGGTTTCTCAGCGCAGTGCTATGCGCTATGACCGTGATGGGGATGCCCACTACGATATTCTCTCCGCCCTGCAAAAATCCATCCGGGGGTCCGACCCGGACGCGGCGGTCCACTATCTGGGACGGCTGCTGGAGGCGGGGGACCTGCTGTCTCCGTGCAGGCGGCTGCTGGTGATTGCGGCGGAGGATATTGGTCTTGCCTATCCCCAGGCTATCGTGGTGACCAAGGCCTGCGTGGACGCGGCGGTACAGCTGGGACTGCCGGAGGCCCGGCTACCCTTGGCCGAGGCGGCAGTGCTGCTGGCTACCGCACCGAAGTCCAATACCGCCCATAATGCCATCATTGCGGCCATGGCGGATCTGAAAAAGGGAAAAACCGGGGAGATTCCCCGGCATCTCCAAAATGTTCATGTGGATACCAGCGGCCAGGAGCGGGAGCAGGGCTATCTCTATCCCCATGATTTCCCGCACCGTTGGGTCAAGCAGCAGTATCTGCCGGATGCGCTGCAGGGCGTCCACTATTATGAATGGGGCGACAACAAGACGGAGCAGGCCGCCCGGGCATACTGGGAGAAGATCAAGGGAAGCGATTTTTAAACCACTGCCTACACCCATGGCTGACAGGAATCCAATGTTTTGGGAGTAGCGTCTTCGGATGAGGTGCTCTATTCGCCGCTCTCCCGGAAGATGGTTTCCACGACAGGCTTTTCACAGCCTGGCGGAGAGTAGACCCAGCGGTCCAGCACGCCGTCGGTGATCTGATAGCGGATGGGCGGCGGCACCGGATCAGGCGAAAGTTTTTCGATGATCTGGAGCTTGATTTTCATCCGGTCCGGGCGGATGCTTTTGATGTACACGGATACTCCGTCCCCGGGCTGGAGCGTTTCCCGGGTATCGGCCAGACCGGAGAGATTGGGGGCCAGTTCGATAAAGGTGCCGTATTCCTTGACGGAGCGGACGGTGCCTCGGACGGTTTCCCCCGGCTGAAAGTAACTGGCGTTTTCCATCCAAGTGCCCAGCAGTTCCCGGTGGGTCATGGTGAAGCGGCGGGTCTGGTAATCGATGGAGGCCACGGCGGCCAGAATTTTTTGCCCCACCTGGAAGCGATCCCGGGGACTGGAGATCCGGGAGATGGAGATGCGCTCCAGCGGGAGCATGGCGACGATGCCGCAGCCAATGTCCAAAAACGCACCAAAGGGCACCAAGTGGGTCACCACTGCGGTGACCACCGCGCCGGGAACCAGCGTTTTCAGAAAGGCGTCCAAAGCCCGCTCCTGAGCGGCCCGCCGGCTCAGCAGCGCGACAGGCGCGCCCTTTTCATCGGCACGAATGTCCGTCACGGTAAAGCAGGCGGGTTTTCCCACACGGGAGAGCAGGGCAATGTCCCGGTCCGCACCGCTGATCCAGGGGGAGAGTGCCTCCTGGCGAGGAATGCGCCCGGCAATGGGACCCAACGAGAGGTAGAGGGTGCGGTCCACGCCGCAGCGCTGGACAGGTGCTTCCAGAATGGTGCCGGCCGCCTGGGCGGCCTGGAGAGCAGAGAGAGACCATTCAGTGGGGGGACGGAGCCCCTCCGGCAGATACAGTTTGTTTTCCGGCATCGATGATCGCATCCTATCTGCCGCTTGACGCGGCGTCATTTTTGTTGTAGTACTATATGCAGCGGACAAGATCTGTTTGACAGGAGGTATGTATGGACCTGCGTCTGCACGACAAAGTGGAACTGAAAAAGGCCCATCCCTGCGGCAGCACCCAGTGGGAGATTCTGCGGGTGGGCATGGACATCAAGCTGCGCTGCCAGGGGTGCGGCCATGAGCTGATGCTGCCCCGCAGCAAGGCGGAAAAGAGCATCCGAAAAATTCTGTCCCGGGAGGAGGAGAAGAAATGAACAAAAAGACCCGGGCAGTGGCTCTGGTTTTGGTGGTGGTCATGGTATTTGCACTGGTGACTTCCATGGTGGCGCCCTATCTGGTGTAAACCGGAAAATCAATTGGAAAAGCCGCGGAATCAAAAGATTCCGCGGCTTTTTTGCGCTTTTTCCATCGTGAGCCGAGTGCGGGTGGATGGCAGCAAAAGGAACGGCGTCCCCGTTTTGCGACCGGTTTTACGAATGGCCCGCCGTATAATCATCTCTGCTGGACATGGGTGGCAGTACCTGTGTTCTTTCGCTGGGAAGGGGGGATACCATGACGGTTGTTTATCTCGACAGCGTGTTTGTGCTCAACGCACTGATGGATTATCTGCTGTTGCTCTCCGCCGGACGGCTGGCGGGGGTGCCGCTGCGGCGGGGCAGGTATGCATTGGGAGCGCTGCTGGGGGGCGGATACGCGGCGGCGGTGTTCTTGCCGGGGCTGGAGTTTTTGGCACAGATGCCGGTCAAGGCGGCTGCGGGGATATTGCTGGCGCTGGCAGCCTTTGGCGGAGAGCGCAAGCTGCTGCGGCTGACGCTGTTGTTTTTCGGGGTGTCCTGCGCCATGGCGGGGTGCGTGCTGGGATTTGGACTGCTCTCCGGCGGTGCGATTCCGGCAGTCAACGGCGTTTTCTATACGGATGTGTCCGTACGGGTGCTGCTGGTAGCCGCCGGAGCGGCGTATGTGGTGCTGACGGTGGTGTTCCGGGCCTCTGCCCGGCATGCAGTGGCGGGGGAGCTGCTGCGGATTCGGGTGTGTGTGGGCGGCCGGGACGTGGAACTGACTGCGCTGCATGACACCGGAAACAGCCTGCGGGACCCGGTGTGCGGGGCGCCGGTGCTGGTGACGGCCCCGGGGGCACTGAACGGTGTTTTGCCCTCTGAGGTCCGGCATCTGCTGGAGATGTCCCTGCCGCCGGCAGACCTTTTGGAGCCACTGCGGCGGGTGGCGCCGGAACTGCGGTTCCGGCTGATCCCATATCACGCGGTGGGAGCGGGCGGACTGCTGCTGGCGGTGCGCAGCGACTGGATCGAATGGGCGGGACGGCGGCAGGCCGGCGTGCTGGTGGCGCTGTCCCCCACGGAACTGGGAACAGGGTATGCCGCGCTGTGGGGCGGCGATGCGGATGGAGGCAGACGAGATCATGAAAGGGCTCAAACGGAAACTGCGGAATTTGCTGGAGCGGCTGGGGCTGCTGCCGGCGGAGGGTGTCCACTACATCGGGGGCAGCGACACGCTGCCGCCGCCGCTGACCAAGGAGCGGGAGAAGGAACTGCTGGGACGCGTGGAGGAAGAGTGTGCCCGGCAGGAACTGATCGAACATAACCTGCGGCTGGTGGTCTACATCGCCCGCAGGTTTGAAAATACGGGGGTCGGCATCGAGGACCTCATCTCTATCGGGACCATCGGCCTTATCAAGGCGGTGGGGACGTACCGGTCCGACAAGAACATCAAGCTGGCAACGTATGCCTCCCGGTGTATTGAAAATGAGATCTTGATGTACCTGCGGAAAAACGCTGCCCGGAAGGGGGAGGTCTCCTTCGATGAGCCCCTCAATACCGACTGGGACGGCAATGAGCTGCTGCTCTCCGACGTATTGGGGACAGAGGCGGATGTGGTGATGCGGCCCATCGAGGAGGATGTGGACCGCTCGCTGCTGACGGCGGCAGTGAATACCCTGTCTCCCCGGGAAAAACAGATCATCACGCTGCGCTTTGGACTGGGCGGCGGCCGGGAACAGACGCAGAAGGAAGTGGCAGACCAGCTCGGAATTTCCCAATCGTATATCTCACGCCTGGAAAAACGCATCATCTCCCGGCTGAAAAAGGAAATTTTGCGGCTTTCCTGACCTTGACAATCCAAATCCGGTATACTATACTGGTACGGAATCAAGATATTGGGAACTGCAAAGAAGGGAAGCAGTACCCGGCTGGCGGATGCCAAGAGAGGGCGCGGTTGGTGGAAGCGCCTGGGAAGCGGCCGGAGAAGTCGTCCCGGAGCATCCGGCTGAAAGAGCAGTAAGCCGCGACGGTGACCCCGCCGTTATCGGGAATGGCGCCATGCGGCGCCGGTGAGTGCGTGTTTTTTGCATGAATTCAGGTGGTACCACGGACATTGTTCGCCCTGAGCCTTCTGGCTCAGGGCGTTTTTGTTTGTCTGATCGGGCCGAAAATTCCATTACGAAGGAGAGAACCATGAAATTCGAAGCGGAGATCAACTTAAACTACCGCCAGCTCCTGGCACTTTACCAGGTATCGGAGCGGCTGTTCCGCCGCTGGCAGATGCTGTTGTTCCGGGTGGTGTGCCTGGCGGTGGGTGTCTGGCGTATCTGGAAGACCTGGGGCGACATCCAAGCGGACGGGCTGTCCTTTACCCGGTTCAGTTATCTGCTCATCGGTGCGCTGTTTTTGGCCGCGGCACTGATTCCCAATATCATCAGCGCTGGCTGCGCCCGGATGCGGGTGATGTACAGCGGCAAGCTGCGCTTTGACGAGCAGGGCTTTTACGAGGTCATGGGCGGAAAGACCATCCGGCATGAATATGAGAAAGTCTTTGCGCTGGTGCATTTCCGGGGCTATGATTTCATTTTCCTGGACCGGCTGGCAAGCCTGATCGTACAGCTGGATCAGGTGCCGGGGCAGGACCCCAAGGCACTGCGGAGCTTTCTGGAGAAAAAGTGCGGCAAGACCTATTATGATATTTGATCCATCAGGATATAGAAAAGGAGAATCCCTATGAACAAAGAACTGCCAAAGGTGTATGAACCCCAGCAGGTGGAGTCCCGCATCTATCAGATGTGGGAGGACAACCATTGCTTCAACGGCGATCCGGACCCCAAGAAAAAGCCGTTTTCCATCGTGATGCCGCCCCCCAACGTGACGGGCCAGCTTCACATGGGCCATGCGCTGGATTCCACACTGCAGGATATCCTCACCCGCTTCAAGCGGATGCAGGGCTATTCCACACTGTGGCTGCCCGGCACGGACCACGCCGGTATTGCCACCCAGATCAAGGTGGAGGAGGACCTGCGGGTCAACGAGGGCAAGACCCGTTATGACCTGGGCCGGGAGAAGTTCCTGGAACGGGTGTGGCAGTGGAAGGAAAAGTACGGCGGCCGCATCGTGGAACAGCAGAAGAAGCTGGGCGTTTCCTGCGACTGGGACCGCTCCCGCTTCACCATGGACGAGGGCTGTTCCAAGGCCGTCCGGGAGACCTTCTGCGAGCTCTATGACAAGGGCCTCATCTACAAGGGCAGCCGCATTATCAACTGGTGCCCCCACTGTGCCACCGCTCTCTCCGACGCGGAGGTGGAGTACGTGGATAAGCCCGGCCACCTGTGGTATATCCGTTATCCCCTGGCCGACGGCTCCGGTGATCTGGTAATCGCCACCACCCGTCCTGAGACCATGATGGGCGATACGGGCGTTGCCGTGAACCCGGAGGACGAGCGGTTCAAGCACCTGATCGGCAAGACCTGCATCCTGCCCATCATGAACCGGGAGATCCCCATTGTGGGCGATGAGTACTGCGAGATCGGCTTTGGTACCGGCGCTGTGAAGATGACCCCCGCCCACGACCCCAACGACTTTGAAGTGGGCCTGCGCCACAACCTGGAGGTCATCCGCTGCATCGGTGACGACGGCCGCATCAACGAAAACGGCGGCCCCTATGAGGGCATGGACCGCTACGAGTGCCGCAAGCAGATCGTCAAGGACCTGGAGGAGCAGGGGTATCTGGTCAAGACCGAGCCCTACAACCACAACGTGGGCACCTGCTATCGCTGCCACAACGATGTGGAGCCGCTGATCTCCGCCCAGTGGTTCGTGAAGATGGAGCCCCTGGCCAAGGAGGCACTGCGGGTCGTGAAGGAGGGCGAGGTCAAGTTCGTCCCCGAGCGCTTTGCCAAGACCTATATCAACTGGATGGAGAACGTCCATGACTGGTGCATTTCCCGTCAGCTGTGGTGGGGCCACCAGATTCCTGCCTGGTACTGTGACGAGTGCGGCCACATCAACGTCTCCCGGGAGGACCCCACCAAGTGCGAGAAGTGCGGCTGCACCCACCTGACCCGGGACCCCGACGTGCTGGATACCTGGTTCTCCAGCGCCCTGTGGCCTTTCTCCACGCTGGGCTGGCCGGATAAGACGGCGGATCTGGAGTATTATTATCCCACGTCCGTCATGGTCACCGGTTACGACATCATCTTCTTCTGGGTTGCCCGGATGATTTTCTCCGGCTGTGAGCAGATGCACCAGATCCCCTTCCACACCGTGCTGATCCACGGCCTGGTCCGGGATGACAAGGGCCGCAAGATGTCCAAGTCCCTGGGCAACGGCATCGATCCGCTGGAGATGGCGGAGAAGTACGGCGCCGACGCTCTGCGCTTCAACCTTATCACCGGCAACTCCCCCGGAAACGATACCCGGTTCTACACGGAAAAGTGCGAGGCCATGCGCAACTTCGCCAACAAGATCTGGAACGCCAGCCGCTTTGTGATGATGAACCTCACCATCGACAAGTGCGTGCTGCCCGGGGCGGACCAGCTGGCACCGGAGGACAAGTGGGTCCTCTCCAAGCTCAATACGCTCATCAAGGAAGTCACCGAGAACCTGGAGAGCTATGAGATCGGCGTGGCCTCCGCCAAGGTCTACGACTTCCTGTGGGACACCTACTGCGACTGGTATATCGAGCTGACCAAGTCCCGCCTGAACGGCGAGGACGAGCAGGCAAAGCTGGTGGCTCAGAACGTCCTCTGCTACGTGCTGACGGAGCTTTTGAAGCTGCTCCATCCCTTCATGCCCTTCATCACGGAGGAGATCTTCCAGGCCCTGCCCCACGAAGGGAAGTTCATCATGACCTCCCAGTGGCCGGTCTACCGTCCGGAGCTGGACTTCCCGGCAGAGGAGTCTGCCATGGAGGCGGTGATGGATACCATCAAGGCCATTCGTGCCCGCCGGGCGGAGATGAACGTGCCCCCCTCCAAGAAGGCGGAGGTGCTGATCGTCACCGCCACGCCGGAGGTCTATGCCCAGGGTGTCCACTTCATCCAGCGTCTGGCCTATGCCAGCGGCGTGACCTTTGCGGAGAATGCCCCGGCGGATGTCACCGGTATGATCAGCGTGGTGACCCACAACGCCACGGCCTATCTGCCTTTGAGTGAGCTGGTGGACATCGCTGCGGAGCTGGAGCGCATCGCCAAGGAGAAGGAGAAGGCCGAAAACGGCCTGCGCATTGTGGAGCAGAAGCTCTCTAACGAGAAGTTCGTCTCCCGGGCACCCGAAGCCGTGGTCAACGCCGAGAAGGAGAAGGCTGCCAAATATAAAGAACTCATCGCCAAGCTGGAGGAGTCTGCCAAGGCCATGCAGGCCTGATACTGCCTCCTGCGCAACCTGATAAAATCGGAAAAGCCGTGCGGGAGATCAAGTCCCGCACGGCTTTTCTGCGCTGTTCGCCTGGAACCCGGAAAAGACGCAGCTTGCCGAAACTGCATCCGGCGGCGAAAACGGTCGGCCGGGAGCTCTGCCCATCAGCAGGACCTTTGCGCGATGCGCAGGGTCCTGCTTTTTTGTCAAAAGCATCCGTCATATTGTGGGACGGGCCCTCATAGAGTATAGCAACCAAAGAAAGGGGGAACCTCCCTTGCAATCTGACAAGAACTGTTTGCGTTATCAGGCGGCGGCAGCCATCCTGCCGCCCAGACTCCGGGCCCTGGCGTTGACTCTGCCGGAATCACAGCAGATGACGGCGGAGGAGTTCCGCCTCCGGGCGGGACAGCCTTTTGCGGTGCTACTGCCGTCGGGGGAGCGGACGTTTGCTGCTGTGGTGGAACCGGCGGAGCTGGAGACACTGTGCAACCTGGCCACGGAATTTTCCCGCTATGCCGCATCGGAGACGCTGCGGGAGGGGTATCTCTCCGTCCGGGGCGGCTTTCGAGTGGGACTGTGCGGCACGGCGGTGATGAAGGACGGCGCCAACACCAATCTCAAGGATCTATCCTCCGCAGCGGTGCGGATTGGCCGGGAACAGCGGGGGATTGCCGATGACGTGGCGCCCCGCCTTTTCCGGGACGGAGAATTTGCCAGCACACTGATCCTCTCACCGCCGGGAGGCGGGAAGACCACGCTGCTGCGGGACCTGGTGCGGCGCCTTTCGACGGGCACGGCGCCTTATGGTTCCAGAAGAGTCTCCCTCATTGACGAACGGGGAGAGGTGGCGGTGATGGTCCGGGGCCGGCCCCAGATGGACGTGGGGCCCCGGACCGATGTGCTGGACGCCTGTCCCAAGGCACTGGGGATTCCCATTGTGCTGCGGGCCATGAATCCCCAGATCATCGCCGTGGATGAGATCACGGTCCGGGAGGACCTGCGGGCCGTTCACCTGGCCAATGGCTGCGGAGTCCGGCTGCTGGCCACCATTCACGCCGGCAGCGTGGAAGAACTCAAGCGCAAGCCCCTGTACGCGCAGCTGCTGGAGGACCGGGTCTTTCGTCTGGCGGTCTGTATCCGGCGGACGGGGACGGGGCGGTGCTATGAAGTGGAGGAGCTGCCATGGTAAAGCTGCTGGGAAGTCTGCTGATCCTGGGGGGCGGATTCTGGGCCAGGTGGTCCATGGTCTCCGTCTGCCGCAGGGAATTGGACACGCTCTCGGAATTGACGGCGTGTCTTACGGAAATGGCGGAGGAGATCCGCCTGGCCCGGACACCGCTGCCGGAGCTGCTGGACCGGTTGAGCCGGGGGCGGGGACCGGAGGTCACTGCTTTTTTCACCGCTGTAGCCGGGGCGGCCCGGCGGGGCGGGAATGTGGCACAGGTCTGGCGTCAGGCGGCGGAAGAACTCCCGTTATGTGACGAGGACCGGGATATTTTGGCCGAGGCCGGCCGCCATCTGGGCGGCGATGAAACTTCTGTCTGTAAAGGAATTTCACTGGTCATCTCTCACCTGGGCAGGAGCCTGGAGGAACAGCGCCGCAGCCGGGGAGAACGGGAGAAGCGGGTCACGGCGCTGTGCTTTTCCGGTGCCGCACTGCTGGTGATTTTGCTGCTGTGAGGGTAGAAACATGGATGTGGATTTGATTTTCAAGATTGCTGCCATCGGTATTTTGGTGGCGGTGCTCAACCAGCTGCTGGTGCGCTCCGGCCGGGAGGAGCAGGCCATGATGACCACGCTGGCGGGGCTGGTAGTGGTGCTCATGATGATGGTCCAGGAGATCAGTGACCTCTTTGACCTCATCAAGACCCTCTTCGGGTTTTAAGCATGGAGCTTGCGATCCAGGCCGCCGGGGCGTGCGTGGTGTGCGCACTGCTGGCGGTGGTGGTACGGCGGGGCAGCCCGGAGACCGCCCTGCTGCTGGCCGTGGCGGCGGCTGTCGTGGTATTGCTTGCCGTAGGACAGGCCCTGGAGGAAGTGACCGGCTTTCTCACGGAACTGGGGGAGCACAGCGGCGTCTCGCCGGAGCTGTTTGTCCCGCTTTACAAGGCGGTGGGCATCGCACTGGTGGTCCGGGTGGGAGGCAGCCTCTGCCGGGATGCCGGGGAGTCCGCCCTGGCCTCTGTGGTGGAGGCGGCGGGGGCGGTGTGCGCACTGGTGGTGTCGCTGCCGCTGCTGCGGACGGTTTTATCGCTGCTGTTGGAGCTGATGGAATGAAGAAACTGATTTTTGCGGTAGTGTGCTTGCTGCTGCTGACGGTCCAGGCCCAGGCGGTGGATCTGCCCAGTGATCTTACCGACGCGGTGCCGAAAGAAGCAGAGGATTTTCTGGAGGGACAGTCTGCGGATGATGCTGGGGACCTGGCCCAGGGCATCGGCAGTATTCTGGAGCGTTTGGGCGATCAGGCTGGGACGGTGATCCGAACACGTCTGCGGGGAGCTGTAGCCGTGTTGTTTGTGGCGGTTTTGTGCGGCGCGGCGGAGGGCTTTGGCCAGGGAACTGGCGGAAGTCGGGCCACAGCCTTTTTGCCCATGGCGGGGGCCCTTTCCGTGACATTGCTGACCGCCGGCAGTCTGGACGATCTCATTGGCCTTGGCAGCCAGACAATCCGGGAGCTCTCGGACTTTTCTCAGACGCTTCTGCCTACGCTGG
>UMJL01040499.1_pt1 | contig 20514 bp, 19 predicted proteins | sample 1966071 | NCBI WGS metagenome assembly UMJL01 (sample SAMEA4836148, study PRJEB28245) | human gut metagenome | biome: gut microbiome; material: fecal sample | place: Denmark | collected 2008
AGCTGCCTCTTTCAGCCGTGAAAAGCTCTCATCGCTGATAATATGTTCAATCCGGCAGGCATCTTCTTCCGCCACTTTCGGGTCAACTCCTGCGGCGATAAGCTGCTCAGTAAAAAAGCAGTGCTTTTCATAAATCTGTTCAGCAACCTCTCTGCCAATATCGGTCAAATGGAGAAAATGATTTTCGTCCATTGTGAGAAAGCCGCCATCTTTCAGAGTATTGACTGCCACGCATACACTTGGCTTTGACACACCCATGTGCCGGGCAACATCTACAGAGCGCACCATACCGAGTTTCTTTTGGAGAACAAGGACGCTTTCCAGATAGTCCTCCCCGGACGCATGAAGTTTCATTTTTGAAATTCCCTCTTTTTCTATATTGATAATCAATCTGCGCTTTGATTCATTATCTTAATGGATCTTTGTAGCTCTTTGTGAATATGAACCGCAAATACAACCGTTACAAGAGTGGTTAAGATGTCTGCAACCGCCTGTGCCCATATCACTCCATTTAGTCCCAAGATTCCAGGCAGAATTAGAATGACCGGCATAAACATAATCCCTTGCCGACAAATGTTTAGGAAACCACCCCCCAATGCTTTTCCCATGGAGAGATAGAGCGTAGAATAGGTAAACTGAAAACCAAAGGTAAAAAACAAAATTGTGTTTGCTTTTAGAGCCGGAACGGCAATCTCCAGGACTTGCGGATCATCGCCAAACAGGGAGAGAATAGGCGTAGCCAGTAGGAAAATCAATATCGTCCATGCGACACAAAAAATGGTAGTCCACTTCATACAGCTCCGGATAGCTTCGTTTAAGCGAGAATAGTTTTTTGCTCCGTAATTGAACCCAGCCATGGGTTGAAAACCTTTCATATACCCGAATACTACATTTACCCCCAATGTCACAATCCTCAGCACAATGCCCATGGCCGCAATCGCGTCCTCGCCATAAACTCCGGCAGCGGCGGATATACGGCTCATGGAAAGACTGGAAAGCAGCTGAAGCAACAGCATGGAAACGCCCACCTTCAAAATCTCACCATAAATTCCGACAGAAGGCTTAAATTTGGAAAAGGCAATCTTCAGATAGCTCTTTCCACCCACGAAAAACCAAACATAGATGGCACTGGTAACAATCTGTGAAATCAACGTGGCGACCGCAGCACCACGAACCCCCATGTTCAAAGAAGTAATACAAATCGGGTCTAAAATTACATTGAGTACCGCGCCACCGATCATTGCAGTCAGCGAAATATTGGACGCTCCCTGGGCAACGGCCAGATTTCCCGCAGTTACATTCGCTGTGCTGAAAACAGTGCTGATGATAAAGAGCACAGCATAGTCCTTTGCCAAATCAAAGATGGAAGGGATTGCTCCCATAAATTCCAGGACTGGATTTAATGCCACTAATAGTATCACGGCCACAAGCAGACCAGTAACAATGCTACTGAACATGGCGGTAGAAGCCACCCGCTCCGCCATCTCTTTGTCCTTTTTTCCGAGGAGCCGGGAGATATAGGAACCCGCACCGGCACCGAATGTCAGCCCAATGCCGGAAAAAATCAAGGAAATGGGAAAGGCAACTGATACAGCGGCCACTGCCTGTTTTCCAAGGCCGGAAACAAAATATGTATCTACCACGTTGTAGAGCGCAGTCACCAGCATACTGATGACCATTGGGATTCCCAACTGAAACAACGCTTTTGATACGGGTGCTTCACTCATGAGTTTGATACGATCCGTTTTCATCTTCTTACTCTCCTTTCGCAATCCAGGCTTTTGCCTTTTCCTGTTCCTGGATCATGGAATAATAGTGTCCTCTCTTTTTGAGCAGTTCTAAATGTGTTCCAATTTCTTCAATGTTCCCATTGTTTAATAGGATGATTTGATCGGCATTCTGAATAGTGTTAAGCCGGTGCGCTATGACAAAAACTGTCTTTCCCTTCATTAAGTGGTCTAACGCCCGGTTAATCCGCTCTTCGTTATCTGCGTCCAGTGATGCTGTGGATTCGTCCAATAACAGAATAGGAGCGTTTTTCAAAATAGCTCTTGCGATAGCTATCCGCTGTTTCTCCCCTCCAGACAGGGAAGCTCCACCTTCTGCCAAAACTGTGTTATATCCGTCCGGCAGTTTTGAGATGAAATCGTGACAGCACGCCGCCTTTGCCGCAACGATGACTTCCTCCATGGTCGCATCCGGTTTTCCAACACGAATATTATTTAGAATCGTGTCGGAGAGCAGTGTATTTTCTTGGAACACAGCGCTGATTGATTGCAACAGACGATCTGGCTCCAACTCTCGAATATCCCGGCCACCAATGGTAATTACACCTGAACTCACATCCCAAAAACGCGCGATCAGATTTGCAACCGTCGATTTCCCAGAGCCGGATGGGCCTATCAACGCAGTCACACTTCCTTCTGGAGCTGTAAAGCTAATGTGATGTAGCACTTCTTCTCCGTTGTCATAGGAGAAGCAAACCTTTTGAAATGCAACATCATACTGTTCCAGAGTAAAGCTATCATCCTGATAGGGCAGCGGGGCATGGGACATTGCTTTTTCCAGATTATCTGCAGCCAGTTTCAAGTCCTTGAGCATAATGTAGTAATGCTCAAAAGAGATTAGCAGGCCGGAGATTGCCATGCTCATAATAAGAAACGCAATAAAGGATTCATTTGGAATCTGCCCGCCCAGCAATAAATAGCTGCCCCCCAACAGGACCAATGGCATCAGAAAATTGACAAGGATCGAGTAAATCGCCGTAGGCGGAGCCATCTGACACTCAATTTGTACGCTGATTTTCCGTACTTTTTCCAAGCTCTCCAGCAGGCGCTCAAAGTGGGTGGAAGTCATGTTGTGGGCCTTGAATATTTTAATTCCTTTGATGTACTCCATTACGGTAGAGACCATGCGGGCCGTCATTGTCCTCTTTTTTGTTCCGAGTTGCTCTACCAAACGGTTTCCCCAACGCAGTAACGGAACAGCAAAAAGGAGAACCACGCATTCCGCCAGTGCAAGTTTCCAGTTGATGAAAAAGGTGCCAACCAGTATAAGACCGCAAAGAGTTACGGTTTTCATCAGGAAAGACAGTGCATGAGACAAAACGCCCTCGAAGCTCCCCATGTCGTTCGTCATGGTATTGATCAGGTATCCCGTACTGTTCTGGTTGAAATAGCCAAGACTCAATTTACGGAAATGATCAGCCAGCTTAATTCGGAACTGTCCTGTTACATTGAAGGCTCTTTCAAAACAAAGGAGATAGCTCTTCCGGTAAACGATGATCCGATAAATCACCCCCAACAAGCAGGCCAGTGTGTAAATGCCAATTTTGTTCATGGTAAGTGTGCCGAAAAAGAGATCCAGCACCGTTAGATACAGGACAAAATAAAGTGCCATGCTGCCCATGGAATCAATGCACATAAGAAAGATGGGAAAATATAATTCCTTTTTGCTCTTTCCAATCAACTTTTGAATTGTATGTAGCATCAGACCGCCTCCTTTCCCAAATAAGCCTTCCACATATGACTGTATATCCCCCCGGCAGCCACCAAGTCCTCATGCCGTCCCTGTTCTACAATTTGACCAGCATCGAATACCACAATGTTATCTGCGTTTCGTATGGTATGCAGACGGTGGGCAATCATGATGGTTGTCTTTCCTTTCAAAAGGCTTTGAAGGGCGAGCTGGATTTTATGTTCGTTTTCAATATCAGAATAGGAAGTCGCTTCATCAAAAATCACGATGGGAGCATCCTTCAGGATAGCACGGGCAATGGCGATCCGCTGCTGCTGGCCTCCGGACAACTTCACTCCCTTATCCCCAATTCTCGTCTGGTATCCTTGCGGAAGTGTGCAGATAAAATCATCGATCTGCGCGGCCTTGGCAGCGGCTATGACCTGCTCCTCCGTTGCATTGCTTCCCATACGGATATTCTCAAACAGGGTATCCTCCATCAAGAAAACATCTTGAAACACAAACGCTGTCAAATCCATCAGCGATTCGGAATCTATATCTTGCAGGGGAACTCCGCCAATAGAAATCGTGCCACTGTCTGTATCCCAATACCGTCCAATCAACTGGGCCGCAGTTGTTTTCCCGGCACCGGATGGACCGACAAAGGCGGTCAGTGTTCCGGGGTTCAGCGTCAGTGACACATGGGAGAGAGCCTGTCTGTCCCGGTCATATCCAAAGCACACATCATCGAAACGAACTTCATAACTCCCGGTTTTCGGAAGTTTCTTATCACCGCCACAAATGGGCTGGGTATTTAAGATTTCTTTAATGCTGGCAAGCCCGCTTTCCAGCTCCATGTGCCCCATCATGATATTCAGAAGACTGAAAAAGGCGCTGTAAAAGCACATCGTCAACAGGATAAACAGCAAAAAGACTTCCGCGGTAAGTCCCCCGTTCAAATAAAGAAGGCCCCCGATAGGAAGGGTAAACAAAATACCAGAATCCAAAATAACAATCGTAATGGCAATCGGTCGGCAGGAGCAACCAGCCATCTTTTTCAGACATCCGGTATAAGCTAAAGCTGCCGAACTGTATTTTTTGAATTTCTCTGCTGTAAGTCCATACATTTTGATAATGGGCATACAGCTTACAAACTCATTGACAGAGCCAGACAGCTCCGACATGGTTTTCGCATATTCATTTGTCAAATCTGGGTATCTCCGCATCATTGCCATAGGAAGGGCGATTCCTAAAACTGCAGGAATCAACATACACAGAGCCATGACCGGTTGGAGAAACAGAAGAAGCAAGAATAGCAGCACTGGAACCACAATCGCCTGTGCAAGCTCAATAGTATTGTGAGCAATAAAGTCTTCTAACCGTCCAATATCATCGAACAATGCTCCTTTCAGTCGGCCAGGTGCATGGTCATGGAAAAAGCCGAGATTCAGCCGGGAGAGATGTTCCAGCACACGGAGTTTCAGGCGGTGCATGGTATTGAATGCTGCCGTGTGTGTGCAAATAGTGGCACATGAGAGCAATACATTTTGTAAAACAGCAGCCACCACGGCAACCATAGCCCAAAATAGGGCGTTGGAGAAAGAAAGCGTTTGCCGGATCAGAGACAAAATCATCTGATAGATTACAAAATACGGTACAAAGGAAAGCGCCGAGCAGAGTATCGCCAAAAAAATACCGGCTGACAGTCTACCGCGCTCTTCTTTCATCAATGTTAGAACGCTCAAGGTATTTTTGCGTTGCATATTGAGCCTCCTCCTTGTTAGATTTATTCGTTAGAATCAGCTAACCACATGGCTATAGATTACAACCTGGAAAAGCAAAAATCAATTATTCTGTTCATTTCAAATTTGATTTTCAATCCGTCAAAAAAACACTGTAAACACAAGGGTTATATCAACTTTTTGTCAAGCATTTTAGAAATATCGTGATATAAAAATGCTTGATTGTGATACTATCTTGTGATATGCTGAACATATGGAGGTGAACCTATGGAACAGACCGTAATTGACTATTATATGGATCTGCCAAAACACTTGCATTTTGTGCGTGTGGCAGAGCAGTCAGATGAATGTTGTGACACTTATCGGATGTTGTCCGATTATGGTTCTGGCAGTGTTCGCATTCTCAATTTTCACCAGCAGTTTCTCATTGTCCTGGCGGATTTCACGCCACAGGAAAATTTTGAAAAGGTTTCAGAAATTAAGCAGGAGTATTTTGAAATCAGCCAGTTCGAGACAGATTCCAGCTCTTTCAAAGTGGGTGGACGCAAAATCAAACAAGTGGATCGAGGAATCTGCTGCTATGCAAACTCTCACAAGACTGCTTATGCGTTTTGCGAAGCTGGCAAGCCAACCCGATTTACCAAGGTGATCGTTACCCGCTCCTATTTTGATCAGTTTTTACAGCGGCGTTATGGAGACACCTATGAAACTTCCAAAAATGCACTGGATTATCTGTTGCAAAACCCCAACTCACCTGAATTGAACTTCGTCTTTCAGCAGATCAAGGATTGCCCTGCGGAGGGGAGCGCCCGCACACTCTACATGGAAGGAAAGGTCATGGAGCTCCTGTCGTTGGTTACACATAATTTGGAGCAAGAGCAAAACCGGCGACACCTGCCGGTTAAATTGGATAAAAAGGATAAGCGATCTCTCGGAAAGGCTGTTACGCTGATGAAGCGGGATTTGGCGGCTTACCCTTCGATCTCCGAATTGGCTCAAACCGCAAATATGAGTCCTTCCCGTTTCCAGATGGCTTTTCGACAAGTGTATGGAACGACAGCCTATGAATATCTCAAGGTCATGCGAATGAACTACGCTTTGCTGCTTCTTCAGGATTCGGATGATAGTATCCGTACCGTGGCTCTCAAAGTGGGCTATCGAAATGCAGGTCACTTTTCCAAATTGTTCAGAGATACCTTTGGCATGGGGCCACAAGAATACCGCAACATTCACAAGATAAAATGAAGATAGTGTCACGATACCATTTTTCTTTATCACGATATTTTTAATATTTCTATTTGTACCATGGGAAAGCACTGGATTTAAGGGCATTTCCAGCGAATCCTGAATTGTATTTTTTAATCTCTCTTCACTATTGATTAGAACGCGGATTGTTTATAAAATGTGGAGTGGTTAGTTTCAGCTAATCGCTCCACATTTTTATTTTTACAAGAAGGGAGAGAGGAGGATTTTGCATTTCATAAAAAAGCTGATAAGAGTTCTGATCGTGCTCATCGGTGTGAGCCTGCTGTCCTTCATTTTGGCAAATCTATCCTCGGTCGATCCAGCAGAAGCGATTGCCCGACGTATTTACAGCAACCCAACACAAGAGCAGATCCAAGACATTCGTACAGAAAAAGGGCTGGATCAACCAATCCTGACACAATATGCCCGATGGGCTGGCAACTGCCTGCACGGAGACCTGGGAACTTCTTATCAGAGCAATCAGCCTGTAATACAGGAGATGGCAGGAAAATTGACTGCTACGCTTTTTCTGGTGGGAATGGCACTGTTATGGATTGTCCTGATTACCATTCCGCTTGGAATTGTGTCAGCAGTCAGAAAGGATCGGTTTTGCGACCATTTGATTCGGATAATTACGATTCTTGGGATTTCCATTCCTGCTTTTTGGCTTGGGTATCTTCTATTAACCGCTTTTGCAATTCGTATTCCGGTATTCAAGGTCGTGGATTACGGAAATTTGCGCAGCCTGATTCTGCCGTCGATCACACTGGCGGCATCAGTTGTGTCTTCTTCCGTCCGGATGCTCCGGGCCACGATCCTGGAAAATCTGAAAAAAGATTATGTGATTTACGCACAGGCCAGAGGACTGCCTGCCGCTCAGATTCTTTGGAAGCATGTTCTAAAAAATGCTCTGCCCCCTATGGTCACCTTGTTTTTCCAAAACATTGGGATGATGATTGGCGGTAGTGCCATTGTGGAGAGTGTGTTTTCCTGGCCGGGGCTGGGAAATTATTTTGTCAGTGCCATTGTTAATCGGGACCTTCCTGTTATTACAGGCTGTGTTTTGGTTCTCGGACTGATTTTTGTTATCTGCAATACGGTAGGAGAACTGGTCAATCGAGCGTTAAATCCACGCATGATAAGCGGAAAGGAGGGCAAGGTAGTTTGAGGAATAAGCTGTTACATAATCCACAGGCTGTCATAGGGACCCTTTTAATTGCAATCATTCTGCTTATGGGCGTGCTTGCTCCTTTTCTCGCGCCTCATGATCCTATGGCGGTTGACATCACAAAAAAATTTTTAGAACCATGCAATGAGTATCCTTTCGGCACAGACCAGTTGGGACGCTGTGTTTTATCACGTTTATTGTATGGGGCCAGATACTCTCTTGGCCTGGCGTTGCCGATTTTAGCAGTTCTCGCTTTGATCGGTACAACGCTTGGTATGTTGTGCGCTTGGTTTGGCGGGATATTTGATCGGCTTATGACCATTGTCTGTGATATTTTTATGGCTTTTCCACCGTTGGTCATCGTACTGACTCTTATTGGTGTAATCGGTCAAGGAGCGGTCAATCTCATTCTTTCCATTATCCTTTCCATGTGGGTATGGTTTGTAAAAGTAGTTCGCAGTTATGTTCTGATAGAAAAAGACAAGGATTATATCACTGCTGCAAAAATTTCCGGGTGTAGCGGGGCAGACATTTTATTCTCCCATATCTTGCCCAATATCCTGCCGTTGCTTGTCGTTTACTTTAGCACAGGCATCGCTTCGATTATTCTGATGATTTCAGGCTACTCATTTCTTGGCCTTGGGCTTGGAAATGATATTCCGGAATGGGGTGCAATGCTGAACAGCGCCAAGCAGTACCTTTATTCAAATCCCATGCTGATTGTCTACCCCGGCACCTGTATCCTGTTGACTGCAGCTGGCTTCAACCTTTTTGGTGAGGCCCTGCGCGATATTCTTTCTCCGGAGGAGGAATGACATGGAACCATTGCTTACAGTCAATCATTTATCAGTAAGATTAAAGAAAAAAGGTACTTCATTAGTAAACGATGTGAGTTTCCAAGCCAATTCAGGTCAAATTTTAGGAATCATCGGGGAAAGCGGTAGCGGCAAAAGCATGACATGCCGGGCCTTGATGGGGCTTTTGGACCCCAGTCGTTTTCTCATCAGTGGCGAAGCTCTTTTCAAAGGTCAGGATTTATTCAAGCTACCATCGAAAAAACTGCGGCCGTTGCGTGGAAATCATATCGCTATGATTATGCAGAATCCCATGACTGCTTTCGATCCTGTTACTCGTATTGGCAGCCAAATGGTGGAGACCCTTCGCGCACATCAGCAAAGCTCCAAGGAACAGGCCATAGCTTCTATTACGCAAGAATTAGCCAAACTTGGTTTGGATGATGTTCCCCGCATTTTGAACAGTTATCCTCACGAACTGAGCGGTGGGATGTTACAGCGGATCATGATTGCACTGGCTTTGCTACTTTCCCCGGAGCTCATCATTGCGGATGAGGCTACGACTGCGTTGGATGTACATACACAAGCAGTTATTTTGGAAGAGTTTACTGCTATTCGTAATGCGGGAATTTCGATGATTGTTGTCACGCACAATTTTGGCGTCCTCGCAAAACTGGCAGATGATGTAGTGGTTCTACATGACGGTTCAGTGGTAGAACACGGATCTGTATATCAAATTTTTGATAAACCTACGCAGCCTTATACGCAGGAACTATTGCAAGCAAGCAATCTGAAAAGGGGGTGATTCTGTGATAGAAGTTCGACACTTGACAAGAACTTACTTGTCACGCAGATCGCCAAAAAGTAAAGAACCATTTGTATCCGTAAATGATGTTTCCTTTTCTCTGCTGGAAAATACACCTTATGCACTGGTCGGAGAAAGTGGCAGCGGAAAGAGCACGCTGGCGATGATGCTGGCAGCCATACTTCCCCCCACAAACGGTGAGATACTGTTAGACGGAAATAATATCTGGGCCCTCTCCCCCAAGGAACTTCGGCTGATGCATGGAGAAGTTCAATTAGTTTTACAAAACAGTCAGGGAGCGCTTGATCCTCGACGTCGCATCTATGAGAGCATTGCGGAACCCTTGCGAAAATTACGGCATCTTACCCGGCAGGAAGAACAGCACACAGTACATGACATTTTGCACAAAGTACAGCTGCAGGACGATATATTGATGCGTTTTCCAAGTGAACTTAGTGGTGGCCAGCAAAGCAGGGTTTGCATTGCGCGAGCTATGGCGCTTGCTCCGCGGCTGGTGATTTTCGATGAGTCCGTCAGCGGACTGGATGTTACCGTCCAGAAAAAGGTTCTGGACCTTCTTCTGGATTTGAGACAGGAGTATCAAAGTACCTTTCTGTTCATCACACATGATATTGATGTGGCACTTTACATGGCCGATAATATTTTTGTCATGAAAGAGGGAAAAATCGTCGAATCCATTACTGACGCTCATGGATATGACGACTTTAACCACCCATATTCGAGGGAGTTGATCGAATCACTCCCTCCCAAAACACCTTATAATCGTTAGGAGGAATGACAATGAATTCAGCATGGAAACGAGTATTCGCAACTGGGATCGCAGGGATTTTTCTCGCCTTTTCCCTAGTTGGATGCTCTCAAACAAAAAATCAGCCGGCTGAAACCGGCAGTAATTCACAGGAACTCCGTGAAATAACGCTGTGTGAGAGTTGGAATTTTGATGGCGGCTTTTCGGTTTTGCAAGCTCCAGCACTCCACAATGGAACTTTTGGCCTGCTCTATTATTTGGATAATTTCTATGAGACGCTTGTTCGGTATGACAACGGTGAAATTATCCCCGGTCTTGCAGAAAAATGGGAAGTGAGTTCGGATGCTCTTACCTATACTTTCACATTGAAACAGGGAATCAAGTTTTCAGATGGTGAAGAGCTCAATGCGGAGGTTGTAAAACTCAATTTTGATAATATGCCAGCTATTTTAGGAGATTCCAACGGGGTCTTCGGCCTTACCAGCACGTTGCTGGATGAAGTGACTGTTGTGGACGAATATACTGTGGCAGTCAAGCTAACAACACCATATTACGGTGCTTTGCAGGACTTCACATTGCCCTTGCCCATGGGAATCATGTCTCCCAATGCCTTCAATGAAGATGGATCACTTTCTGAATCTGTTAAAACTCAAACCATGGGTTCCGGGCCATATATGTACAATGGTCAAAAGGAAAATGATGTATATACCTTTGTTCGCAACCCGTACTATGACCGAGGGGAGCCTGATGTGGACATTTTCCATGTGAAGGTGATTCCTGATAATGATGCCAAGCTGCTGGCCCTCCGCAACGGAGAGGTTGATATGCTTCTTTCTGCAAATAACATGAGCTACGATGCTTATCAGGAGTTGAGCCAGGATACTTCTTTCAGCACATTGACTTCTGATGCAGTCATTCAGACGCGGATTCTGGGAATTAACCCTGTGTCACAGCCGTTTGAGGACGTAGAGATTCGGCAGGCAGTCAATTACGCTATCAATAAAGAGTCGATTTGCCAGAATATCTTTAGTGGCGTGGAGGTTCCAGCAGAATCGGTAATGGACCCTGCTCTCCCATATTGCGATATAGACACTGGTTCCTATTATTATTCGCCAGAACAGGCAGTTAAACTGTTAGAAGATGCAGGCTGGCTCGACGTTGATGGGGATGGCGTCCGTGAAAAAGATGGGGTTAAATTGAGTACATCCATCTCCTGCAGCAGCGATCTTGCCATGCTGGAGGACGTAACCGCTGCTGTTGCCGAGGATTTGAAAGCGGTTGGATTTGAAGTTACAACATCGAGCAAAGAGACCATGACCTATTATCAGGATGTGAACCGTGGAGAATATGGGATAGGCATTGGCATTACATTTAATATTCCCATGGACCCCTTCCAGTTTGTCGCGAACCTTCGACGAGAGCCAATGCGTGACAATATGGTAGCGCAGGGGTTGCAGAGTTTGCCTGATTCGGACGCGCTGATCAACAGCCTTTATTCCATGACGGAGGATGTAGAAATTCAAGAGGTTTATAACTCTATTTTGCAGACGCTCCATGATGATGCAGTTATTATCCCTCTATCCCGTGTAAAGGGAATCGTCGCGTTCCAAAATGAAGAGATTGCTGGTTATACTTTTGCCAGTGAACCAGATTACTACAATATCGCTCTTGTTGATCTGAAGTAGGAGGAGAACATGAAACGAACGAAAAAAATTCTTGCACTGTTTCTTGCCGCAATGATGACAACCTTATCTTTTTCTGGCTGCGCTTCAGAACCCAGTTCGAGTTCTTCCGCCAGCCAAGAGAATACTGTTAAAGAAGTGACTTTCTGCGAAAGCTGGGATTTTGAAGGCGGCTTCTTTTCACTCCAGGCACCCAATGTGACCAATGGTACTTACGGTCTGTATTACTTCCTGACAAACTTTTATGAAACGCTGGTGCGATATGAAGATGGTGAAATCGTACCCGGCCTTGCGGAGCGGTGGGAAGTATCTTCCGACGGACTGACTTATACTTTTTATCTGAAGCAGGGAATAAAATTTTCCGATGGAACCGATTTTAACGCGGAGGTAGTTAAAATCAATCTGGACAATATACCGGGAATCCTGGCGGAGTTCAACGGTGGCTGGGGACTAACCAGCACCCTGTTGGATGAAGTGACTGTTGTGGACGAATATACTGTGGCAGTCAAGCTGACAACACCATATTATGGTGCTTTGCAGGACTTCGCTGTTCCCATGCCTATGTCGATGATGTCCCCTGCCGGATATAATGAGGACGGAAGCCTTGCCGAAATTACCAAGACAAAAACGCTCGGTACCGGTCCTTATATGTACGATGGGCAGAAAGAAAATGAAACCTATACTTTTGTACGCAATCCATACTTTGACCGTGGAGAATCCAATGTGGATGTATTCCATGTGAAAGTTATTCCGGATAATGATGCGAAAGTTTTAGCTCTGCGTAACGGCGAGATCGACATGATTGTTGGACAGGCTAATCTCACTTATAATACCTTTGAGGAGTTGTCCACCGCTCCGGGATTTACTGCTGTTTCTTCTGATGCCACCATTCAGAGCCGTACCATGGGATTCAATGTTTCACACGCACCTTTTAACGATCCTGCCGTTCGGTTGGCCGCAAACCATGCAATCGACACGCAAAGCATCTCCACAAACATTTTCTATGGTGTAGAAACTTCGGCTGATTCGGTTCTGGATAAAGAGTTACCCTATTGTGATGTGGATACCGGAACTTATGAGTATGATGTGGAAAAGGCAAAGCAAATTCTGGAAGACGCTGGATGGGTTGACAGCGACGGAGATGGTATCCGTGAAAAAGACGGCGTTAAGTTGTCCGGGAATCTTCTTTACGCCACCGATCAGGCTTCCCTTGGAGATTTGTCCTCAGTTCTCGCCGCACAGCTAAAAGAAGTTGGCTTTGAAATTACCCCGGTGGGTAAAGAACAGATGGTTTATTTCCAGGACATCTCCAATGGAGATTTCGATTTAGCGATTGCAATTACAAATGCGATCCCTTCCGATCCATATCTGTTAATTTCTCGCTGCCTGACAAACACTGTCATTGATAACTATCTGGCTCAGGGATTAGCAGGTATGGAGAATGCAGACGAACTTATCAACAGCCTTAATGCGATGACAAATGAGGACGAGATTCAGAGCGTTTACAACACTCTGCTTCAAGAGCTCCATGATGAAGCAACGATTATTCCTCTGACTCGCGTGAAGGGCATGGCTGCATACGATACGAATGTCATTTCCAGCTATGAGTTTTATAATCAGCCGGATTATACGGATGTATCCGCCATCATAATGAAGTAAAAGATTATGATTAAGCTGGGATAGTTATCTGAAATCATCCTAAGTTCAGGATAATACCGGCAAGCAATGCCCCTGGATAGCCATTCGGCTTCCGGCGCTGCTTGTTGAGGGTATCCCCCAAGCCCCCATGAACGCAGAATTTCATTCTGCGGCTGCGCGTCCGTTGGACGCTTTTAGCCAGGCTAAGAATAGCCCTGAATATGACTTTTGAGGGATCTGTTTTGTTGGTAAAAAATAAATCGGGCGGCAGAATTGCCGCCCGATTCGTATATGACTGGGGATAGTATATTTTTATTCCCCCTTAAGTCGTACAGGTGAACAGATACTTATGAACGAAGAGTAAAACACAGAATTCACCATAGGAATTCACGACTGCGGGAGCTACGCTGTTTCGAGAGGAGGATCAGCGGGAGTTTTAACTAAATACCATTCTTCGTTAATCCAAATATAGCAGTCATCTATGCTCAGATAACGAAAGCGCACTTCTCCACTATTTATGTCAAAGAGCCAAGATTCTCCACCGGCATAAGTTTCGTTTGGAGCCTCTCCCTCGGCAAAGGTTGTGTAGTGAAGTTCAAGGTTTTCTGCCCATTCTTTAATAGCACTTAGCTCAACACCACTCATTTTTCGTGATGTAATAGAAGTGTTTTTCTCATGGGTAACTTCTATTGAAGTGACATCATCAGGGAATAGAGCCAGTGCTGTTGTTTGCTTTTGTTGACCACATCCAGAGAAAAGGGAGAAAATAAACAGAACACAAAGAAGCCCGATCCTGCACTTTTTCATTGCCCACAATCTCCTTTGCTTCAGTTCACAGCTTCGTCTCCATTAAATTCACAGTTGGTTTTCCCGTTTTGATTACAGCTTACGGTTATGGTTGCAGACGAAGAAAGTGTATCTCCCCAGAAACCTTCTTTGTAAAGATTAAAAACTCCAACTGCTTTTGCAAGAGTGGGCGATACCTGTTCTTCTGACGGGGTATCTTCTACCCGCCAGCCGTCAGCGACATTCCAAATACTGTTTTGGCAGTCTGTCACATTACAGATAGACCCATCATATGTGAACGTTCCGGTGGTCTTAAATTCCCCCAGCGTTGAATTATCCGACTTCAAATAAAATCGACCAGATTGCCATGCAGATTTTTCCCGATAAGCAAAAGTTGTGATGGGGTTGGAAATATAAATTTCAATGCCAACCTCTGGATTATTTGTGTTCAGAATAAGGGAACCATTATGTACAGGTTCAACCGGAGGAATATCAGTTGCGAATGAATTGGTAGGCAATGCAATACAAAGCATAAATGCCGCAACAACGACAGCAAAGATTTTTTTCAATCTCTTTAACATTGTGTCTTTCACCCCATTTCAAATCTTAGATAATGGTTGATTCATCATAGTTCCCAGAAAAAGTGATGGTTCCATTTTTAGTGCATTTTGCTTTGCAGCTGGCACTGTTATTATATTTTCCATCTTTTTTGAGTGTATAGTTCCCGATGATTGCCGCACTTCCATCATCATTTTCTTCGTCATTCAGATTATACGATCCACTCCATCCAGTAGCCGCCGAATTATGATAGCCGCTGGAACCAGTTGGTGATGCTTTGCTCCCAGTATATTCAAAGGTTCCTTCTAAGCCGTATACTGAAACAATTTCCTTGTTTGATGTTAAACGGAACCAGCCTTCCATAGAAAAACTTTTAGCACTGCTACGGCTTAAATTATCGACCCGGATAATGATTTCGGTATAAACCTCTTCATCTATATTTAGCGTAACAGGGATAGATGTGATTCCATTTTGAACAGTAATATCAGCGGGATTGGCCAACGAGAGAGCTTCTTCCAGCGATATTTCAAATGATTGACCCGTCTGTGCTTCATTGAAATCAGCAGCAAATGCCGGAATGGAGATACTGAAAATCAACGCAAAAACGGTTAATAATGATAAGATTTTTTTCATATTTATGACCATTCCTTTCCGCTGCGCTCCAAGGCACCAAAGGAATATGAAACCCGGTACCTCTAACGCAGCCAGTCGTAATTTGTTAGAATAGGCTTGAGGAAGCAGGCACACTACAGAGCACGTGGAGGTGAGTAGGCTCAGCTCTTGCTGGACTGAATATTTATGTGTGCCGGACGCTCTTTCAAGCACCGATGAGTAGGGCATTGTACCCTGTAACCTTATCTTTGGAGAGACGGACTACTTCAATCTTTCAGTGAGCGGCCAGTCCCTGCCTGTTCCCCTCAAATACTGTTTCGAGGGGATGTGTTATGCTTAAAATCGTCTACCGTATCTGCTGTGGAATGGATATCCACAAATCTTTTGTCGTTGCCTGTATTGCTTCTACCAATGAGCAGGGTGTGACAACCTACAAGAGCAAACGTTTTTCCACTTTCACTGGGGATTTACGACGGTGTGCGGATTGGCTTTCTGAGAACAACTGCAAGGATGTGTGCATGGAATCTACCGGGAAGTATTGGATTCCTGTTTACAACATTCTGGAACCCACCTGCAACATCGTACTCGCCCACCCTAAGTATGTGAAGGCCATCCGGGGCAAGAAGACCGACAAACGAGACGCCAAGTGGATTGCCGACATCTTCAAGCACGATCTTGTCTCAGGGAGTTTTATCCCTCCGGCAGATATCCGTCAGCTTAGAGATCTGTTCCGCTATCGTTGGAAACTCACTAACTTTACTACCGGTGAGAAAAACCGGGCGCAAAACTGTTTGACAGTCTCTAATTTCAAACTGGACGATGTGTTCTCGGATGTGTTTGGTAAAGCAGCCTCCGCAATTACTGCCTGGATTCTGGAACATCCAACGGAGAAAATTACAGATATTTCTGCCTTCCGAACCAAAGGCATGAAAGCGACCGACGAACGGGTGCTCTCTGCTGTGGATGGAGAGATGTGTGAAGAACAGGCTGAAAAGCTCCGCATCATCCGCTCCCACATGAGTAGTCTCCAACTTTGCAAGCTCAATCTGGAATCTCTGATTCTGTCTACCGCTGAGAAGTACCTTCCCCAACTCAATCTTGTTATGACGGCGCCGGGTATCCAATCCTTTGCCGCAATTGGCATTATTTCTGAAATCGGAGTGGATATGTCCGTGTTCCCCACCTCGAAGCACCTGTGCTCATGGGCTGGGCTTACGCCGCAGAACAATGAGAGTGCCGGAAAGAAGAAAACCACCAGAATCAGCCGGGCCGGAGCTTACATCAAGCCGTTGCTTGTTCAATGCGCTCTCTGCGCCATTCGTGCCAAGCAGTTCCCAGAAGTCCGGAATCGTTACCTGGCTCTCAAGAAACGCCGCGGACACAAGAAGGCGATTATCGCCATTGCCAGGATGCTGCTCACCGCCATTTACAATATGCTCAAGAAGAACGAGCCGTACAACTCTGAGCTCTATCGCAAGAGCGACCGGCCTCCCGTACACCGTGAGGTTTCTGTAGCCGAGGCTATTTTTATCCTCCAGAGACAAGGTTATCTGGTGGCCGCTCCACCTACTGTTTAGATTTTAAACATAAATTCGATTTTTGCCCGCTTTTAGGGGGCTTGGGTTTGTGCGCCCTTTTTCGGAATGGTACTTAGACTACAATGTTTCAACCTTTATTTCTCCTCGGAACTATTTAGCTGTTGTTTTTTTCCTTGCAAAAAAGAAAGAAATACTGCAAACAATAACGACTAATGCGATAATCACTCCGTAAAAAAGGAACATTGGGTGTCTGGCTTCAATATTATCAACCACTGTTCCTCCAGCTAACTCAGGATCTGCTTCCGGCAAGTTATTGGCTATATCTTTAACCCGTTCGTAACTGAAAATTTCAGAACCGCCCCTTGTGGTAGGACCAATCAGATTACTGTCATATTCTGTATCAGTAACTGGGATAAGACTATCAATCATTCCTGCATCGTTTGGAATGAGTGCTACAACATCTTGGAAAATAGGCAGGCTACCAACTAACAATGTTCCTTCCGGTATCTCTCCGATTATGTTAGAAAGTCTTGCTTCGTAATTGTAATTTGAATTGCCCGAGTTATAAAAAGCAAGACTGGAAACAGTCCATTTTCCAACATTGTCGATAACTTCCTGTTGTTCATCTTCTGTGAGGACAGCTTTGGCATTGTCGCTTAACGGAAGCCCTTTTTGAAGATTGACTACTACTGTTCCATTAGCTGTATTAACCGGAAGCACATAAACATAGTTTCCGTTTTCAAGGGCTGCTTCAATCTCAGCCGCGGAATTAGTGGTTAATGTAAATACATCAGTATCAACATAAACCTTATAGGCTTTAGCATAATCTACGTCCGCAGCTGTGACAGTAACACTTTTATCACCATACACTTCATTGATCGCTGTTACAATCTTGTTTGATACGCTCTCCAGCTCATATTCTGCGTTTCCCGAAAAGTCAGTCGCAAAGGCTGGAATGGACAGCAAAAAGGCCATCGAAAGCGTTAATAGACTAGCAAAGAATTTTTTCATGGTCGCTACCTCCCAACTATATTAAGTTCAACGACTTTATAGGCCGATTACTGTCTGTAAATAGTGGTTTCATAACAGCGTGTTCCCAGTGTTCCCGTACTACCATTTACAAGACCTGTATACGAAAAATACTGTGCATCAACATTAGGTGATGGATCGAGGATATACAGATAATTTGTAGAACCGGTTTTATATCCACTGGCTACTATGACATGGCTTAGTGCACCATTTTTTCCTTGCAACCATACGATAAACGGATCGCTATTGTCTATCTCCGTTTCGCATTCACTAAAAGAAAGCGCGCTTGATTTACTCGTGAAAGTTACACTGTTATTAGACACATATTTTATCGCGTCGCAAATATTGGAAGTATTACCAGGCTGATTATCTGTATTTCCTTTGATATATTCAACTAGATCATACTGATCACGGTTACTTCCGCTATCATAATATTTGCCAATCATTTCCGAACAAGCTGCCCAACACCATTCCGTTTTATTTTGTTCAATTTCCGAAACCCCCAGGGTTTTTGAAGCCGCAAAAGCCGGAATAGCTAAGGCAAAAAACAGCGCAACAACAATAGAGAACGTTAGCAAACGATGTTTCATGAGATATTCCTCCATTCTTTGAAGCGAATTATTGTTAAAAACTGATCGACAAAAAACAAACCATTGGAATCACCCCTTTTTATGGTGAATTATGGGCAAGTTCCTTCGATAGAAAACTCAGGCAAAGCTTTCCCTTCAAGAGTAACATCAACCGTTAATTTATAAGTTTTCCCCCTGGTAACACTTGCCTCTCCGCTAAAGGCTAGATCTCCAACAGAAGATCGTTTCCAAGTTTCGATGCACCGGCTTCCTTCCCACAACTTTATTACTGCATCAATGTCGTCAGTCATTTGTTCTGCAGCAATGAACACCGTACAGGTAGCCGTTGTCCCACTAAAAGAGATACCAGGAACAACTTGTGCTACTCGAGGTGAGGCAGCATAGGCAGTGGAGGAAAATACCATAAGAAAGACAAACAAGATGGGAAGAATTCGTTTTTTCAATGAGATGACCTCCTTCATTCGCTTATACCCCGTAAACGAATGAAGGAGGTCATTTTGGACAGTTACTTTGATTTTTTGATTATTTTTTTTGGATGCCTTCAGCCAGTTTGATTATCGTATCTTTTGACAAAGGTGCCGTAATGCAAAAACACAAGTTTTCTTTCTCTGATACCCAAACCAACCCATTAGGAGATGTTTCTTGGCTAGCTTGATAGAAGTCTGCTTTTATGCTTCCAATTTGAATGGATTGTACTTCAGTATAGTCCGCTGCCATAAATAAACTCGTAGAATCATTTCCTTGCAAATAGGAAAAAATAATGCGCTGCCCAGAATTATCAGTATAAGTGAGATATGTGCTGTTACCAAGACTCTGTTCTTTTTGAAAGGAAAAACCTTCAGGCAGCCATGTTAACTCATAATCCACAATTTCACTTTCTTGCGGCGCTTCACCAATAAATCTGTACTCAACAAATGCCTCGTACTTTTCCCGCACCCATGCGAAAAAAGCAGCTCTGGCTTCAACATCAACGGTCAACCATGTACCGCCAGCGAGAGCTACCACAAGAACAAAGCAGGCTGCATATTTGGGCAGTTGATAGATCACAGGATGGTTTGCTTTGCGGAAGATTCGGCGCATTTTTCTTTGAAACGATGGGAAAAATTCATGTTTACAGTCTGCTGGAGCGGGGAGCGAATTCCTAATTGCCTGATCCGCTTCAGCTGCCGCTTTTTTCAGCATTTCTTCGCTTATCACAGGATTCCCGCCTCCTCACACAATTTTTTCAATTTGTTTTTAGCCCGCTGATCCAATTTGATTGCAGCTGCAAGGGAGATGTCCATTATGTTGGTAATCTCTCTAACACTGTATCCATGATGATAGCGAAGCAATATCATTTCTCGATAACGGGCAGGTAATTTTAAGATGCATTTTGTTAAATCGTTATTCCCTTCATAATGTGCCTCTGTCCCTTGAATATCATCAATTAGTTCGACAGTCTGGTGTTTTTGCCGCTTTCGGTACTGATCTATTGCTTTATTCTCAACAATAGTAACGACGTAGCTATGCGTTTTTGGACACACCGGCTCACCGATTTTTTTAATGTTTTCCGCCACCTTTACAAAAGCCTGATGTACAGCATCCTCGGCATCCTGCTCATTATGTAAAATATCATAGGCCACATGGAACATGAGCCCTTTATACTCCAGATAGATCTGTTCAAATTTTGACCGTTCCTCTGGAGTGTCAATCATTTGCAAGTATATTAGCATAAATCTGCCCTCCCGCAGTTGTTACCATTAATTATACCGTAAACCACGCCTACTTTCTATGCCCAACGTAATGAGGGCAGAATAATTTGGAAGGAATAGAGGTTGCAACAGTTTAAGAGAAAGTAAGCCGATAACAACAAGGGGCACATGAAATGAAACGACCTCGCTTCAAATTTTTCCGCTTATAAGGTCTTATCGGCCATGCCCATGGTCTTTATCTTCCTGTCTTTCTTCCTCCATGCTCATAAGTCGATCCACATTGTTCTTGACGGTCAGCAGCTCCCGCATGGTGGCGCGGGCCTGCCGGTACTCTCCGTAAGCCTTTTTCTTGTCCGCCAGCAGCTGGGCATACTCGGTCTGAAGCTCCTTGATGGTGGGCAGCTTCTTCAC
>UMJL01036630.1_pt1 | contig 20298 bp, 21 predicted proteins | sample 1966071 | NCBI WGS metagenome assembly UMJL01 (sample SAMEA4836148, study PRJEB28245) | human gut metagenome | biome: gut microbiome; material: fecal sample | place: Denmark | collected 2008
ATACGCCGAAGGCCAAATGGACGAAGGCCTGCAAGAGCTGCTCGCTGGTTGAGATATGTCAGCCGCTTTTAAGCAAGCGCGCGAGCGCGTCGGCTTATGTTAGAGAAATGCTCCAGGAGGACGAGCTGTGAGAAAGCTGCAAAATACGCTCTATGTCACCACGCCTATGGCCTATCTTTCGCTGGATGGAGAGACCATTGTAATCCAGAATGAAGATGAATGCCTGGGCCGTTTGCCGCTGTTGAATCTGGAGAACATTGTCAGCTTTGGCTATCGCGGAGCAAGTCCACGACTCATGGGTGCGTGCGCGGAGCGCGGTATCGGCCTGTGCTTTCTGACACAGCACGGACGGTTTCTGGCCCGGATTTCCGGTCCCGTCAGCGGCAATGTGCTGATTCGCACCGCGCAATATCGCCTCGCTGATACCAAAGATGATGCATTGCCCATCGCCAAGATGTTTTTGACTGGAAAGATCTTTAACGGCAGATGGAGCCTTGAACGCACGTTGCGCGACCACGCCCTGCGCGTGGATGTGGAGCGGCTGAAAGGTGTCATAGGACAGATGAAGCAGGCGCTGGCTGATCTCATGAGCGCAGGCTCCGTGGAAGAACTGATGGGGATTGAAGGCGTCGCCGCAAAAGCCTACTTCTCTGTGTTTGACCAGATGATTCTCAAAAATCCCGCTTACTTCTGCTTTGACGGCAGGAGCCGCCGCCCGCCGATGGACCCCGTGAATGCACTCCTCTCCTTCACATACAGTATCCTGGGCCATGAGATTGCCGGCGCACTGGAAGCTGTAGGGCTTGATCCTGCCGTCGGCTTTCTGCATGCGCTGCGTCCGGGCCGTGCATCTCTGGCGCTGGATCTGCTCGAGGAGCTACGAGCACCGCTTGCAGATCGCTTCGTTTTATCGCTCATCAACCTGGGTACCATCACCGAACGCGACTTTGCGCAAAAGGAAAACGGCGCGTTTTATCTGACAGATGATGCGAGAAAGCGCTTCCTCACCGCATGGCAAAAACGTAAGCAGGAAGTCATCACCCATCCATTTCTCAAGGAGAGGCTTCCATGGGGTCTTGTTCCTCACGTCCAAGCGATGATGATGAGCCGCTACATTCGCGGTGATCTGGACACCTATCCCCCTTTTCTATGGAAATAGAAGGCAGAGATTGACATGCTTGTTTTAGTTACGTATGATATACAAGTAGAAGATTCTGAGGGAAAGCGACGGTTGCGACGTGTTGCCAAGCACTGTCTTAATTACGGCGTTCGTGTACAGAATTCCGTGTTCGAGTGTCAGGTAGATGCTGCGCAACTCGTTAAGCTCAAGCATCTAATCCGCTCCGAAATGGACGAAGCGCACGACAGCGTTCGCTTCTATGTGCTGGGCAATCACTATCACAGCAAAGTAGAGCACTATGGTGTATCGCCCGCCCTTTCGATGGACGAACCACTCATCCTTTGATGCGAACCGCCAGTTCACACCAAAGTCCAGATGGGTTCGCACCCGATGCATGTCCGATTCTCCCCCTAGGCATACCTCATTTTTCTTCTTATAGGCCCTATTTTGAATCTGTAAGGATGTGTGTTGTGCAATAGGAATGGTTTTAGTAAGAAGTATTTTATGACTTTTTGCTGTCTCGCCCCGCGAGGGGCGAGTGGATTGAAATCTTGACCATTTTTTCAAGCGCCTTGCAACGGGCCGTCTCGCCCCGCGAGGGGCGAGGGGATTGAAATATGATGCGTGCGGCAGAGGGGGAGGGCCTGCATGGTCTCGCCCCGCGAGGGGCGAGTGGATTGAAATCACGATTTCGTCCAGCGCGTCATGGACCGAACGAGTCTCGCCCCGCGAGGGGCGAGTGGATTGAAATGATGCAACGCATAAGCCAACCTCTATCTTGGCTCGTCTCGCCCCGCGAGGGGCGAGTGGATTGAAATTCTTTGTAATGCTTTTCAGCCATTATTCCAAACCGTCTCGCCCCGCGAGGGGCGAGTGGATTGAAATCCCTATCAGATATGCGTTGCCAGCGCTTCGGCAAGGTCTCGCCCCGCGAGGGGCGAGTGGATTGAAATGGACCAGCGCCGGAAAGCCTACGCCCTGATGGGCGTCTCGCCCCGCGAGGGGCGAGTGGATTGAAATAAATGGCAACTATCCGGCCTACGAGGTACTGGACGAGGTCTCGCCCCGCGAGGGGCGAGTGGATTGAAATTCGCTTAAGGTTTTCCACGAACGCCGGGGGCAGGTGTCTCGCCCCGCGAGGGGCGAGTGGATTGAAATTACGTCCGCGACAGGTGCGGAAGAGGTCGGGCATCGTCTCGCCCCGCGAGGGGCGAGTGGATTGAAATTCCCTTTCGGTTTCATGGCTTGCGTCCCCTCCGAGTCTCGCCCCGCGAGGGGCGAGTGGATTGAAATATCCAGCCACTTCCTCGCCTTCTCGCGCTTCTCCGTCTCGCCCCGCGAGGGGCGAGTGGATTGAAATTACATCCTGCGCCATTACCTCAAGCGACGCCCGCGTCTCGCCCCGCGAGGGGCGAGTGGATTGAAATGTCGGCAATCACGATATTGCAGTTGAAGCTGTCCTGTCTCGCCCCGCGAGGGGCGAGTGGATTGAAATATCCACGCATGCCGCGTCATATCCCCGTACGGCGATGTCTCGCCCCGCGAGGGGCGAGTGGATTGAAATAATGATCTGCATAAACTCTGCCCGATATATTCCTGTCTCGCCCCGCGAGGGGCGAGTGGATTGAAATACCGCGTTCGCCTTTTGATATATCGCAAAACGATGTCTCGCCCCGCGAGGGGCGAGTGGATTGAAATAATCATCTTCCGCCCGCATTCGGGGCAAAGGTGCGTCTCGCCCCGCGAGGGGCGAGTGGATTGAAATCCGTCATGGTCGGCGACGATATCCCCGCCAGCGCGGTCTCGCCCCGCGAGGGGCGAGTGGATTGAAATGCTGCTTCCGGTAAAAACCCTTTGCAAAAACGACTGGTCTCGCCCCGCGAGGGGCGAGTGGATTGAAATATACAGAGGTACTTTGCTGGGCACGTCCATGTCCAGTCTCGCCCCGCGAGGGGCGAGTGGATTGAAATGGGTCACGGGGTCAGAAATTTCAGAACCGTGCGGCGTCTCGCCCCGCGAGGGGCGAGTGGATTGAAATGCTCTGCATGTGCAGGGCCACCCAGTCCATCTGGTCTCGCCCCGCGAGGGGCGAGTGGATTGAAATGTTGAAAGTGCGCGTGATGTTGGCAATGCTCGCCAGTCTCGCCCCGCGAGGGGCGAGTGGATTGAAATATCGAAGGTCAGGCCCTCGCCCAGCACGGTTTCCGGTCTCGCCCCGCGAGGGGCGAGTGGATTGAAATGCTCCATTTGAATATAAGTACTCCATCTGGTTTAGTCTCGCCCCGCGAGGGGCGAGTGGATTGAAATCGTAGCGAAAATAACAAGTATTACGAAAAAGGCGATGTCTCGCCCCGCGAGGGGCGAGTGGATTGAAATAATTCTGCATAGCGATATGTTGGTATCGCTGTCCAGTCTCGCCCCGCGAGGGGCGAGTGGATTGAAATCAAAAAGCTGATGCTGTGCAAGATGCACAAGAGCGTCTCGCCCCGCGAGGGGCGAGTGGATTGAAATAACGAGCTGGCCATCGACTTCACGGGCGTTGAAGTCGTCTCGCCCCGCGAGGGGCGAGTGGATTGAAATCCCACTGTTCTGCCATTGCGTTTGCAAGCCCGCGCGTCTCGCCCCGCGAGGGGCGAGTGGATTGAAATAAGATACGCAGAATACGCACCGCACGCCGGAACACGTCTCGCCCCGCGAGGGGCGAGTGGATTGAAATTTCCATGCGCTTGTATGCCTCGCGGGCTGCAAGGTCTCGCCCCGCGAGGGGCGAGTGGATTGAAATATACCCGCGTTCGTTCCTGCGCCTGCGGTAGCCTGGTCTCGCCCCGCGAGGGGCGAGTGGATTGAAATCATCATCCGCGCTATTTCCTGCCGATCCAACCCGGGTCTCGCCCCGCGAGGGGCGAGTGGATTGAAATTACATTGCGGAACGCTTCCATCGTCTGCCGAAAGGGTCTCGCCCCGCGAGGGGCGAGTGGATTGAAATGACGAAGTCGCCATACTGGTCAACGGTAGCCGTCGTCTCGCCCCGCGAGGGGCGAGTGGATTGAAATTTTCGGAAGCAAAGAAAAGCGGCTATGATCCCTGGTCTCGCCCCGCGAGGGGCGAGTGGATTGAAATCATCCCCGGAGCCTTGTTGCTCCTGCGAGCTTTGTCTCGCCCCGCGAGGGGCGAGTAGATTGAAATATCAAAAAGGCCCCGTTAAAGCAGGAACGCCTATGCGGTCTCGCCCCGCGAGGGGCGAGTGGATTGAAATTTTCTTTTTGGGCGGTAAGGTGCGCATATATCTTTGTCTCGCCCCGCGAGGGGCGAGTGGATTGAAATGGAAGTGCGCGGTCCGCTGTCGTATACCTCGCGGGTCTCGCCCCGCGAGGGGCGAGTGGATTGAAATCTGCCGGTCGCGCCCCATGCCCACGCGGTCCACGTCTCGCCCCGCGAGGGGCGAGTGGATTGAAATCGTCAGCGTATGCGTCGCCTCGCCGCCCGACCAGTCTCGCCCCGCGAGGGGCGAGTGGATTGAAATAATCTTAATGAATCACAAATCGCAAACAAATGATGGTCTCGCCCCGCGAGGGGCGAGTGGATTGAAATGCTTTCGCCTGATACGTCAAGGGGCTTGCTTTCGGTCTCGCCCCGCGAGGGGCGAGTGGATTGAAATGTTGTGATCCCACAGGCGCCGATGCGATTCTTTTGGTCTCGCCCCGCGAGGGGCGAGTGGATTGAAATAAAAGCGGGAATCCGGAGCGGATTGCCATGAACCGTCTCGCCCTGCGAGGGGCGAGTGGATTGAAATGCCCAGGTCTTCAAACTGTGTGCCGAACAGTGAAGTCTCGCCCCGCGAGGGGCGAGTGGATTGAAATATTCACCGCAGCGGCGAATTCCTCCGGGGTGATGGTCTCGCCCCGCGAGGGGCGAGTGGATTGAAATCGACAGGAAAAAGGCGCCGATGCGGGTGCCATGCGTCTCGCCCCGCGAGGGGCGAGTGGATTGAAATACGGTATAGGTGTCAATGCGTTTCTGGTTTTGCACGGGTCTCGCCCCGTGAGGGGCGAGTGAATTGAAAAACCTTATGGTTGTGTGGTATTTGGAACGGCAGGCAAGAGTTGTAGAGTAAGCATTATGAGAAAATAAGGATCGCTCCGGTCATGAATTGGTACGAAGATGTGCCTTTAACGCATCAGGCAGGACCTGTCATCCAGAAGATTTGCCAATACCTAAGCGATTTGACTTCGATATTGCTTCAGGCACTGACTGCCCTTTTCCGCCCGCTTCTGCCAATAAACATCCCTGACCGAAAAAGCTCCCCAAAACCAGACGCGCAATTCCATAAATCCCCCTTTATCAGTTGTCATCCGATTGAAGCCGAAAAGGGGCCTGTCCGCTGGAATCCTGATTTGCTCAGGAAATAGGGGATTTTGGAGAGAAAATCTAGCAAAACCAAACAACAAAAAAGTCTGAAGATTGTGATCTTCAGACAAAATTTTGGTCGAGGTGACAGGATTTGAACCTGCGACCTTTTGGTCCCGAAAATTGACCTTATTTGACCAATGTGATTCCGACTATCCTTCTTTATCCACGATCGACAGGATTTGTTCGGATCGGAAAGCGCCGTCGGTTGGGGGATTTGCGTGGCAGACGGCTGGACGCATGGTACCGGCGGTCATGGACAACCGATTCGTTATTTCGCATCGCTTCTCGAGTAGTATACCGCACGCCCGCTGCCATGCTTAACGAGCACTCCTTCTTCAATCAGCCTTTTGACAGCGTTTTTCGCGGAGAACTTGCCGATGGTGCTTGCGCACTGCCCGGCAATTCGGGCGGACCTCCGTAGAAACAATTGCGGCAGGGACCCATCCGGAAGCCCTCCTCGACGAATCAGAGGTTCCATGCTATACTGAATGTGAAGACGGCAAATGGGAGTGTTCAAAGCATGATCAGGATACTTTTCCTCTGCCACGGCAACATTTGCAGAAGTCCGATGGCCGAGTTTATTATGAAGAATCTGGTGAAAAAAGCGGGTCTGGAGCAGAGATTTCAGATCGAATCGGCAGCGACCAGCACCGAGGAGATCGGCAATCCGGTGTATCCGCCGGCTCGCCGCAAGCTGTCCGAACATGGCATCGACTGCTCCGGCAAGAGAGCCCGCCAGCTGCTGAAAAGCGACTACGAAAAATACGACCTCCTGATTGGCATGGATCATGCCAACCTACGAAATATGCAGCGCATCTGCGGCGGCGATCCTGCTGGCAAGATGCATCTTCTGATGGATTTTACCAATCGTCCCGGCGAGGTAGCCGATCCGTGGTACACCGGCGATTTCGATACGACCTGGCGGGATGTGGAGGAAGGATGCCAAGGACTTCTTCAGAAAATTATCCATAAGCAGGCGTAAGTGCGAGGATAAACAGGTTGTGAGGAAAACCGGGAGCAGCATGCCATGGAATTCCAACTGGGGCGACTTTACCAGCTTGACGGACCTTGCCAGGCCTAAGGACAGTGCCCCTACGATACATCATGCAAAACTGGCCTCGCAACCGGAATACGACTGAGTTCCCGGTGCTTGGGTCTCCCTTTACAACCCGGAATATAACCGTGTCGAATAAAAGGCAAGCCGATCTGCACAGCTTTGTGATGAATCCTCAAAAGTGGGGGAGGCAACCGGCGCTTTCGGCATCGCCTCCAAGGCCGGTCGATACGGCGGCACCTATGCTCTGATGTTTCTGCGCAATATAATCATTTTTGAAGGAACCCATCGCTCCCATATGATTCGTTTTACCCGCCGCATTGGGCCTATACATAAGGCCGCCCACGCCTGAAAGCACTCCCGGCGTGGGCGGCTCTTTACCTGTCGATTGTCAACGTTTGCCCTTCAGTTATCGTAGCCACGATCCAATGCAATGTTTTGCATCGGGACCCCGTTTTGAATCTGCCGCTCCAGATGCCGTAAAACCAGCAAACTTTCTTTTTCATTTGCCGGATACACGTCCACGCCGGTTATAATCCCATATTTACAGTCTACTGTGGTTTCTATCAGGTATCCGATACCACTCTTTTTTCCGTGATTGATACAACCGCTGTCTGGGTCAGTTTTACTGGTAGTGCGGCGCTTTCTGATCGTTTTGACCGGAGGTCTTTTGAAACCAGGCTGTTTAGAAAGTTCTTCATCCAAGCGATCCAGATAGCTCTGCATACTTAACTCGGCTTCCACTTCTGTATCAATCCAACTGTCTTTAGAAACGTTGGCTGGAAGGTACGTTCCATCAGCAGCCAGTTCTTTTCCATCTACCAAGCCACTCTTTACGCAGCGTCGGATCATCTCCCAAAACACCTCTTGAAACAAGCAACTCTCATTCCATTTGCGCAGGCGTGTTTTGCTGAATGTAGAGTGATCTGGAATCTTATCTGTTAGTTCAAAGCCGCAGAACCATCTATATGCAATATTCAATTGAACTTCCTGCACCAAACGGCGTTCTGACTTGACGCCGTAAAGATATCCCACCAGTAGCATTTTAAACATACTGACAGGGTCAACAGATGGGCGGCCATTTGTGGAGTAGTATGGCGCTACAAGATCGTAAATAAAGTCAAACGAAATCATCTGATTGATTTTTCGAAGCAGATGATTTTCTGGAATCAATTCTGATAAATCAAGAATGATCTTACTCATTTGACCACTTTGCCGCCCCATCATGCTTCATCCCTCCCTTGCCTCCATTATGTCATAGGAGCTGAGCCTCTGTGGATTTTGTCAACAGGTCCCTTATCTTACCTTATCTCCCTACGATGTTTACCTAATAAAATATGAACAAACATCAGACTGTGGACGCTACTTTGTCCACGGCCTGATGTTTGTCACTCAAGAACGGAATTTCCTGTACGGTTTTACGAATGCCTATTTCATATAGCGTGCGATCGGGGCATACTTTGTTTCCCATCGCTGGTTGGCCTCGTCGCCGCCGGGAAGATTCGCGCTTATAAACACGGGGGCTTCCAGCCCGCGCGCGATGAGGCGTTGCGCGACGGCTGCCTGCAGCGCATTGATGAGAAAGCAGTTGCAGATGGTTGAGGCGGAACCCACCTTCTGCTCCATTCCCTCCACGGGGATGACAGCGTCGCCCAGCGGTACGCCGCAGTCGAGAAAGACATCCGCGACTTCAAAGAGGTTCTTGCCGGAAGGATGGCGCAGGGCGCTGTCCCGGGGCACGGATTCGCCATAGGCGCGGGAGGTGATGGCGATGACGCACACGCCGCGCTTCTGACATTCCAGCGCGACATCCAGCGACATGGGATCTATGCCATAGGCATTGACCAGCACCATGACCTCGCCGGCCGTTTTCCCAACCTCGTAGGCGTTGAGCACGGCGATGCCGTATCCAGGCATGCGTTCAAAGCTCACGCTACGCTTGGCGCCATGGATAAGACTGGTACCGGGGTCGATGATGGGATTCCACGCAGCCAGGCCCCCGGCGCGCCAGAGCACCTCCTCCGCCGCCATCATCGAGTGCGCGCCAGTGCCCAGCACGTGCACGCGGCGGTTCTCCGCCACGGCGGACGCTATGATCCCGGCGGCTTTTTCCAAAGGCTCACGCTGTGTAGAGGCGATGGCTTGGAACATATCTGTCATGATCCGGGCATACGTTGCTAGCACGTCCATGCAACTCATCCTTTCCTGATAGCGTGGGCCGTGTCCGCCGCCCAGCGCAGGCGCTGGGGAAGTACCTCCCTGGGGATGGTACAGTCGGCGCCCAGCATGATGCCGCGGGTATCAATGGCCATGGCGTCCCTGACCTGCTGCTCCACCTCGTCCTTGGTGCCCTCGACGATAACGCCGTGATTGGGAATTCCACCCATGATGGGCCTGCCGAAGCTGCGCTTTGCCTGAGCAAGGGGAATCCCATTGTCCACGCAGGCCATGTTGACGATGTCGCCCGGGTAGTCATAGTAGCTTTCCAGCCGCATGTTTATGCCGCAGATGTGCAGGATCACCTTTTTGCCGGTGGCGACAAGCGCATCCAGAAGCAGGAGGTCCATGGGCTTAAACCAGGTGTCAAAAAACTCCTCGGAATAGCGCCGGTACTCTCCGCCTTGAAGGGAGACATAGAAGCCGTCGATGCCGGTTTTGGCAATGTCCTGCGCGAAAGCGGCAAGCGTCCGGCCGATCTTGGTCAGGCCCTCGGTCATGGCCTGGGGGTCCTCACGAAAATGCGGCGTCACGATCTCATCCCAGGTGAGAATGGGGCTTACGGCGCAGCCTGCCGAGACAAAGGGCGAGAAGATGGTCTGGAAGACATAGGCCTCCTTCCCCACCTCGTCCACAAGCCGAGCAGCAAGCTCGATCTGCTGGGTGAAGACCGGGTCCTGAGGGGAGAAATCCGGCACATGCCGCCAATCCTCCGGCTTTGTGACCGTGAATTTGGGATAGATGTCATCGAACATGATCTTTAAAAAGTCCATGTCGGTGGCGCGATAGAAACCAAGCTGCGCATCCACGGCAGCCTGTCCGTGGCGCTGCGAGGGATCGAAATGCTGGAAAAACGCCGCAGGGATTCCGTCCGTATACTCTTTCTGCGCCAGGAATTGATCCATGCGTGCTCTTTTTATCATGGCCATTTCCTCCTCCGTCAATCGACCATTTCCTCAAAATGGCTTGCCAGAATCGGAGGCACCCATTCGTCGGGGACGCGATCGTCCGTATCATACTTGGCGGTCTTTTTGGAAAGCGGCTCCCGCGTCATGCGGTCCATCAGCTCGATCTCCTCAAAGCCGTCATACTCCTTTTCGCCCTTGCCGGCATTGAAGGCGAAGAGTTTGTAGCGCTCAAAAAAGCTGGTGCCCGCCGTCATGTGCATTACGCGCTGGGGGTTATTGGAGGTGAAGGTGTAAATGATGGGACGGGAGACATAGAACCAGGGGCCCCAGTGTAGATAGTAGTACGGTTCCCACTCAATCAGTCCGCCCTGACGGCGCACACCGCCGAACGACTCGTTGACCACGCCCAGCGCATTGCCTTCGTGGCGGTTGTAGAAAGCAAACCAGGGGGTCCTTGCGTCCATCGTCATCGCCTTGACGGGATGGCGCGGCAGATCCTGAATATGGACGTTGCGGACCTTGTGATCCACATCCTTCCATACGAAGTCGCCGGTGGTTTCCTTGTTGAGCACGACTGATCCGTTGCGAAGCGCCACCACATCCAGGTCCTTGGTTACGTCAATGTTGCTCTCAACGGATATGGCTTTGTTGTGGCTGTAGAATACATAGGTCAGGGAGCACTCGACCTCTTCGTAGTCTACGATGGGGTTGAAGCGCTTGACCATGACGAAGATGGGGCCGGAAATCACGGTGAAGTCCTTGGGCGCGACCCAGTCAGAGGCATGCATCCATGTCTTGGGCGGCGCATAGATGCCGGGATTCCATTGCAGGGCGCCGTTGGTTTCCAGCTGATGGCGATAGCGCAGGCCCTCGCGGTCCCTGGGCAGGATTTCATCGATGGAGCCGCTATCCTTGTGCAGCTTGACGGTGTAATACTCGTTTCCGATGGTCAGGCCATAGCCCTCGCCCTCGACCGTAAGATCAGTCGGATAATGGGGCTGCGGCGCCTTGGGATTGCCGTAGAAGAACAGGTAGACCTTCCGGGTATGCGCCGGGACGCTGGCCAGGAAGGCAACCTGTGCCGTCGTGGTGGGCTGACAGTTGATATTCTGCCATTTGTCCCATGTGGTCACCGCGTACACCTGCGACCGGATCTCCTGCGCGACGCCGGTTTCCGGGTTCACTTCAACCACGCGTAGCTCGCGGGCGGCATCAGTAATCCTGTCCATATACATCGCCAGCACCACGTGAACGGGCTCGTCCACACGGTCGATACCGGCGGTCTCCTTGAGCACGTGCGTGGCGTAATACTTCCAGTCCTTGTTCCAATATCCGTTCTCCTGTTCGGCCACGCAGTCGAGATGGATCTCCTGGCGAAGCTCACTGCGCTGGAAAATCACCGCCACGTCAAAGGCGTCTCCCTGCTGCCAGTCCACGCGAATCAGCAGATCCCTGCGCTGCGCCGCCGCATGCAGCATGGGCGGAACAGCCGCGCATCCGTCGTTAACGGCCTCGTAGTCCCGGTTGCGCCTGCCGTTGACCGTCACGCCGACAACCTCGACGTCCTCGTCGAGCTGCAGCACCTGAAGATGGAGATGATAGTAGGGTGTTTCCGGCGTAGGCCAGCCGAATCGTACCATATGCAGTTTCATGTCGTTACCCTCCTGTTTGTTTTGAGTTATCCTTTATTTGCGCCCGCCATGACATCGGCGATGTCATAGCGCTGCAAAAACACGAAAGCCAGGATCAGCGGCAGAGTGGCGATGGCCACGCCCGCCATAATTACGGGCCAAGGGGTGGAAAGTCCCTCGCTGACAGGCAGAAGCGAAATGGATACCATCAGGGTCTGGGTCTCGGGCGAGCGCAGGAAGATCTTGGGCAAAATGAAGTCGTTCCATCTGGAAATCAGCGAGATTGCGCCCCAGGATGCCAGGGCCGGCGTGATGACCGGCAGGACGATCCGCATGAAGATGCCAAACTCACGGCAGCCATCGATGCGCGCCTGCTCCAGCAGGTCCGTAGGACAGGAGCTGATGTACTGCCGCATGTAGAAGATGCCGACGGCGGTGGCCGCTCTGGGAACGATGAGCGAAAGAAGGTTGTTGATCCAGCCGATCTTTCGCATCACCACGAACAGCGGCACGATGGACACCTCCGCGGGCACAACCATCGTCAGCAGGAGGAACAGAAACAGGACATTGTTGCCCTTAAAACGGTACTTGGCGAACGCAAAACCCGCAAGGGAGCAAAAAAACAGCGTCAGCAGGGTCCCGGCAACCGAGGTAACAAGCGTGTTGAGAAAGTTTCTTCCCAGCGGGATGATTTCCGCCACCCGACCGAAATTGGAGAGCGTAAAGCCTTTTTTGATGATATCGCCCAAAACGAAGCTCACGCCCGAGTCCGTGGGCTGGAAGGCGATAAGGATAACCCAGACCAGGGGAAAGAACACCACCAGGCAAAAAAGTATCAGGCCGGCATGAACGGCTGCGCGGCTGACGCATTTTTGTACCGTCGCCTTTTTCATACTCACACCCCGCTTTGTTGGCGCAGACTTTTAAAGTAAAACACCGAGACGATAACCAGCAGAAACGTCAGCACATAGCCGACGGCGGACGCATAGCCAAGCTTGAAGGTCTCAAAGGCGTTAATGTAGAGGTACTGAATGACGCTCATGCTGGAGGAACCCGGACCGCCGGCTGTGAGCACATACGGTTCGGTGAAAATCCGAACGGAATCAATCGTAAGGTTGACCAGGCTGAATAGCAGGACCGGCATGATGCAGGGCAACGTGATTCTGGTCATACGCTGCCAGGCATTGGCGCCGTCAATACGGGCGGCCTCATAGAGATGAACATCCACACCCAGCATGGCCGACATCACGATGAGCATGTACCAGGGGGTGTTGCGCCAGACCGAGAGAATAGCGACGGGGTATTTGGACCATTCCAGAGTGTTGAGCCAGCCCACGGGCGAGATGCCCAGGCTGGCAAGCATACCGTTAATCACACCGTAGTGCGAGGAAAAGAGCATGGAGAAAATGATGCCTGCCGCGACGGTTGAGGTCACATAGGGCAAAACCAGTATCGTTTTATACGCGCGGGCTCCTCCAAGCCGCGGTGTACACAGCAGCGATGCCAGAAGCACCGCCAGCGGCAGGGTGAAGATAATATTGGCCAGGGTATACCACAGCGTGTTGTACATCGTGGTCCAGAACTGGCTGTCATTGAGTAACTGACGATAGTTGTCAAGGCCAACAAAAACCTTATCCGTGAGGCCATTCCATTTGAAAAAGCCCAGAAAGAACGACCAGACCAGCGGATAGAACTGAAAGACGAGAAACAGCAGAAAAAACGGCGAGATGAACAGATAGGCATGGAATGTCTCATTCCTTCTGATCGAATGCGCCGGAGCTCTCACAGCAGACACATCCTTTCACGCAGGCTCTTGCCCGTTCCACAGGGGAATCCTGTGGAACGGGCATGACGGCAATTACTACTGAAGGTTCAGACGAGTGCGAAGCTCGTTGCCGATGTTCTGGATGGTCGTTTCCATATCCTGAGCTCCGGCGACCCACTTCTCCATTTCGGAGGAGATGATCGTGTCGGCCTCGGCGTCGTTAAGATTGACGGCAAGGTTCTGCGACGGATTCTCAAACGACTTTGTCACCATCTCACGGTAGCTGGTTCCACCGTAGTATTCGGACGGTTCGCTCCAATAGGGATCAGCCTGCAGGCTCTTGGTGATGGGATGCTCGGTAGCATAGTCCATGGCGAGCATGTCCTCGGTCCACTGGTTACGTTCCTCGGCATTGAGGTTGAAGTCCAGAAGCATATCCACAAACAGCTTGGTCTTCTCCTCATCGCCGGTGTTGATGGGGCAGTACATGGCGATCACCTGCGCGCCGGCGGTGCCTACCTCGTCAAACACGGGCGCGGGCATGCAGCGCCATTTGCCGCTCATATCCTGAAGGTTGCCGCGCAGGTAGGTATCCCAGAAGGACTCGATGTAATAGGTGGCGATTTCGCCCTGGCGCGCGGCCTCGTAGTTCTCGGCGCTGAATACGCCCACATTGAGAAGCATGCCCTCACTCAGCAGGGTGTTGAACGTCTCCATCGCCAGACGGGTACCTTCGTCCGTGTCAAAGACCACATTGCCGTCCTCGTCCCAGATGCGCGCGTTCGCCTGGGGCATGAGGCCGCGGCGGAACCAGTAGCGCCAAGTGTAGCTGCCGGGATCGACATAGGACAGCTTCACCTTTCCGTCGCTCTTTTCCAGCAGCTCGCGGCCCACCTCGATATAGCCGGCAAAGGTGCTCATCCGGGCGGGGTCGATATCATACTCGTCAAAGATCTCCTGATTGTAAAACAGCATCTTGGGCTGCAGCGTATAGGGCATGCCATAGATGCGGCCGTTGTAGGTAGCCTGTTCAAACGCGCCCTCCACGAACTCGTCGATATAGGGAGTCACGTAGTCGGTGATATCCGCAAGCAGGCCCGCTTCCACGAGTACCTGCATGCTCACGGGGAAGGTGGAAATGGCCGTGGGCAGGTCTTCCATCGCTCCGGCGCTGACAGTCATCATGATTTGCTGGCGGACCTCCTCCTCGCCGGAATAGCTGGCCATTTCCGCGGTCAGACCGGTTTCCTCCCGGTCCAGATAGCGCTGGAAGTAGATGCGCATGTATTCAGGGGTGCCATAGGACCATACTGTCAGTTTGTCGTCCGTCTCGGCCAACGCCCCCACACCGAACATTCCAAGGAGCAGCATCACGCTCAGCACAGCAGCCAATACCTTTTTCACTTTTAAAAGCCTCCTTTTTGTTGAATTAAATGACTCATGGCATAATGCGCTCTGCCAATATGTGCCTCCTTTCCAAAACTCAATGGCAGGTTACGCTTGTACATCACATTCCCGTGATGTTTTTCCGACTTGTTCCGTTTCCTCCATAAGCATGCGCAGGATCTCGCCGTTGGCGGCCCCCATCCCGCTGTCGCCCAGTTTCCCCAGGTTGGCCAACGTCTTTTCGACGTTGTGCGATACGATTCCAAAGTGTCCCGGCGTCCGCTCCCCGCTCATCGCCAGGCTCGCGGCACGCTGTGCGGAGCTCACGGCAGTAGCTACCTTCAGCGCGCATCCGGGCTTAGCCCCGTCGCAAACCATCCCAGCGACATCCGCCGCCATGGTCTGGATGGCATAGAGCACCTGCTCGTATGTCCCGCCATAGAGAAGGACCATGCCGGCGGCTGCCCCGATCCCGGCCGCGATGCCGCATCCGCACAGGGCTGATAGGCGTCCGATGTTCGCCTTGACATCCATGGCCACCAGCTCACTCATTGCCAACGCGCGCAACAGTTGCTCATGGCTGCTTCCCTGTGCCCAGGCTGTCGCGATCAACGGAACCGACGCGGTCAGCCCCTGGTTTCCGCTGCCCATGTTGGTCATCACGGGCATCATACAGCCGTCCATGCGTGCGTCTACGGCGGCAGCGGTCATGGCCACAGCGGTGTCACCCTTCACAAAACGGCTCTGAGCCACCATTCTGCCTACCTGCAAGCCGAAGGACTCTTCCAGTCCCCTCTGGGCGACGGCGCCGTTAAGGCGAATAACATCCTCCAGACACGCCAGATTTTCCGGCGGCGTCGTCATACAAAACGTATAGATGTCCCTGAGCATCATCCTTGGCCCACACGTCTGCGCCTGCGGAAGTTTCGCGGCAGCATGGAGGGTCTTGCCCTCCCTTTCCACCAACAGGATGTGCGTGTGATCCCCCTGGACGACCGCCCTGGCGGAGGAGCCGTCAAAGGCAAAGGCCCGCGTGTCGATCCACACCTTCTCGTCATTTTGGGCGATGCGGATCGTCACCCTTCCTTCATCGACCATACTACGGGCCAGACCCACCATCTCATCCGTAAGCGCTTTGAAAATTTCTAACTTTCGTTCGCTTTGCTGCAAAAGCGAACCTATTGCCGCCGCGATCGGCGCGCCGCTGAGGCCCTTTGCACCGGGTATGCCGACATGCATCGCATTTTTGAGAATATACGGACTGGCCTCCACGGCGAGACGAAAAACCGGCTTTTTCAAGCTTTCGGCGGCGGTAGCGGCGCAGAACGCCACGGCCGCAGGTTCTGTACATCCAAGCGCAATCTGGATTTCCTGGTGAAGAAGATCCATATAGGAAGATGCTAGGCTTGCTGGGAAGCTCATGAAACGGTCCTTTCAAAATGTAGATTTGCTTGTGCTTTGAGTGCCTTTATGATACCATTTCACCGGAGGTGGATGCCATGCAAAAGGACACCGAAAACATGCAAAATCGAACATCTTTACCCACCCGGACAATTTTCTGTCCGGTGAAACTTCCTGTTGATTTTCCAATCCTGTGCATGAGGACCGATCACTGGTATACCGAGAACCAGGGTGCAAGTATGTTCCATTTCCATAACTGTCTGCAAATTGGGTATTGCTATGAAGGTAGCGGCTATTCTATCGTGGAGGGAAGCCTTATTCCGTTTTGCAGCGGCTGCGTGACGGTTATTCCGGCGAGGATTCAGCATCTCGTCGTCAGCCAGCCCAATTCCGTCAGCCGCTGGATCTGGCTCTACCTGGACCCCTTTACTGTTGTCCCACAGCTCCACCCGACGCATGCGCGCGACCTGATGCGCATTTTCTTTGGCGAAAAAGCCCTGCCCTTCATTTTGCATCAGGAGGACCAGGACGAGATGATCGCGATCATGCGCGTCATCATCAGCGAGCTGGAAAATCAGAATGAGGATCATCAGCACATCGTGCGCCTTCAAACACATGCCTTTTTGCTTTTGTTGCTGCGCGCCGCCTCCCAACTCAGGCAGGAGCCCAGTGCGCCTCTCCAGACGCACATGCAGATCATCGCCCCGGCTGTTCAGCATATTGCCATTCATTATATGGACAATATTACCGTGACGGAAATGGCCCAGCTCTGCCACATCAGCACCACGCACCTGCGTCGAGTGTTTAACCGCGTGATGAAATGCACGCCTCTGGAGTATCTTCAAACGGTGCGTTTGGAGGCGGCTTGCCTTTTGCTGTTTCGAAGTGATTTATCTGTTTTGGAGATAGGGACCCGCGTTGGTTTTTCCACCTCAACCAGTTTCACCCGTCAGTTTAAAAACCTGATGCAGACCACCCCGGGCCAATGGCGCCATCAAAGCCGCAGCTTGGTCAAATAGCCCACGGCCAGCCGTAGATTTATCAAAACCATTCAACCGCAAAGCCAATAAAACCCCTCTTTGGGCGTTCCCAATGAAGCGATCATACAGGCAAGAGTTGCCCAGACTTTAGGAAAAAGCTTTCTGTTCATCCAAGTCGGTAAGCAAATAGAAGCGGTGCGTATCGTAGATGTGCTTCTAAACCTCTTGATAACTGAATTCCGACTTTCCCTCGCATCAGGGAGTTGCAGAGCTACAATACATAAAAAAGGGAGAGACCTGAGCACCCATCTGGTATAGTTAAGTTGCAGCAACAACCAAGAAAGGAGCGCAAGCCTCATGGACAGTATAACACAGGACATGAAGTACCTCCGGTCGCTACTTACCTATACTCGGAAGTACGGAGAAAGCCGGACTAGCTAGAAGTGTAACAAAAATCGCTTCTACATCTACTTCTGGCGTGCCCGATATGACGATTCCCTGCAATCGCCAGCCTGCCGCTCCCGGCGTCCTCACAGCCACCCCAACCGGCATACCTAAAATGATCTAAAGCTCATTTCTAACATATATCGGAGAAACCCCAAACTGGAAAACTGTCCCTCACACAATTTGAGGCAAACCTGCTACTCCTTTAGGCAACAGAAACAAGCAGCTAACAGAAAATCGAAAACTCATCGCTTTCTGTCTCCTGTAGATAGCCGCATTTTCGGTTTCTATCCCATCAGCTGCATCTTTTTTTCAGATGCTTTGACAGGCTCTCGTCATCCAGCCACCAAATGATGTGCATGGGTCTCCTGTCTTGAGGACTGACATAATGCGCTGTGCCAAGAAAAGTATAGGGCGCGGCGCCACAGACATCCTACTTGAGCACGCGCACAAATAGCAGGATGTTCCCGCTTTCCCTTCTGTGGTGGATGTACCGTTGTCCCATATGAGAATCTGCGTTTGTCAGACAAGGTAGAATAAGGAGTCTGCTGAAAAATCTCCAAAGGTATGTTTGGGAGCATCTTTTTAACCTGGCATACTATCAAAATCCGTGCTGAAAACACTCACTTTCTGCGCGGATTCCTTTTTTATCAACAAGTCTAATTTTTGACACTACCTTATCTTACCTTATTATTTGATTGATAACACCGTCTACCCTAAATATAAGAGGTATCCTGGAATAGCAGAAAAAAGAAGCCAATAAAAAACATGCTATAGTTTGTCGATCATGATGTTACGAATACATTGATTAGAAATGTTTTCACTAATACCTGAAAGTACCGGATCCAAATTAGTTTGACGGGATTGCGTGTTCGGGTAATAGAAATTGATATGTACTTGCGTCATAGGAAGTATATTCATGGTGGCCGTTTCATAGATGGCATCCAAAGCCTCTTTACAATAAGGCAACTTACCACTCAAAACAATACAGTCGGGATTAAGTAAGTTGATAAATGCTGAAAGGAGGTTTCCGAGCTGCTTTAGCGCACGGTTATAGACGAATCTAGCAAGTGGATCACACAAATAGTAGGCATCAATAACATGCTCTACTTGAATATTGCTGTGCTGATACAACATGGAATCAGGATACTGTTGCCTTGCGTCGATTACCTGCTGTACGATTGCATCTGTTGACAAAAGATCGTCCAGCACGAGCGCAGCCTTAGAATTGTCTACTGTGACTGGAATACGGCCAATGGAACCAGCGAACTGCTGTTTGCCTAAAATGATATAGGAATTTGCCGCCTGCAAGAATGCTTGAACACTAGAGTTAACAGATATAGAAAGTACAGTACTCATAGCTAGGTTGTTGCTATTAAGATGACGCCACCTATAAGCAGAAAAAAACATATTGCGATTGCACAGGACAGGGATGCCGCAAAGTGTTTCCATCCTGTCTTGAAAAACTTCTCTCACATTTGCCACACTCATGGATGCATCATTCCACATGTTTAGGGATACAAGTTCATATCCTACACCTATGGCCATTGCTTTCGAGCCTAAAACGGCGATCATAGGCTTTAAATGATTGGCCAACAGTTCGGCAACATCCTCTAAAAATAGACCATCAGGCATAGTATAACGCTGCAGCATTAGACATTCAGAGCAGAAATCAAACAGGCCAATAGAATAATGAGAATGAGAAAATTTTACTGCAATAACATAAAACCGATCGTGGGCAATATGTAAACTTTGCGCCTTTCGCCCTACCTCTGTCTCAAGATAACCTCCAGATTCAATAATACCCGTTTCTAATAGATCGCTAATAATAATGGTCACGGTAGCTTTTTTTAAGCCGGTTCGACTGGCGATTTCTACACGGGACATCTCACGATTGTCACGCAACATTCGTAAGATCAATGCGCGGTTTTTCTGTTGTATGGTGTTCCCGTTGGAACCCAGCATTTTTTCTTCATGATACAGAGGCAAACGCACAATGCTTGAGGGGTGATTCATAAAACACCTCTCCTTTCGCTGTGGAATGACCATCGAAAACAAACAATTTGTTCAAGCAATTAATCATATTTTATGCTCTATTAAAAATACATTATCATCGCATCATTTGGTTATTTGCTTGCATACGATGATGCTGTTGATATCACTGTTGAGGCAGAGATTGGCCATGTGGGCGGTGCCGAAAAGCCTGAAGATGGTTGGAAGGAGATTGAGGCTGACAGCAGCATGTATACCAGACCTGATGATGCTGTCGACTTTGTGGCCCGTACAGGCGTTGATGCTCTGGCCGTTGCCATTGGATCCGTCCATGGTGTGTATCGTGGCACTCCGAAACTGGACATTGATCACCTAAAGGAATTGCGCAAAGCTGTGGATATCCCGCTAGTCATGCATGGTGGGTCCGGTTTGCCAGATTCGGCTTTTCGTGCAGCTATTGAAAACGGTATCAGCAAGATCAATTTCTTTACAGGTATGTCATTAGCTGCCACGGAAACAGTACGGGAAAAGCTGAAAGAAGCCGGTGACCGTAAAATGTATCTTCAGGAGTTGCATATTCCCGCAAAACAAACCATGGTTGATATTATGAAACGTATGACAGGCAATTCGTATGACATCAGATCTAATACCGTGCGCTTGGTTTCTCTAGCGTACCCAAGGGAGAAAAACCCCTTGGGTCGCATCTTTTTTCCCATCCCGCTCGCCCTTTTCCACCCGCTTCTGCCAATGAACATCCCTGACCGAAAAGCTCCCAAAAACCAGACACGCAATTCCATAAATCCACCTCTATCAGTTGTCATCCGATGGCAGCCGAAAGGGGGCTTGTCCGCTGAAATCCTGGTTTGATCAGGTAACGATGGATTTCGAAGAAAAAATCTAGCAAAACAAAACAACAAAAAAGTCTGAAGATTATAATCTTCAGACAAATTTTTGGTCGAGGTGACAGGATTTGAACCTGCGACCTTTTGG
>UMJL01058633.1_pt1 | contig 20057 bp, 20 predicted proteins | sample 1966071 | NCBI WGS metagenome assembly UMJL01 (sample SAMEA4836148, study PRJEB28245) | human gut metagenome | biome: gut microbiome; material: fecal sample | place: Denmark | collected 2008
TACATTCTATTTAGTTACAGTGTAATTTAATACATCTATATTTTCAATTGTAATCTGGGTATACTGATTGCAAAAGACAGTGTGGGGTTAGACATAATGAGTAGGATTAGAATCGACATAGAACGGGTTCTGCAGGAAAAGGGGATCAGCAAGACGCAGCTTTGCTACACCTGCAGGCTCCAGCGCACACAGCTGAATAACTACTGCAAGAACAAAGTCGTCCGCATCGATCTGCACACTCTTGCGAAGATCTGTGATTTCCTGGACTGCGACGTCAATGAGATCCTGAAGCTGGAAAAAGACGACAAAGAATGACCCATTTTAAAACCGCCGGGGCGAAGATTTACGCCCGGCGGTTTTTTGCGGAAAATATTTGGAAAAACCGGTTGACAAACATCCCCCGCGGCGTTAAGATATCCTTAGTTTTCGCACTTTAAACAGCTAAAATTTTACAGTGCGAATATGGAGGGAAAATTCTTATGATCATCGTATTAAAACCAAATTCAACCCAGGAACAAGTCTCCCGCGTAGAAGCGCTTGTGAAAAAGCGGGGACTGGATACACATATCGTAGTCGGTACCGGCCAGACCATCATCGGCTGTATCGGCGACACTTCCCGCATTGACCCCCGTCTCTTTGAGGTCAACCCTTATGTAGACAAGGTCATGCACGTACAGGAGCCTTACAAGCTGGCCAACCGGGCCTTCCATCCGGACAACTCCGTGGTGGACGTCTCCGGCGTGAAGATCGGCGACGGCCATCTGGGCCTGATCGCCGGCCCCTGCTCTGTGGAATCTTTTGAGCAGGTTCTCACCGTGGCCAAAGCCGTAAAGGCCTCCGGCGCCAATCTTCTGCGGGGCGGCGCGTTCAAACCCCGGACCAGCCCGTATGCCTTCCAGGGACTGGGGCTGGAGGGACTGGAGATCCTCTGCCAGGTGAAAGAAGAGGTGGGGCTTCCCATCGTCACAGAGCTGATGTCCCCGGAGTACCTGGACATTTTCAATGAGAAGGTGGATCTGATCCAGATCGGCGCCCGCAACATGCAGAACTTCGACCTGCTCAAGCAGCTGGGCCAGGTGGACCGCCCCATCCTTCTCAAGCGGGGCCTGAACGCCACCTATGACGAGTGGATCATGTCCGCGGAGTATATCATGGCTTCCGGAAATGAAAATGTGATCCTCTGCGAGCGGGGCATCCGCACCTTTGAGAGCTATACCCGGAACACGCTGGATCTCCAGAGTATCCCGGTGCTTCATAAACTGACCCACCTTCCGGTGATCATCGATCCCAGCCACGCCGGCGGGAAATGGTGGCTGGTGGATTCCATGTCCAAAGCCGCCATCGCGGCAGGGGCGGACGGCCTGATGGTGGAAGTACACAACGATCCGGAATCTGCCCTGTGCGACGGAGCCCAGTCCCTGAAACCGGAGAAATATGACCGGCTTCTCCGGGAGGTCTCCCAGATCGCCCAGGTAGTGGGAAAGCAGGTGTGATCCATGAAGCTTACGGTGGACCTGGGAGCCAGCAGCTATCCCATCTATATTGAAAACGGGCTTCTTAAAAATGCAGCTTCCTATATAGAGACCATATTTACCGGAAAGCGGATCATGATCATCTCCGATGACAACGTATATCCCCTCTATGGAGAGAAACTTTCAGACGCCCTTTCCGCTGTCTGGGAATGTGACAGCCTGGTGCTCCCCCACGGGGAATCCACCAAGGATTTCCAGTCCCTGCCCCGGATCTACGACGCCCTTCTTGCCGCCGGGATCTCCAGAAGCGACCTGGTGATCGCCCTGGGCGGCGGAGTGATCGGCGACCTGGCCGGCTTTGCCGCCTCCAGCTTCCTGCGGGGCGTGCGCCTGGTGCAGATCCCCACTTCTCTCCTGGCTCAGGTGGATTCTTCCGTGGGCGGGAAGGTCGCTGTGGACCTGCCCCAAGGAAAGAACCTGGTAGGCGCTTTCTTCCAGCCCTCTCTGGTGCTCATTGATCCCACAGTCCTTGACACCCTGCCGGAACGGTTCCGGAAGGACGGCATGGGAGAAGTGATCAAGTACGGATGCATCCGGGACGCCGGGCTCTTCCGGCTGCTTTCCGGCCACACCTCCTTCGAGGATCTGCGGGAAGATCTGGGGGATATCATTTTCCGGTGTGTGGACATCAAACGCCAGGTGGTTGAACGGGACCAGTTCGATACCGGAGAGCGGATGCTCTTAAATTTCGGCCACACTCTGGCACATACCATTGAACAACATTTCCAGTATGAGCGGGAAAGCCACGGGGAAGCGGTGGCCATCGGCATGTATCAGATCTGCCGGATGGCAGAAGAAAAAGGCCTTACCAGGACCGGAACCGCAGATGAGATCCGGAAGCTTCTGGATATCTACGGACTGCCCCACGCCTGCGGACTCCCTCTTGGAGAACTGACAGGGGCCATCACCCGGGACAAGAAAAACCTGGGAGGACACTTAAACCTGATCCTGCTCCACGAGATCGGAGACAGCTACATTTATCCTGCGGACGCCGGATTTTTCGAAGATGAAGACCGGGCCGTGTGATCCTTAGATTAGATTGGAGGAACAGACATTGAAATTACAAGGTAAGATCGCCATTGTTACCGGAGCCGGGAAAGGCATCGGGCGGGAAGCCGCCCTGGCCGTCGCCTCGGAAGGCGCCACTGTCGTGGCCGTCGCCCGGACCCAGGCAGATCTGGATGAGACCGTCAGATTAATTGAAGAAGCAGGCGGAAGCGCCATTGCCCTCTCCCGGGACCTGACCGACGCAGCCCAGGTACAGTCCATGGTCGATGAAGTGGTGGCGCGTTTCGGCCGCATCGATATCCTGGTAAATAACGCCGGAGGGTATCCCTCTGAGATCTATGACAAAGTCAGGCAGCAGGCCATCAAAATCTGGGAGTGGTCTGAGGAACAGTGGGATCAGATCATCAAGACCAATCTGAAGATCCCCTTCCTGTGTATCAATAAGGTGGTGCCCGTCATGATCCGCCAGGGCAGCGGAGACATCGTCAGCGTCTCCTCCCGGATGGGACGCATCGCCTCCCAGATGGGGGCTTACGCCGTAGCCAAGGGCGGCATCGTCACCCTGACCAAGACCACCGCCATCCAGACCAAAGAGTACGGCATCCGGGCCAACGCAGTGGCCCCGGGCATTGTAGACACCCCCGGCCAGCGGGTGTACAACCACAACGTAGGACAGGATGACGTCCAGATGGGCAGCGCCGCAGATGTGGCGAAGGCAATCCTGTACCTGCTGTGCGACGCGCCGCCGGTTATGACCGGCCAGGTACTGGACCTTTTTACTACGGTATAAAACAATTGGGGACGTGGTATTTTTAAAAATACCACGTCCCAGATTGAAAATACCCTGTCCCTTTTTGCATTTCTTACTAGATTCTTACCAGATTCCCAGCACATGCTGCATCCAAAGACTCACCAGTGTGATCCCGATCCAGCAGGCCATTCCCATGAGAATAGGCTTCCCGCCGGTCTTCACCAGCTTCACGATATTGGTGTTCAGCCCGATGGCCGCCATGGCCATGATAATAAAGAATTTGGACAATTCTTTCAGCGGCGCGAACACATCCGCGGAGATCCCTGCAGACACCGCGATGGTGGTGATCACAGAAGCCCCGATGAAAAACAGAATGAAAAATGGAAACACCTGCTTCAGCGATACATTTCCCCCTTCCTGCTTCTCCGCGTTCCTGGTGCGGACAAACGCCAGCGCCAGAGTGATGGGAATGATCGCCAGCGTCCTGGTCAGCTTCACCGTTACCGCCTTGTCCAGGGTGGCGCTCCCCAGGTGATACATGCTGTCCCAGGTGGAGGCCGCAGCCGTGACAGAAGAAGTGTCGTTCACCGCCGTCCCCGCGAAGATCCCGAACGCCTCACCGGAATTCTGGGAGAAGCCCAGGAATGTCCCCAGGGTGGGGAAGAGCACCGCCGCCAGCACATTGAAGAAGAAAATGACCGAGATCGCCTGGGCCACTTCCTCATCGTCCGCATCGATCACCGGCGCCGTAGCCGCGATGGCCGAGCCCCCGCAGATCGAGGATCCCACGCCCACCAGCGTGGAGATCTTCCCGGGAATACGCATCACCTTATGAAGCACGTAAGCGATGATCAGGGACGTGGCGATGGTAGAAACGATGATCGGCAGCGACTGCTTCCCCGTCTGCAGGATTACCTGAAGGTTCAGGCCAAACCCCAGCAGAATCACCGCATACTGCAGAATCTTCTTGGACGTATACTTGATCCCGCCATCCAGACGCGTCTTATCCTTTATCAACAATGTAAGGATCATCCCCGCGATAATAGCGATCACCGGTCCTCCAACAATAGGAAACCGCTTCCCCAAAAGCCAGGATGGCACTGCAATACACAGACACACAAGGATCCCCTTTCCATTCTTCCTTATAAAATCCATCTCATTCCTCCGCAAAACTTTATAGTCTCATTGTATTTTTCCAAACGTAATGATATCATGACATTACGATCATGTAAAATTATGAATCATTATTTTATGATAAGTGTATCTTATTATTTTTTTCAATCTGGGACGTGGTATTTTTAAAAATACCACGTCCCCACCAAAACTGTCGCCCCCCTGAAAGGAGCCTGCCATGCTGGATTACCGTACTTTGACCTTCCTGACTGTCTGCCAGGAAATGAATTTTACCCGCGCCGCAAAAAAACTGCACATTTCACAGCCCGCCGTTTCGCAACACATGCAATATCTTGAGGAGTATTACGGTGTAAAATTGTTCCGTTTTGTGGGGAAAAGTATTCTTCTGACGGATGCCGGGAAGCTGCTGAAACGTTCTCTGACCGCCCTCCACAATAATGAGCTCTACCTGAAGGAACAGCTGGCTTTCCTTACGGACAAAAAAAGAACCCTGCATTTCGGCGTCACCCTGACAGTGGGCGAATTTATGATCGCCCGGCCCCTCGCCGATTTTCTGAAACTTCACAAAGACGCGGACGTTTCGGTAACAGTGGCAAATACTGCCCAGTTACTGCAGCAGCTGGATGAGGGCTCCATCGATTTTGCCATTCTGGAGGGGGATTACTCCAGGGCTGCCTATGCCCACATCCCTTTCCTGACAGACCAGTTCGTCCCTATCTGCAGCTCTTCCCACCCTTTCGCCAATACACGGCGCGCCCTTTCTCTCACAGACCTTACCGGTGAAACGCTTTTGATCCGGGAACCCGGCTCCGGAACCCGTTCCATTCTGGAGCAGGTTCTGAACAATCACGACCTGACCCCAGAAGATTTCGCCAACGTAGTCACCATCGGAAATATGAACGCCATCAAAGAAATGACTGCTGCCGGCGCAGGGATCACCTTCCTCTATGAGACAGCGGTAAAATCCGAACTGAAAAACGGGACTATTCAAAAAATACCAATAATAAGCTTTGATATTCGGCACGAAATCTCCATTGTCTGGAAAAAGGACAATTTATTTCAAGAATTCTTCCTGGATGTCTTTCGGGAGCTTCAATTTAGGACGTAGCTAAATGCAAAAAGGCTACGTCCTGGTTTACACTTCAAACAATTTACATTTGTTAACAAATCGTTCTCATTTTCATCACAGTTTTATCACAGTTTCTGCCTATACTATAATTGTTCGCAAGAGGCGGACACTTATAATTCTTTTTCATAACTTTTTCCTCAGGACTGCACACCTCCCAATATGCAGTCCTTTTTAATTGTCTCATTCTCCCGTTTTCTTCTTCCCTTACTTCTCCAGCATCCGGCCATCAAAAAAGGAGCCGGTCAAATCAGCTCCTTCAGATCCTGATACAATTGTTCCAGGTCCGCCCCTTCATAATCTGCCCTTCCAGGCTCATCTCCATGTTCCTCGCACCGGGTCACCAGATAAGTCTTCACCCCAAGCTCTCCGGCAGCCAGGTCTTCCCGCCGGTCGTTTCCCACCATCAGGCAGCGCTCCGGCTTAAGGTGGTTCCTCTCCAGGATCTCCTGGAAATACCCCACGCTGGGTTTGCTGTACCGACAGGTCTCATAAGTAGTGATCTCCTCAAAATCCGCCGCGTCAAGCCCGGCCCAGCGGATCCGGTTCATGGTGGCGCACCGGGGAAACACCGGGTTGGTGGCAAGGTAAACTTTCTTCCCCTTCTCCTTCAGATACCGGATGATCTCTGCCGCAAACGGATCCGGCCGGGTGGTGCAGATGGCCTGATTGAAATCATTTCCGTAGAAATCCAGCACCTCCGTCTCCACTTCCTCCCGCCGGATGGACAGATCCTTGGAGAAACTGTTCCAGAACACCTCTTCATTGGTGCGGCTCCCATCGTTTGCCACCATCCGCTCAAAACCCTTCCACACTGCGCCGATCAGCTGCTCCGGGGAAAAGCCCCGGTCCTGAAACCGCGCCGCCAGAAGAGGCAGATAATATCTTACAAATTCCTCCTGCTTCATTGGGAGCAGTGTCCCGTCCAGGTCAAATAAAAAATGATCCATTGCAAATGTCCTCCTGTCTATACAATATACAGCTCGATCCCCATATCTTCAATGGTTTTTTTCCATTCCCCGGAAATCCCTGTATCTGTGATGATAATATCCGCTTCATTTAATTTCGCAAAATAAGACGTGGTAATGATCCCAAACTTGCTGGAATCTGCCAGCAGGATCTTGCAGACCGAACTTGCCAGCCCCGCCCGCTTGGTCAACACTTCAAAGGCATAGGAACAGGTCATGCCCAGGTGCTCATGGATCCCCGAGGCGGAGAAGAAATACTTTGTCGCCCGGTGCTCCTTGATGATATTGATCCCTTCTGAAGACTCAAACATCTGAAGCTGGCGGTTATAGACTCCCCCTGGAACGATCAGGTTGATAGAATCATTCTTGGGCAGCTTGCTGATAATATAATAATTCCCTGAGATTACCGTTAATTCCATGTTGTTGGGGATATAGGGCACGATCTTGCTGACGGTGGTACTGGAATCCAGGATCAGAATATCCCTCGGCCTTATCAGGTTGGAGGCCTTACGCGCGATCCGCTCCTTCGCCTCCACATTCCGCTCCAGTTCATACTGAAAATCATACATCAGAGGCGGCTGCGCCGGCGCCGTGCTGATCACATTCATCCCCAGCATCTGGGTCATAGCATTGGATTCCTTCAGATAAGAAATATCTCTTCGGATGGTCATCTCAGACACATCCAGGATCTTGGCCAGTTCTTTTATCGAGATAGTTGGCTGCTCCCGCACCAATGCCATGATATCGTTAAGTCTCTGTTCCTTTTTCTTCATGTTCCCGTCCACCTTTTTCGTTTTTTGTTATTATAGTTGATTCACAACATTTTTTCAAGAAATGTAACAAAACCCCCACCTAAAATAGAAGATTTCTTTTCATTTCCTCTTGTTTTTGTATATTTTTTTGTGATATACACCTGAAAATGTTATTTTTGTTAACAAAACAGTCTCATATTTTCTGTTTAACAACATCCGTCACATAAATGTTAGTTTACTCCTGTTAATATGTGATTTATAATACAATTGTCAAAACCGATATGTAACATATTAACATGATCTAAACAAAAAAAACTCAAGGAGGTGTGATATGAACAACAATCTCCTGCTTTCCCTAACAGAATCTATCCTATCCAGAGATTTCTGCGTGGCCACCTACTATGTAAGCCTTCCTCCCGGAAGCGACCCTTACGAAAAGGCCAAAAACATGGCGGTAGGCCAGACCATCGGAACCTGGATCCCGGTCCCCGGCATCACTGAGGAAATGCGCCAGAATTACATGGGCAAGATCGTAAATATCTATGACCTTCAGCCCGACGATCTGGAATCCCCCATTCCGGCCGGCTCCGGTCTGGAGCATTACATTTTCCAGATCGCCTACCCGGTGGCAAACTTTGAGAACAGCATCCCGCTCCTTCTCACCACCCTTCTGGGGAATGACGCCTCCACCTCCGTACAGGCCAAGCTTATCGATCTGTACCTGCCAAAGCGCATGCTAAGTTCTTTCCCGGGACCTGCCTATGGAATAGAAGGGATCCGTTCCCTCTGCCAGGTAGAGAAGCGGCCCATCCTTCTGAATATGATCAAGCCCTGCACCGGGTTCTCCCCGGAAGTGGGCGCCCGGATCTTTTATTCCACCGCTCTTGGCGGGATCGATCTTATCAAAGACGACGAGCTTCTGGGCAACCCTTCCTACTGTCCTCTGACAGAACGGATCCGGGCCTATAACCAGGCTTCCAAAGCTGCCTTTGAAGAGACCGGTAAGGAGACCATCTATATTCCCAACATTACCGACCATGTCTCCCGTCTTGTAGATCACGCCAAGGCCGCCCAGGAAGCCGGAGCAAAAATCGTGATGGTAAATTTTGCCGCCACCGGCTTTGGCGCCCTGCAGATGCTGCGGGAAGAGACCGACCTGCCCATTATGGGCCATTATGCCGGAGCAGGACCCTACTATGAGGGCCCCACTTCCGGAGTAACCTCCAGCCTGGTCCTGGGCAAACTGCCCCGGCTTCTGGGCGCTGATATTGTGATGATCAACACCCCTTACGGGGGCTATCCCATTAAGCGGTCCCGCTATCTGCGGACCGCCCAGGAACTGACACTTGCCCTTCCCGGCATCCGGCCTGCCCTTCCCTCCTGCGGCGGCGGTGTAAACCCGGGAATGGCCGAGACCCTGATCCGGGATCTGGGCAACGACATTATCCTGGCGCCAGGCGGCGCTATCCAGGGCCATCCCATGGGAAGCCAGGCCGGCGTCCGCGCCATGTTCGCCGCGGTAGAGGCAGCCATGAACGGCACTTCCCTTGAGGAAACAGCCAGGCAATGCCCGGAACTGGAAGCCATCCGACACTTGTGGAAGAAGGAGGCGTAGCCCGTGATCGACATACACACTCATCTCTGGCCGGCTCACCAGTCGCCGGACTATATGGCGGACTATCTGAAGAAGAAAAAGGAAGCAGGCCAGGAGATCTCTCTGACCGGTCCTGGTCTTCTCAGATCCATGGACCACTGCCAGATCCACCGCGCCGTGATCAGCGTGCTGGCCTTTGACAACCAGATGAGCAATTCGGATCTGGCTCCTCTCCACGATTATGTGGAGGCACAGATCGATCAGTCCCAGGGACGCCTTGCCGCCTTCTGCACAGTCCAGCCCTTCCGGGAAGACACCTTTGACACTATGACTTCTCTGCTGGAAAAGCCCTGCTTCCGGGGATTAAAGCTCCACCCCAACATCCAGTGCTTTTATGCGGACGACCAGCGGCTGTACCCTATCTACCAATGGCTGGAAGAACACCGCTATCCGGTTCTCTTCCACACCGGCGGCATCGGGCTTAACGGGATCCGGGACTGCTACGGCGCGCCGGAGCGGATCGACACCATCGCCTGCGATTTCCCGGATCTTCCTATCATCATGGGGCACGCCGGGAGGATCCACTACGAGACCACTGCTATGATCCTGCGGAAGCACCCTCATGTGTACGCCGATATCAGCACCAATTTTGGCCGGCTTGCGGGACAGGAATGGCGGCAGCTTTTTAACCTGATGGAAACCGTAAAGCTCTGGTGCGGAACAACCGAAAAGCTTTTGTTTGGATCGGATTACCCCTTCTATCTGCAGGACGTGACCGTTTCCCACACCCGCAGGCTTGAAGAACATCTTGGAGACTCCCCCCTTCTTACCAGAGGGAACCTTAATGGACTTCTCCATGAAAACGCTGAACAGTTCTGCAGAAAATATGGGATTTTCCAGGATCCAGAACCTTAAAACTGTTTTCTATTTTTTAACTATATCATTCAAATCAAAAAGGAGAGATGAACCATGGCAAAACGTTATCACGAACAAGAAGTTATCGACATGCTGAAAGCCCAGGTAGAGGCTAAGAAAATGCTTTTCATGCCTAACTGCGGCTGCGGCCTCACCGCCAAGCTTCAGGAAAAAGGCGGCGCGGACCTGATCTGCCTGTCTGCCACCAGCTACTGGCGCATGAAAGGCCAGGGATCCCTGGCGCCGCTTATGCCTTACAGCGACATTAACAAGGTCATCCTGGAGCTTGCCCCCGAGATCGTGGCAAATGTAGAGAAAGCTCCCATCCTGTCTCTGTCCGGCGGCACCAATCCTCTGCTGCCCCACAAGAAGCATCTGCAAATGCTGTGGGACGCCGGCATCTCCGGGATCAACCCCTTCATGATGATGATCTACGGAAGCGGCGTGATGGAACAGATGGAAGCCATCGGCATGGGCTGGGACAAAGAAGTAGACTTCGTGGGGGAAGCCCACAAGATGGATATGTTCTCCCTTGCCTACGCCTTTACACCGGAAGAAGCCAGGATCCTGGCAGAAGTAGGCTGTCCTGCCATCGCCTCCCACTGCGGCTCCACCGCCGGCGGATTAAAGGGAGCCAAGACCAGCCTGACCCTGGACGAGGCATGCGAGATCAGCCAGCAGATCTTTGACGCGGCCAAAGCCGTCAACCCGGACGTGATCCTCTTCGCCCACGGCGGTCCGATGAAGGGACCAGAAGAAGCAAAATATGTGGTAGAGAAAACCGACGCAGTGGGCTTTATCGGCGGTTCCGCCGCAGAGAGAATGCCTATTGAGAAGGCCGTTCTCGCAGCCACACAGGAATACAAAGAGATCACATTATAAAAGGAGGGCACATTTTATGGAAAAGAAACCCAAAATCATCGTAGCAGGTATGTGCGACACCAAGTACACCGAATTGAAATTTCTTGCCGAGCAGGTAGAAAAAGCCGGCGGCGACGTAAAAGTGATGAACTGTGGCTGCGGCAAAGTCTGCGACTGGCCGGACATCTCCCTTCAGGATGTACTGGACGCAGATGGCATCAAGCAGGAAGAAGTCTTCAAGGTTCCCCGCTCTACCGCCATCAAGATGGTGGGCGAGGCCGGCGCCAAGAAGATCATGCAGATGTATGAAGCCGGCGAAGTAGACGGGATCATCTCCTGGGCCGGATCCATGGGAACCACCACCGTCACCTATCTTATGCGGGCGCTTCCCTTTGGCGTGCCCAAGATCATGATGACCGATATGGCTTCCAGCGACGTCAGCATGTGGCTGGGCAACAAGGACATCTATATCATGAACCCCACCGCGGAGCAGGGCGTCAACACCGTTACCCGGAAAATGGTGGCCAATGCGGCTGCCGCCATCGTAGCCATGGCACAGGTAGGCGAGATCCATGACGCAGAAGAAAAACCGCTGATGGCTATCACCGCTTACGGCACCACCACCCAGACAGTCAATGCCTGCAGCGCTTACTGGAACGCCAAGGGCTGGGATACCATCATCATCCACCAGGTAGGGACCGGCGCCACCATGGAAGACCTGATCCGCTCCGGCATGATCACCGCCATCATCGACCTGACTACCGGCGAGCTGACCAACAATATGTACGACAGCATCTACGGAACCCCCTCCACCTGGAACGGGGAGCGCGTCACCGCCGCCAGCGACATGGGCATCCCACAGATCGTAACGCCAGGCGGCTGCGATCAGAGCGCCTACAATCCCATCTCCTCCATGAAACAGGAGTACCTGGATGATTACAAGGCCGGCAGAAGACGTACCTGGAAGGATACCGGGCTTCCCTATATCCACAACGAAGGAGTTACCATCATGTATCCTACCATGGACGAGATCGTGGAGCTGTCTGAATACTATGCCGAGAAGCTGAACACCACCAAAGGCCCCACCGCCTTTATCCTTCCTATGCAGGGATGGTCCGCTTACGACCAGCGCAAGGAGATCGCCACCACCGAGCGTGGCTGGTCCGCTGAAAACGGAGACGGCCCTCAGTGGGATCCGGATCCGGAGAACCCCACCTGGTCCATCCGCTCCACGGTTATGCGCAAGATCCTGGAGGAAAAATTCGATCCCGACAACGAAAATCTGGATCTGATCATCGCCGATATGCATATCGTAGACCAGGAATTTGCAGATCTGTGTAATGAAGTGATGGAAGCCATGTTAAACGGCTCCTTCAAGAAGGGAATGTTCAAAGGAAGAAAAGGGGTACTATGAGAAAACTACATGTACTGGGCACCGGAACTGCCGTTGTGACGAAATATCTGAATACTGCCTTCGTTCTGGATAACGGCCAGGATTATTTCCTGGTGGACGGAATGGGCGGAGCGGAGATCCTGCGCCAGTTCGACCATATGGGACTGGACTGGACAAAGGTTCATTACGCCTTTCTCTCCCACGAACATACCGACCACTTTCTTGGCATGGTATGGATCCTGCGCTATATCGCTTTTCAGATGTGCGAGGACCGCTACGACGGCGACTTCCATCTGTACTGCCACGCCGAGCTGGCTGACAAACTGCGGATGGTCTGCCGGGCCCTGCTGCGGAAGGTAGAGTGTGACCGCCTGGATGAGAGGATCCATTTCCATCTCATCCGGGACGGAGAACGGGAACGGATCTGGGGCTGTGATTTCACCTTCTTCGATATCCGCTCCACCAAGGCAAAGCAGTTTGGGTTCCAGATGACATGGCCTGACGGGATGAAACTGGTCTTTCCCGGCGACGAACCGGTAAATGACGCCTGCCGCTCCTACTGCCAGGATGCGGACTGGCTGCTGTCAGAAGCCTTCTGCCTCTACGCAGACCGGAAAATCTTCACCCCCTACAAATATCATCACAGCACCGTCCGGGAGGCAAGCCTCCTGGCCCAGGACTGCCAGGCGAAAAACCTGATCCTGTGGCACACAGAAGACGCCACCTTCGGGACACGCAAAATACGCTACACTGCAGAGGCAAAGCAGTTCTATGACGGAAATGTCTTCGTGCCGGAGGACGGAGAAGTGATCGAACTGCCAGAAATATAAAATATATAAAACCACAGAAAATAACAGCGGCTAATTAGGGCCGCTGTTATTTTTAAGAAATACTAATTTTAATAATTGGGCTGTGTCGCCTCCACACCCTCCACGATCTGCTCAAACAGCTCATAGGGGATCCCCACCGCCATATCGTTCTCACTCCACTTGCACAGCATCCGGGTGCTGGGGCACAGCACGCTGACATTCATCTCTCCGGTGAGATAAGGCGATATGGTCAGCTCTGAGCACATTCCCTGCATAGCTCCCATATCGATGGCCGGTTTCCTGCCGGTTCCATACTCATATCCCTGCACCATCCGCATGGACTGGTAGGCGTTGGTCATCACGATCACCACATCCGGCGTCTGTTCACAATCCTTCAGCGGCACCACCGCCACACCGTATGTGGAGACCTGTTCCCTGTGCAGGCTCCGGATAGACCGGCGAAGCCGTCCCGCCGTGGTCACAGAAGAATACAGCTGATAGGAGAAATACTCCTGGCCGCTCTCGATCCGCTCTGTGCTGGGCTCCAGGCCCAGGGCCGTCGTGGCGCCGTCACATTTGTGATGTTCCAATCGGCTTTTGATCCCCACACTTCTGAGGGCCGCCTGCTTTACCATCACACAGTAAGGCATGGCAGTCTTGGTCTCTTCTACCGGATAATCGTCATAGTCTTCTTTGGTGAAAAGCAGCGTGATCCCTACCGGCTCCACTCCAAGTCCAATCACTTCTTTTAACTGTTCAATACTTTCCTTGATCCTCTCCTTCGGATACTGCTCATGAGGCAGGCCGTATTCAATATTTTTATGTTTATAAGGCATGGTTTTCTCTCCTTTCAGAATGTCTACTGTATCGACGCGAAACTAAACCGGAACAGGTCATATCTTACCAGGATCATAACAAGGATCAGATAGAAAATCAAGCTTACCGCCAGGAAGATCCAGTCGGTCCGATCCATTTTCATAGTCCGGTAGAAGGTCCTCTCCCCTTCTCTTCCCAGTCCCCGGCTCTCCATGGCGCAGGCTACCCGCTCGCCCCGCCTTGCCGCCACGCAGAACAGCGGCAGCATGACCCGGAAGGGGGAGGTAAACCGGGACCACACACCCTTATTCCAGGGAATCCCCCGGATCTCCTGAGCCAGATGGATAGAATCCACCTGGGACTGCAGCTCCGGCAGGAACCGGTAGGTGGCCATGGTGGCATAGCCATGGGTGATGGACAACTTACACTGGGTGATCAGGCTCAGCACCAGATCGCTGGGTCTTGTGGTCAAGACGAAGCCCATGGACATGGTGACAAGCGCCAGGATCCGGAACCCAAGAGAGATTCCGTGTACCAGATCCCGCTGGGTCCAGCGGAAGATCCACAGCCGCAGGATGATCCCCGGCTCCTCATTCAGCCCTCGCAGCGCCACCATGGACACCATGAACAGAAAGCTCACCACCAGAAATAACAGCAATCGCCGCAGCAGATTGGGGAAGGGAATCTTTCCTCCGATCCAGGTTCCCGCGAAAAAGATCAGGAACGTAAGGAACGGCAGCACCGGGAAATAAGAGAGGCACACGATGATAGTCACCGCCACGATCAGGATCAGTTTGATCAGCGGATTCCTTCTGTGAAGGAAGGAATCTTTCTCAATATAAGCAAACATCTCACTGCTCCTCCTTTCCCGTTTCTTCCCTGCGCCATGCGAAATACGCTTCCGTTGGCAGGTCTTTTCTCACCTTCCCGTCCTCCAGTTCCACCACCCTTGTGGCGTACTGGCGAACCAGCGACAGGTCATGGGTGATCATCACGATGGTGATCCCCTCCTCCACCAGCTTCTGCATATCCTTCATCAGTTCCTGGCGGTTCTCGAAGTCCTGCCCGTAAGTAGGCTCGTCCAGGAACAGGATTTCCTGATTGGTCAGAAGCATATCCGCCACGCTCAGGCGGCGCTTCTGCCCCTGGCTTAATACAAAGGGGCTTTTCTCCTTCTCCTGTGCCAGGTGGAACCGCTCCAGCATTTCCTGGACCCGCCTCTCTTTTTCTTCCTGGCTGATCCGCACCCTCTTCAGGCTAAACATCAGCTCTTCGTAGACGGTATTCTTGATAAACTGATTCTCCGGATTCTGGAACACCAGGCCGATCAGATGATACAGATCCTTCTTCCGGTAACTCTCCACCGGGCGGCCAAAAAGTTCAATCTTCCCGGCATCCTGAGAATAAATGCGGAAGATCAGCCGCATGAGCGTGGTCTTTCCAACCCCGTTTTCTCCCACGATAGCCAGGAACTCCTGACGGCGCACCCCAAGATTCAGCCCGTCCAGGATCTTCTTCCCGTTTGCCGGGTCTTTCTTCCTCCTGCCGGGAATAGGATAGGCAAATTCCAGATCCGTAATGCGCAGCACTTCTTCCTCTGTAGACAGATCCTTTGCCGCTCCCACTGTGTCCTTCTCCTGCCGCAGCTTCCAGCCCTGGGCCAGCACTTCTTCCCTGCTGCCCCTGGCCGCCACGTTCCCATGGCCGTCCAGCGCCAGGATATGATCCACTTCCCCCAGGATCTCCCCGATGTTGTGCTCCACCAGGACAATAGTGATGCCCTGCCCTTTCGCCAGCCGGAGGATCAGTTCGAAGATCTGCCTGCGGCTTTCCGGATCCAGGTTCGCTGTAGGCTCATCCAGCAGCAGGATCTCGGGCTCTGTCACCAGGAGGGAAGCAATGGCGACTTTCTGCTTCTGCCCGCCGGACAGGTTGTTAAGATCCGTCTTCTCATATCCGTACATTCCCACGAAGGCCAGAGCTTCCTCGATCTTTCCCTTCATAACTTCCGGGGCCACGCCCAGGTTCTCCATACCAAAAGCCAGCTCTTCCTCTACGGTAAAGGTACAGAACTGGCTCTCCGGATTCTGCATGACGAATCCGATCCGGTCGCATCGGTCTCTTGGCGGCACGCTGGTAATGTCCTCTCCTTCCAGCAGCACCCGGCCCGTCAGTTCCCCTTCATACATATGGGGCACCAGTCCGTCCAGGAGATAGAGGATGGAACTCTTTCCGCAGCCGCTGGGGCCGCTGATGGCATGGATCTTTCCTTTATAAAAACAGCAGGAGAGATGCTCCCACACAGGGAGCGTCTCTCCGTCATAACAGTATGTCACGTCCTGAAGTTCCAGGATCACATGATTTTCGTTGTGCTCTACTTCTGTACGCATTTGAATCCTTTCAGTACGCCTGTCTTCGCCAGCGCTGCTGTGATCACTTTCACGATGATAGTTGTCAGCACGATGGCGCTGAAGAACCGGACGATCACAACGCCCGCCGCAACTGCTGTTCCATAACTCCAGGGCGTTCCCCAGAAGAAGGTATCTCTGCACAGTACAAAGATAGGGCCAAGGATCCCGGACAGCACCAGGTTCTTCATACTTCCCTGATACCGGTCTACCACAGCGTACGCGATCTCAACCGCAAGTCCCTCCAGAAATCCTGCCAGCACCAGCTGCAGACCATAGGGGCTTCCCAGCAGCAGGTTCACACCTGCGGTCACCAGCGCGCCAAAGATGGCGAATCCCGGCTTACGCACCAGATACATGGGCATTGCCGCGGACAGCATATACACGCCAAACGTAAGCTCCATAAAAACAGTGCCAAGAACTGCGGACAGCGGCATGTACGCCCAGTCAAGCAGAGTGTAGATCACACCGATCACAGCGGCAACCATTGCCACGACCACAACTTCTTTTGTTGTAAATTTTTTCTCCATGTCTTTCTCCCTTTCTTTCGTTGCTTTCATCAACTCTCAAACGGGATTATTATAGCATGGAGTCCTGATTTCCACTAATTGATTATTTTAATATACGTCCGCTCTATAGATTCTTTCTATAACCGGTAATCCATCTCCCCTTTGGTCCAGGCCATATCCCAGAACTGATACTCATATTTGCTGCAGTTGATCAGGATATGCTCCAGGTTCTGGATCTGCTCCTCTGTGTACCCTTCTGTCAGCCGGTCCAGAAGATCGATCACCGTCTGGTTTCCGCCCCGGAAGGCATCGCTTACATAGGTACTTGACCACCTGCCGTAGAAGGGCTGCTCCAGCGCCCCCGGGATGGTCTCCATATAATCGCCGATCAGCTTGTAGCTCCAGAAGCAGGCCAGCACCGCCGTGGTCAGCTCCGCCAGGCCTTCCTTCATGGCCACCGCGATCATATAATTGGTGTAAGAATCATTGTTCAGGCACATAGGCGTGCGCTCGATGTCCTCCTGGGTGATCCCCAGCTCCTTTAAGAAGAACTGGTGCACCGCATTTTCCGTATTCAGAGTATCCGCGATAAAGGCCGCAAACAGCCGCATATCCTTCTCGTCCCGGGATTTTATCACCCCCAGGGCAAATACTTTGGCGTACTCCATCAGGTACTTGTGGTCCTGGATCATATAGAACTGGAACTTATCCTTCGCCAGGGTTCCGTCCGCCATCCCCTGGATAAAGGGATGGGTAAAATAACTTTCCCAGATGGGAAGGGCCTTCTCGTACAAACGCTGTGATACTTTCATTCTCTCTCCTCCTGAAGTCGTATTTCAAAAGATCCTTTACGGACGGTAAGTATGGTCAACCTCCCAGCCTCCCGACTCCTTCTTCCGCAGGATCCTCTGGTTCTGGCTGCCCCGGAATTTCAGGGTCACGTCCTTTTTCTCCTCCACGAATTCCCCGTCCACTAACCGGTCGATATAAGACAGCATCTCCTCCGTCACTTCTGTATACACCTTCCCGCCGGGGACCAGGTCCACATCCTGGGTATAGCCGGTATAGCACCAGATGTCCTTCCCGGGAAATGCCTCCCGCACCCTGTGAAGGAGATGCACCAGCTCCCGCTGGTTCTCCGGCTCGAAGGGTTCTCCGCCAAGGAGGGTAAATCCCTGGATATAAGAAGGAGACAGAAGGGATAAGATCTCTTCCTCCGTCTCCTTTGTGTAGGGCCGTCCATAGTGGAAATCCCAGGTCTCCGCGTTAAAACAGCCCTTACAGTGATGGCGGCAGCCCGAGACGAACAGGCTTACCCTGACTCCCGGACCATCCGCGATATCATAAGGTTTGATATTTCCGTAATACATAGTCTCTCCTACAAGTGCAGTACCCGGTCCTTGATCTCCTGGGTCCGTCCCTGGTTCCAGAACTGGGTTCCGATATAGCCGCAGGTCCTGCGGGCCACAAACATCTTATCCTGATCCTTATTGCCGCAGTTGGGGCACTCCCAGATCAGCTTCCCGGATTCATCCTCCTTGATCTGGATCTCTCCGTCGTAGCCGCAGCACTCGCAGTAGTCGCTCTTGGTATTCAGCTCCGCGTACATAATGTTATCGTAAATGAACTGCATCACAGACAGTACCGCCGGGATATTGTCCTGCATATTTGGCACTTCCACGTAGCTGATGGCTCCGCCCGGAGACAGCTTCTGGAACTCCGACTCGAATTTCAGCTTGTGGAACGCGTCGATCTCCTCAGACACGTGCACATGATAGCTGTTGGTGATATAGTTCTTGTCGGTCACGCCCTCGATGATGCCAAACCGCTTCTGCAGGCATTTGGCGAATTTATAGGTGGTGGACTCCATCGGCGTTCCATATACGGAATAACTGATGTGCTCTGCTTCCTTCCACTCTCTGCACTTGTCGTTCAGCCGCTGCATCACCTGCATGGCAAATGGCTGGGCCTCCGGATCGGTGTGGGTCTTGCCCAGCATCCGCACGCACATCTCGTAAAGACCCGCATAGCCAAGAGAAATGGTGGAATATCCATTATAAAGAAGCCTGTCGATCTTCTCCCCCTTCTTCAGGCGGGCCAGGGCTCCGTACTGCCACAGGATGGGCGCCACATCAGAAACCGTTCCAAGAAGCCGCTCATGCCGGCAGCGGAGCGCCCGGTGGCACAGCTCCAGCCGCTCGTCCAGGATCTCCCAGAACCGGTCCATGTCCCCCTCGGAAGAGCAGGCCACGTCTACCAGGTTGATGGTCACCACGCCCTGATTGAACCTGCCGTAGAACTTGTGGCTTCCGTCCGCGTTCCTCTGGGAATCTTCTACCGTCAGGAAGGAACGGCATCCCATACAGGGATATACCTCTCCCTGCTTCAGCTCCTTCATGATCTTGGCGGAGATATAGTCCGGAACCATCCGCTTCGCGGTACATTTTGCCGCCAGCTCTGTCAGGTACCAGTATTTGGAATCCGCGGTTACATTATCCTCGTCCAGCACGTAGATCAGCTTGGGGAAGGCCGGCGTGATCCACACGCCCTTCTCATTCTTCACACCCTGCATCCGCTGTACCAGCACTTCTTCTATGATCATAGCAAGGTCGTCCCGGATCTTCCCGTCCTCCACTTCGTCCAGGTACATGAACACCGTGACAAAGGGCGCCTGCCCGTTACAGGTCATCAGGGTGATCAGCTGATACTGGATGGTCTGGATCCCGCTCTTTACTTCTTCCTTCAGACGGCGTTCCGTCACTGCGTCGATGATCTTCTCATCCAGGCTCTCGCCGCAGGCCTCCCGCTCCGCGATCACATTCTTGCGGATCTTCTGGCGGCTGATGTCCACGAAAGGCGCCAGATGGGCCAACGTAAAGGACTGGCCGCCGTACTGGTTACTGGCCACCTGCGCCACGATCTGAGTGGTCACATTGCAGGCCGTAAAGAAGCTGTGAGGCTTCTCGATCAGAGTCTCACTGATCACCGTGCCGTTCTGCAGCATATCCTCCAGGTTGATAAGATCACAGTTGTGCTCTCTCTGAGCAAAATAATCGGAATCGTGGAAATGGATGATCCCCTCTTCATGCGCCCGCACGATCTCCTCCGGGAGAAGGACTCTTCTGGTCAGGTCCTTGCTTACTTCCCCCGCCATGTAATCTCTCTGGGTGGAGTTGATCACCGGGTTCTTGTTGGAGTTCTCCTGGTTCACTTCCTCATTGATATTGTCCAGAAGAGACAGGATCCCGTTGTCCGTGGTGTTGGACTTACGGGTCAGCTCTCTCTTATAGCGGTAGCGCACGTATTTCTGGGCAACTTCATACCCCCGCATCTCCATGATGCCTGTCTCCACCATGTCCTGGATATCCTCCACGTTCACTGCGTGGGTAAAATCCCGCACCTTCAGCGCAATGTTATCCGCGATGGCGATGATCTGATATTCATTCATCTGGTGGATCTTGTCTACCTCTTTATTGGCCGC
>UMJL01039153.1_pt1 | contig 19780 bp, 13 predicted proteins | sample 1966071 | NCBI WGS metagenome assembly UMJL01 (sample SAMEA4836148, study PRJEB28245) | human gut metagenome | biome: gut microbiome; material: fecal sample | place: Denmark | collected 2008
CGTCCTTGTAATGTTCGTTGCCTGTCAGTCGCAAACCGTTGCCATAGCTGCAATACAGCATAAAACCTACGTCGTGGTTGTTCGTCACATACTGCACTTTCTCCAGGCGATCGGTAAAGAGCTCCGCATACTTCTTCAGTTCGGGCTTTTCGCTGTACTCATACAGATACCATAATTCGCCAGGGAAGAAACCGCTGCACCACCAATAGCAGTTGCTGGTCTCCAGCTTGCCATCCTTGATACTTTTGGGCAGCTTTCCTTCCTGGTTTTCCAACTCTTTCGCCATCAGGACAGCCTGCTCAGTGGCCGCATCCAGTCCTCGGGCAATCACACTTTCCATGGGTTCCACTTTCGGTTGGCTGGCACACGATGCCAACAACAGAGCCGCCAATGCCCATGCATTTCCAATTGAAATTTTACTCATACTAAAAAACAGTTTTAAAATGAATATTATAATTTAAGATTCAGTCAGTTTTTACTGCAGCACCTTCACCACATCCTTCATCCTCGCCTTCGGAAAGACTTCCAGCTTCTGTATCCGTCCATCCCGATAGTCAACTTCTACCACCGTATTGCCGGGAGCATGCAGTTTGAAATGTACATCCTTACCTTTCGGCCAGCACGGCAACACGTATATTTTGTCGCCTACCGTCTGCAGAAGCATCTCCTGCAGGCCTATCATACCCGAGCCGCCCCAGTTATGGTCAGGCGTCCAGTCATGGCCGGGCCCCCAGAAAGTCGGAAAACGCATGGAGGAGCTTGACAGCTTCCTCATGTTATAGCGGTAAGCTTCATCCACCATCCCCATACGGGCATAGAAGATGCCGTCCTGATGCCAGCTGATAACCATGTTCTTTGGGAAAGTACCATGCTTCCAGGTGTTCCTGAACAGAGGAATCATGGGACTGCTGAGGTCATAACGGTTGAACGGAAACAGCGGGTAGAACTGGGGACACTCCACATTCTGATAGCGGACATACGATTCGGCCGGCTGGACAATGGTGTCGCCATCCACCGTACCCAAAGACAGTTCGGGAAGGCGTTCAAGATATTCCGCAAAATAGCGTTTGTCGGCTCCGGACAGGCTGTCGCTTTCCAATGCGAGCAGACTTTCCAGACAGGAGCGTATGCCGGATATCAGGTCCGACGGATTCTTTGCCCCCCGATAGGATTCACAGGAGGTGGAGGGGTAGAACACCAGTTTCCCCCGTTCGTCCAAAGGTTTTCCGCTTCTCATCATCTGCCTCTTCCGGTAGTGTTCGTCGAAGAAAACCAGCGCCTCTTTAATAAAGGGCATGTAACCGTCAATATTCTTTCTGGTAAAGCGGTGGTACTCCAATATCATATAGGCGTGCTCCACCTGCGACTCCCAGTGGTAGGATATGGAACCGTTGGCCATGACACCCCGCTCGACCGGTTGGAAATAGCTGGTCGTCGCATTGATTTCAGGCGAGCCGAAAGGCAGCTCTTCACCACGTTTGCGGATTTTCCCATCTTTCCAGCCCCAGCCGGCACCGAAGTCAAGTCCGGCATCGTTGGCGTATTCACAGAATGCCGCCCCCCTGTGCCCGAAGAAATGCGCCACCTTCAGCCGCGCCCCCTCGAGTCCTTTCCTGTACAGGTTGAACTGTGGAAGCATCCCTTCCGCATCCCCGCTCTTCAGCATGGGCCAGTACACCAAGCGCTGGTTCTGGGCGGTAAAAACATCACCTCCCCACTGACGCCAGTCAGGATCGTGCGTCTTCTTGGCATCGACAAAAACGGGGTCAAACGTCAAATTGCCCCCATTGAACTTCGTGGGGTATTCGCCGTACAGGTTACATCCCAACTGGTAACGGAACAACTGATAGTTGCGTCCCATCTCCCACAAGGCGTCGTCCGACTTGTGGCCGGGGTCCGTCACAATCCAGCTCCGGTTCCAGAATTCCGCCCACCAGCGTCTGTTTCGGGCTTCGTTGCCATTCCCCCTTTCCGCAAGAACGACCTGTCTTTCCAATTCCGACACCCATTCCTCCCATACAGGTGCCTGTCCGACATGGGTCACTATTTGCACATGGTATTTCCGGGCCGGCTTCCTGCTCCGCAAAGACCAGAAATCATAAGGCGTACGGGCGTATACTCCCTTTCCGCAAGTACCTTCCACAAGATCCTTCCCAAAAAGATACCCGCCAAAAGTCCGCCAGCAGTTTCCGTTAGTTATCCTGTCCTTGTATGCTGACATTTCCTGCTGCTCCACCATGACATCGGGCGAAGGGGTCCTTTCCGGATTGCGGTGATAGAACAGAATTCTACCGTCCTTGAAACTGACGTGGTCCTTCAGCTTGACAACCTTGCCCGGATATCCTTCCAGACTGAAACAGCCGAAACGTTCCCTGTTGTCGTCCGTCAGTTCGCGGTCTTCCGTCCGCCAGTTCTCGTAGAAGGCCTCCAGCTCAACGGAACGGTTGGACGAAAGGTCCACATGGACCGAATGGGTAAACAGGTCCACCCACATCCTGATGCTGACAGCCAGCCCGGAAGGGTCGTCGGCCGAAACGGTTACCGCACCGTCGTGCAGGTTGAGAGTCTGCTCAAAACGGCTGTATCCGGAAAAGGGATTGGGGGACAAACGTACACGCACGCGTCCCAGCTTGAGGTATTCCCCGTTTTCGCTGAAACATCCGCTGCGTTGGATGTAAAACAGCAAATCGCCGTTTTCCACCCAGACGTTGCATCCGATGTCGCCGCCCCCCAACGGCATGGACTGGGACGCATTCGCCGAAGGGGCGGTCCAGGTAATGTTATAGGGGGAACTCCAGTGAGGCTGGCGGGCGTTCAACCCAAACGGATAAAAACTCAACGCCCATACAAGAACCAGCAGAAATATGTTATTCAATAAAGAAAAGTGTTTCATGATATCTTCATTTTTTCAGATAAGCTCCTAACTCGCCACAAAGATAGATTTTATTGATAATAACTCCTAACTTAAAAGCATTAAAAAAGCCTATTGTGCACGAACACAAATACAGAATAACAAAAGGTGAATATCAAGAAAATCAAATACATTTCTGATATTCACCTCAATCTAATTCCAACTCTTATATTCAATATACCAACAACTATAATGCTACTAATTCTTTGATAGCTCCATACCAATCGTAACCAACAAGGATAACAGTTGAGTAAGAAAGATTTCCAGAAGATATATCCCTAAGAATATCACACGAGCAAGAATTCGCCAAACACATTTTATTTCAACTTGAAACCTATCTTGTCAAAAGGTATGGGTTGAAAATGTTCTATTCTGTCAAAAACCGGTGCATTTTCAATGAATCCCTCAAGAATATTCTTTTCATTTATGAATCCTGGATTTTCCTGAGCCATATAATTGTTATACCAATTTGCAAAAGACAATGATCCCGACAACAAGTTTCTAACTTTATAAAACAGATTGCCGGCTATCAGGTTATTCCAAGGAAAGCTGGGATCTCCTTTCCAGTAATCAGCCAATAAGGGGTATGCACTGCTATAAGGCGGTTGGTCATATTTTATGGTGCGCAGACGCTGGTCAAAGATTCCATCTTTATCCAACAAACTTTTAGACCAATTCTGCATTCGGTTGTCAATGTGGATAGCCAAAGGAACATCAACAAAAATATTGTTTTTATAGACATTGTCATGCCCGCCACCAATCAGGACAGGTATAGTTCCTGCCCGATAATATATGCAACCGTAAACCTCCATGCCACAAGCACCGTCATCATGATAAGTGGCAGAAACACGATGCTTGGAATCCAAGTGATGGAAATAGCAATACCGCACTTTTAATCCCCGTTCAGAGGGATCGCGACCATAATATAGAGCCCCCTGGTCATCCACTTCCTGGCATACATGATGTATATCACAATACTCCACGATATGGTCGTTCCCGTTTATAAGGACAGCCATGCTGGGCGCATTGAAGATTTCGCAATTCTTCACCCGATTCCCCACTCCGTCAATAGAGATCCCCGGGCGATAGGATTTTTCGATGCGGTTGAAGTCATGGATTTGGCAGTTCTCCACATAATTGTTTGCAGGTGTCAGTGTCTTGCGGTCTCCTCCTCCCAGGTTTATACCACCTGATCCTACCTGATATATCACACAATTGGTTACGCCGTTGTTTTTTCCGGCATGTCTGTTGAACAGTCTGTCATCATACAAGCGGCTGGACAATGTACCAATCACGCCTCCAATACCATCCTCATATTTCTGGTCAGATTCATGTTGCGCTTTGTAAATGTCACCATCCGGCAAATCACCACGCCCGATGGACACTGCTACATAACCCAAGTTCCTGAAAGTACAGCTGTCAATCTTCACATTGTCCGAGGTGTCCATATAAACTCCCATACCACGCGAATACTCGAAGGTGAAACCCTGTATCAGAATGTTTTCAGATTCTTCGATATAAAACATAGGTTCCTCCAGAATCGAAATGTTCACATGTTCCATGGGTTCATCTCCAGGGAGAAAATAAATTTTTCCCTGTTTCTTGTCAATAACATACTCGCCCGGTTCATCTATTTCTTCGATAAGATTCAATGCATACCAACGGCGGAAGGATGCTCCGGTAAGGAAACCGTACATGGTAGGGATGGCAGCTGTGATGGTTTTCTCCGAAGGGTCAATCGACTTTACAGGAATCATGTCATCTGCATATCCATAAGCAAAATAACCTGCAATCCACATATCCTCTGCCGACTTCCACGATGACGGGCGGTCCTCCAGATACTCGAATACAGGGTCACCTATACCAAACTTCTTGTCGCGTGGAATATCCCCAGTACAACGAATCTTACCGATAAGTACAGTACTGTCATTGGGCCATCTTGACAAGTGTTGAGGCTTGCCGTTCACGAAAAGTTCGCTCCAGGAAGGCAGGGCAGCACGTCCAAAGCCTTTAGGAGATATTCCGGCAAGTTCTACATTCATCGACTTGACGTCAATCTCCTTTACCTTGTCTTTTACATCATCCTGAATACGCGATTTGACAGCTTCATCTTTTATAGCCTTTATCTTGTTACTACCTATGGATATACCACCTGAAAACGCAACCTTTTCCGAATCATAAGGACGGAGAATTATATTCTTACCCTTTATTCTTACGCTTTCAGAAAGTTGGTATGTACCGCCTCTGAAAAGAATCTCCACTGTATCCGTTTGATGCTTTTCTGCTGCAGCCAATGCTTTTTGTGCCGTTCTGAATGGACGGTTCAAAGTTCCTGATGCATTGTCATTTCCTTTTGTCGACACATAATAGATGCGTTTTTCAGCAAATGCTGTAAATGGCATCAGAGCCATCATGATAATCCATAAATACTTTCTTTTCATTCTCATTATTTTTCAAAATTTAGTCCAACCTTCTTAGTGTTAAAACCACAAAGGAACTATATATCCGTTACTTTTTATCCAAACTTAGTATTATCTCATCGGCAATCTTAGACATATCCTTCTTGCTCGGATGTCCATTAAAAGGTTTGTCTATGGTAGACAACATGATATTCTTGACATTATAATAATTGCAAATATAGGCCATACTTTTTATAATTTCCGGTTTCAGCTCGGAATTTACAATATTATAATTTTTGCATTCGGATTATGCTTCAACAGATAATCAATCCAGTGCTGACGATGACAACAGGCTTTTCAGGGTTGACAATATTGCGTCTGCCTGAATTTGTTGCCCCATCTTGTTCCAGTGGAACCTATCACCTCTGGTATATTCACGGTGAGGTATCATTACTGAATACAAATCAATGATATGAACTCCTTGGGATTTCATAACCCTATCGGCTTTCTTGTTTCTCCTCACAATTATCGGATTGATTTCAGGGTCAAGTTCCGTACTGTTCTTTGATAAAACGGGGGTAGTCATACTCCAAACAAGAATGGCATTCGGGTTGTTCTTCTTCAAAATATCAACATACTCATTCATCAAGTTAACATACTTGTCTTCATCAACCCTTCCTTTGGGCCAACCATGAAGCCCGATATTGAAATGGATTATGTCATATTTTCTATGGGATGATGCCTTGTCCAGTAAAGGAAAAAGATCGGGATGTGCTTCATGTAAGCCGGTTTTCCAAAAATCGACCACGGCTTTGTCTTTTAGCCCCGCTTTTACGAGGTCACCGTATCCGCTCAACATTGAATCACCTATCAGCAAGACTTTCTTTTTCTTGCTCACACAAGCAGTATCCTCATAAAAGCCCCATCCTGAGCCGTCAGGATGGAGCATGGTTTTCAACTGACTGTCATTTGCGTCATGTTGATTTTGAGAATATAAATTTATAGTTAGAATGTAAAATAGAAGAAATAAAGAGCCCGTTCTCATATTTATATGATTCTAATCCTAAGCATTGTCCTATCTACTTATGTGTAATACACATCCGGAATTTTGCAAAACACTAAACGTAATATTCTCTGAAAGTTTATTATATCTTTTTACAGCAATCTTTTCTTTCGATTTTTCTGATGGCTGATAATAAAGCGTCGCTTTACAACGTTCAACATCAACTAAAGTCAATAAGTCAATTTCTATATTCTTTTCATTACCGGCATTCAATACTGAAACATACCAATTGGTTCCTGAACGACGGGCCACGACAGCATAATCTCCCATCTCTCCCTCAAGAAATCTTGTCTCGTCCCAAACTGTCGGAATAGAACAGTAGAAATCAGTTATTTCATCTATCTTCACCATGGATTCGGCTGAGCCTGCCCCGCCGACTTTCACTGGAGAACCATAGGGGCGGTCATACCAATAAATAAACTGCCACGGGCTATAAATTGCGACCTTCTTGGCCAGCTGAGCCGCGCGTCCACCCATTTTATCAGATGTGACACGTTCGGCAAAATAACAATTGGTATAGTCACCTGCGCCGCATATCATACGGCTGAAGAATGTATATACAGTCTGTTGGAGTGAAGGGCTTTCCTCATCTCCACGGATACCTTCTTGAGTTATGAGGTTAGGATATGTTCTGGAGTATCCTGTAGGACGATACTCGTCATGTATATCGACCATAAGTTCGTATTTAGCAGCTTTTCTTACGGCATGATGAAGCCATGAAGTGGAATATTGGTCTCCAACATCGACAAAACCATATTTCAAGCCTTTTACTCCCCATTTCTTGTATAGAGGAAGAATCTCGTCAAGCTGGTTCTTCAATGCCTTCATGTTCACATACAAAATGATACCTATACCCTTTTCGTTGGCATAATCTATTACCTTCTGTAAATCAAGTTCGCCTTTCGATCTTGCCGGATCGACAGTTACAGTCGTTGCATCCGACTTGGGATCGTTTTCTGGACCATACCAGCCGGCATCATATTCCACATACTCTATTCCATTGGCTACAGCAAAATCTACACAGGCCATACCACCCTGAGTAGTCAGTGTAACTTCTCGGATCACATTTCCGGGCTTAATCCAATCTGTACGTTCAATCTGATTGGGCTCATTCAAATTCAGCACGAAATAATTGTTTTGTACTAATTGTCCGGGATTACCTCCTACCATTACATAACGCCAAGGCGACTTATAGTCAGCCAAATCCAGTTCGACTTTTCCGGACAAATCGGATTGCAGGCCTATACCGTTTTCGCTTTTCTTCAGTTTCATTCTGGAATAGTCTACCAATGCAGCCTCACCCACTGCTACATATTTGTTGGGGGATATCTTCACGACTTGTGGTCTGTCAAGACTTCCTTTAAGTTGACTGAGTTTTGTCTCATAAAAGGCCGACTGTGCACGGTCCGATGCCCAGGTCGTACAATCTGTATCAAAAAGGAATTCAGTATTTTCTTTCAGAAGAGTCCTGTTCCAGAAATCAAGTTCGTCAAAACTATATCTGAAAGCCAATCCTTCGTCATATAGCCGCACGTCTACAGTCATATCCTTGTCGTTTTCGGAAGAAGACAGCTGTAGTGTCATACTGTTATAACAATCGGTGATGTGTTCGTTTTCGCCAAACAGCGGTTGCCAGCTGCTTCTTACTTCATCCGTTGTATATTTCTTCAGATTCCACCCTCCTTGGATGACATTTTTGTCCAATTCAAACTGGATAGTCTTAGTTTCAACCAGTTTCTGATTCTCCGAATAAAGTGATATCGATACGTTCTGAGTACCTACTTTTATTTCGGCCTTGAGGTTTTCCGAAGGACTCAACAAAGGAAGTTCTGACTGTGCCCATGAAAATGAAGGCAGAGACAAAGCCAACAATAAAAACAACTTATTTCTCATATTTTATTTGCGATTATTTATTTGCGAATTTTTATGAAGCCAATTGCGTGGTGATAAAACTCTTTATCGTTTTAATCATGTACCTTCATGAAAAACGAAGAGACTATAATCTTGCTATTTGGTAATGATTATCAGAGGAAAATCACTCGTGCAATCGAAAAACGGTTGTATATAGCTCAGATTATAGTCTCTTTGTTTTAAAGTTTAATAACCCGGATTCTGTACCAGACCACCTTCCTTGTTTGCCTCTATTTCAGAGTTGGGAATAGGCAGTTTGTTAAGATGATCATCCAGTACATATCCTGCCTGAATAACTTTCGGATTATATTTCATCAAGTATTCTGATAGTTTATTGGTTCTCATTAATGTATTAATTCGATAATCCTCCATAAACAGTTCTCTTGCTCTTTCGTCCAATATCAAATCCATATTTACATCAGACTCGGAAACAGGTGTAGCATGGGCTCGGTTACGAATAACATTTATATCATTAGCAGCAGCTTTCAGATTTCCAGCCAACATATATGCCTCAGCTCTTAACAGATAAGTTTCGGCCAAACGCATTATATACCAATCTTTATATATACGTCCGTTGTCGTGTGTTTCTCCACTCAAAGCGTCTGTAAATTGTCCATGATGTTTGGCAGTAACTACTTTCATATAAGTAGGCTGGGTAATACGGAACAAATCTTCCTTGTTTCCAAGATTTTCTTCTGTCATTTTCTGACCATAGAAACGACTTTCCGGGTTTGTCCAGTAATATTCTCGTTTCATGTTATACTTGGAATTTCTGATATCACGATCCCAGTCTCCTTTATATTCCCATATTTGGTTGCCTGCGTAGTCTGTAATTGAGATTTGGTCGACAGGACGTCCGCTCAAAATATCCTTAAGCCAGTTGGATTTACCATCAACATCCTTGAGCATCCACCAGTTGGTACCAATCCACCTTTCAAGGCCGAAGTAACCACCTGAGTTACCTTCATTACCACCACCAACAAGATCTACGTCAAACTGTACATTCCATATACATTCCTTGTTTCCGTCAATTCTATTAAAATTGTCTTCGCGGAACAAATCCCAGTAAACATCCCCCCAAGGCTCTTTTTCACCTTGATAATCATATCCTTCAAACTCAAAATCAATCAGCTTTCCAAATCGTTCTTTCATCAATGACATGGCGGGATTACTGATTACATCGGAAGCCGCCTGGATAGCACCCTCATAATCCTTAAGTCCTATCAAAATTTCAGCCATCAAATGTTGGGCGGCCACTTTAGATGCTCTACCTCCTTTTTGGTCGTCTATATCAGGCATCCATCTGATTGCAAAATCCAAGTCTTCCTTGCATTGTTTATAGATTTCTTCTTGAGTTGCACTTTTGTAATTAAACTGTGGAGACGTGGTTTCTTTCAGGACAATGGGAGCATTTCCCCACATATTGGCCAAGAATCTATACGCAAAAGCTCTTAAAAACTTAGCTTCTCCAACTATAGCATTTTTTTCTTCATCGGATACCCATTCTGCATATTCGCTTTCGGAACGGTCTATTATTACGTTACAGCTATAAATCATGGAATAAAGTCTTGACCACCATTTCTTGCTGAAACTATTATCAGCATTTAATGTATTCCAATAAAAATATTCCGGATAAGAGCTTTCGCCTGATCTTGGAGAACATAAATCAATGTCTACCCCCAACATATCGAAATTTTGCCAGGAATCAGTATTCGCATAAAAATATGTTCTGATATTGGAATAGATTCCAGCTAAAGCAGCCTCGAAACCTTTTTTATTTGTATAAGAATTTTCCGGTGTCAAGAAATCCAATGGTTTCTCTTCCAGCAAATCATAACATGAAGTCAGTCCCCCAACAAGGGCAAGGGCAAGACATATATTTCTTAGTTTCATTGTATTCAATTTTAGAAATTAAAAATAAGATTCATTTGATAAGTACGAATAGAGGGACGTGCACTGATTGACAATCCTTGTCCCGTCTCAGCATCGAGTCCATCCCAATACGGAGAAAATTCGAACAAGTTGTCAGCACTCAATGACAGTTTCATATTATTCAAACCAATTCTCTTGACAAATCTGGACAGATTATAAGTCAATGCCACTTTCTGTAGCTTTATAAAGCTTCTATCCTGATATAATGTTCCTTGATAACGTGCATTCTTTTGATAGTCCAAACGAGGGAATTTTGCATCCGTATTCTCAGGAGTCCAATAATCCAATATGGTTCGATTATGCTGACCGCTATTTATATACTCATCATAATAGGGAGTATTAGCAGATTGGAAATAACCGTTTCCACCCCAAATTGAATTAATATAAATCATCAAAGACCAGTCTTTGTATGTCAATGTATTTGTCATACTCCAACGGAAGTTTTCTTTGGATGTTCCCAAGAACTGGCGATCGTTTTCAGAATCAATCTTTCCATCGCCATTTAAATCTTCAAGTTTGTAATCACCAGGACGCATTCCTTCCATTATCGTACCATTATCAACATCCTCCTGTTGCCACATTCCTGTGATTTTATAACCATATATTGTACCAAGCGATTTTCCAATAAAGTATCCTGAACTGATCAAATCATCTTCTTTGCCGTCCCCGTCATTATCTTCACCATAAATGGATGCAACTTTGTTTCTATTCAATGAGAAAGCAAAATCTGTCGTCCAAGAAAAATCTTTCTTGGATATATTCAACGAATGCAAGCTTATTTCAACACCTTTATTTTGTATTTTTCCCAGATTGGATGTTATGGAAGATTTTCCTGAAATAGTAGGCAAAGCCAAACTGAATAACAGGTCTTTTGTATTGGTAAAATAAGTATCAATACTACCGGACAAACGATTTTCAAACAAAGAGAAATCAATACCAGCATTAAAACCTGTTGTCGTTTCCCAGCCAAGATTATCAAGAGCAAACGAGGATATACTTTGGGTAATGGAATAGGAAGGATCTCCTGCAAAAATATACTTCCCTGTTCCTACTTTAGCCAAAGTAGTGTACGGACTAATTGACTGATTACCATTTGATCCATAGGATAAACGTAAGGCCAGGTTGTCAATCGGCTCAACATCCTTCATAAAATTCTCGTTAGAGATGTTCCAATTAAAACCTCCGGAAGCAAATGTGGCCCATTTTCTGTTTTTACTGAATGCAGAACAACCGTCACGACGTACTGTACCGGTAAAAGAATATCGGTTATCGAATGTATAGGTTGCACGTGCCATCATACCAATAGCTCCACTTTCGCCACTACCTGTACTTACCGTTTGTTTCTTTCCATCTTCAAGCTTGTTGTCCCCTAAAATAGTATTGTCAAAATCTTCCGCATAAGCAGACATGTCATTCCAGGTACGTCGTTCACGGGAATAAAGCAAGGTCACATCAATGTTGTGTATGTTGTTGAATGTATTATTATACTTGATGAGGTTATCCAGCAACATGTGATAGTTGTTGCTATTACTTCTTTCTCCCTTACCATTCTTTCCCTGACCTGCTGTTGTATATTCATCATAGAAATAATTATTCTGTGACCAACGGAGGTTGTTGGAGTATACCATTTCGTATGTCAGACCTTTCACCCATGGAACTGTAATCTTTGCATTCAGAATGGCACCAAGTGTGTTATATTTCTCCAAATCATCCGTTTTCATACTCCAGAACGGACTTTCAAAAGAAGTTGTAGTCTGAGGATACTGTAAATACTTGCCGGAATCATCATATAATGAAGCATAAGGGCTGAATTGGGCAGCTTTATTTAAGTCTGGTGAACTGCCCGAATAGTCACGGATACTATAATTAGACTTAACTCCAACCTTCAACCAGTCAGTGAGATTGGTTTCTACGTTAATACGTCCTGAGAAATTCTTGTATCTGTCGTTAAGTACGACACCTTTCTGGTCTGTCAGAGAAGCCGAGATATAATATGTAGCAAGTTCCGAGCTGTTTGAAATGCTGACATTAGCCTTTACATTATAGGCACTTTGACGGAATAAATCGTACGGATCTGTAAATGTCGGTTTGTGATCTGGAGTCGCATTATAATTGTCGGCTTCTATTGGTTGAAGGTACATCGCTATCTTATTGGGATCGGCTTCCATTCCATTGGCTACACGATAATCCAAAAGTTTCTGTATATATCCTTCTGCATCATAAACCTCCTGACGTTTCAGCTCATGGCTGTATCCGTATGAAAGATTCACATTGAACTGAGGTTTACCACCTTCACTTCGGCCTCGTTTGGTAGTAATCAAAATGACACCATTGGCAGAACGGCTACCATAAACAGCAGCTGCACTGGCGTCTTTCAATACAGTAAGGTCCTCAATATCTTCTGAAGGCAAATCTGCCAATGAACCGTCAAATATGGCTCCATCCACCACAATAAGAGGATTATTTCCACCCGTTGAATTTTGACCACGTATACTGAACCCGGCCACAGCACCTGCTGTATTCGTACCGCCAATATTCAATCCGGGAACAGAACCCTTCAAGGTTTCCATAATATTGTTGGTCGGAACATCACGGTATGTATCAATATCAGCCTTAATGACAGAACCTGTAATGGCCTGCTTGTTTGTTGTACCATAACCTACCACTACAACTTCGTCCAGCATTTCGGCATCTTCCACCAGTTTTACCAGCAAATGTTTCTGGTCGCCTACTGTGATTCTCTGTGTCGTATAACCAATGTAAGAGATTTCCAATACATCATTGCTTTGCACATCCAAATGGAAATTACCGTCTACATCAGTTATCGTACCGTTTCCCGTAGCTTTTACCATGACATTGGCTCCGATTACCGGTTCCCCGTTCGAATCGGTGATCACACCAGTTATTTTCTGCTTCTTACCTTGCTGGGAAGTATTCGTACCCTTCTTCGAAATGATTATCATTTTGTCCTGTATCGAAAAGGTTACTCCATCCCCCAAAACGGTAGACAGCACTTGCTCCAACGACGTGTTCTTAAAATCGGCTGTTACCAGGCGGTTTTCATCGACCACATCCTTTTTGTACATAATGGAAAACTTGGACTGTTTTTCCACTTCCTTCAATACGGTTTTCAAAGGTACGTTCTTAAACTGATACGTCACACTTTGTGCATTCATGGCCAGAGCTCCAGACAGCAATATAGCGGCCATCAGAGATCTTCCGAAATGTTTTTTGTAGTTCATAATGATTTGTTTTTCATTAAAGTAAGTTAGACAAAATATCAACAATTGCGCTCTTGTTTTTCATCTTTCAATGGATATAACAACTGTCAGATGATTTACCCAACCTCCAACTCTCTATTTTTTCACAAGATTTTTACCGGTTCTGACAATATAAAAAAATGAGATTGAAAAAATCCGTTGTTTCTATTGAAACGTGGAAACTCCCAATCTCACAATCAGATTAATAATCACCCCTAATTAATCTTTTCCTAAAAACCGTCGCCATCCTCATTTCTTCTTGATATAAACCGAACGCCCCTGTTTCTCATAGCAGATGGAAGTAATCTGGGACAATGCGTTCAAAATATCATCGATTGTTTCCTCGTTACGGAGAGAGATGCGGAAAACCATGTCTTTCCGTATGGCCTCATCCAAACGAATGGTTACGTCGTATCGGCGGGAAAGGCAGTCCACCAGTTCCTGCAGAGATATCTTGTCGTATTCAAAGCGACCTTCTGTCCACGACTTATATTGTTCGGCCTGTACTTGTTCCCTTGAAAACTGAAGCGTGTTCTTGTCCAGACAAACCAGTTCGCCCGGGCTGACGGGGATATGCCTTTCCTTATATATAATGTCGACCGCACCATTCAGCAGAGCTGTCGACACTTTCGTATCTTCGGGATAGGCACACACGTTGAATTTGGTGCCTTTGACCATCACATCATAAAAATCGGTCTTCACCACAAAAGGAACATCGCCCTGCTGCCTGGAAACCTCGAAATAGGCTTCACCCGTCAGGCGGACTTCACGACGACCGTTGTTGTAGTCGCCCGCATAGCGTAGTGTAGAACCTGCATTCAGATATACCACCGTACCATCGGCCAGCAGCAAACGGGTCTTTTCGGCCCTACCTGTTTCCAGGGTAAAAAGATTATCGGCCGACTTCTGTACCTGATAATAGTAAACACCCATAAAACCGGCCATCAGGAAGATAAGTCCTGCAACTACCGCAGCGGCCATCCGCCCCCACAGAAGAAGACGTTTTCCACCCTTACCCCTGGCAGGACGCAACGACATACGCAGCTTCATCCGTTTCCATTCTTCGTCGACCATCGGCGAAAGCTGGGGGGTAGAGAGCCATTCTTCCTCCCACTGGCGGAAAAGTTTCCCGTTCTCCGATGACATCCTGACAAAGCGGAACAGTTCTTTCTCGCCCTCGTAGTCCAATTCGCCTCTAAAATAGCGAACCGCCAAATGGTAATAATATGTAGAGTCTGTTTGCTCCATCCAATCTTTACTTCTTTTTATGATAAAACAATCTTAAGTCCTTTTACCCAACCTCTTTTTACATTATTTAATATCAAAGCCCTAACCACAACAGAATGAGCAGATAAACATCGGGGGGATAGTGTTCCTTGAAATAGCCGGAAAAGACTTTGAGGGCCTTCGAAATGTGTTTTTCCACGGCAGTGGTCGATATTTGCAACTTTTCGGCAATCTCCCGATTCTTCAAATGGCGGAAACGGCTCATGACGAACACTTCACGGCAACGGTCGGGCAACTGGCGAAGTACACGGCGAATCTGACCCTGCAATTCTTCGTACAACAGTTTCTGTTCGGGATCGACTCCGAAGTCCCAACAATACAGTTCTTCCTGCCCCACCGCCTGTGAAACTTCATCCAAAGGCTGCTGCTCCACCAGCTGTTTATGCTTGAGGTAATTCAGACAGGCATTGCGGACGATGACGAACAGAAGCGAGGTGACAGACACCGATTCAATCTGCATCCTCCGTTCCCAGAAGTGCATGAAGCTTTCCTGCAAGATGTCACGCGCCGTCTCCTCGTCGTCCACAAAGCGGAGCGCATAGCCGCGCAAGCGGGGATAATAGCTCCTGAACAGATATTCAAAAGCCCCATCATCGCCCTGCCTGACAGCCTGCAAGAGTTCATCTTCATCTTTATACTTCTGTAGCATATAACACTTGTGATGGTTTCGTCCGATACAAATCTTGTTAACTTTGGCAAATATAATAAGAAATACTAAGAAAAAACAAATTCCTCTATCCTGTTTCTGATTCTACAGGTCGCAGGAAGCGAAAAGAGAGAGCAGTTATCCAGGGCACGCTGATTGAAATCTTTCAACAAAACCATCCGACAATCGGGAAGGCGGATGCATCGAAATACAGGAAGCGGCGGGTGAATGGCTTTTTCTCCTTCCTCATAAGTATCCAAAGACAGGCAATCATCTATCTCACTGATAATCAGTATTCATTTTTTCAGGTCACATTTCCGATTTACCTGAATAGTTTTCAGGTTTTATTCAGCCGCTACCTGAAGACCTTTCAGGTAAGGCCTGAAGACCTTTCAGTTTAAACCTGAAAACCTTTCAGGTACTACCTGAAAACTCTTCAGAAAGCACCTGAAAAAAACGGGCTCTGCATGAAGCGGGATTTATCTTTACAAAGAAAACAGGGTTTTCATTTTGCATTTCTCTCAGCCTGCACTATCTTTTCATAAGAAAGGCTGCGCTTCGGAAATACAAAACATGAAAACGGGGTTTTCATTTTGTACTTCTCTCAGCTAGCACTATCTTTGTCCCCCCGAAACCCTATACACATTATTATATATGATAAGCATCGATGGATTGGCCGTAGAGTTTGGCGGCACCACCCTGTTCAGTGACATATCTTTCGTAATCAACGAGAAGGACCGCATCGCCCTCATGGGCAAGAACGGAGCGGGAAAGAGTACCCTGCTGAAGATTCTGGCCGGCGTACGCCAGCCCACCCGCGGAAAGGTATCGGCACCCAAAGACTGTGTCATCGCCTACCTGCCCCAGCACCTGATGACCGAGGACGGACGTACCGTATTCGAAGAGACAGCCCAAGCCTTTGCCCACCTGCACGAAATGGAGGCTGAAATTGACCGCCTGAACAAGGAGCTGGAAACGCGTACCGACTACGAGAGCGACAGCTACATGGAGCTCATCGAACAGGTATCGGCCCTGAGCGAGAAATACTATGCTATCGACGCCACCAACTACGAGGAAGATGTAGAGAAGACCCTGCTGGGCCTCGGCTTCGAGCGGACGGACTTCAACCGCCCCACGAGCGACTTCAGCGGCGGATGGCGCATGCGCATCGAGCTGGCCAAGCTGCTCTTGCAGAAGCCCGACGTGCTGCTCCTCGACGAGCCCACCAACCACCTCGACATCGAGTCCATCCAGTGGCTCGAAGACTTCCTCATCAGCAACGGAAAGGCGGTGGTAGTCATCAGCCACGACCGCAAGTTTGTAGACAACATCACCACCCGCACCATCGAGGTCACGATGGGCCGCATCTACGACTACAAGGTAAACTACTCCAAATACCTCGAGCTGCGCAAGGAACGCCGCGAACAGCAGCAGAAGGCCTACGACGAGCAGCAGAAGTTCATCGCCGAGACGAAGGAGTTCATCGAACGCTTCAAGGGTACCTACTCCAAGACCCTGCAGGTGCAGAGCCGCGTGAAGATGCTGGAAAAGCTGGAACTGCTCGAAGTGGACGAAGAAGACACCTCGGCCCTGCGCCTCAAGTTCCCCCCGTCGCCCCGCTCGGGCAACTACCCCGTCATCATGGACGGCGTGGGCAAGACGTACGGCGACCACGTGGTATTCAAGAATGCAACGCTCACCATCGAGCGTGGCGACAAGGTGGCCTTCGTGGGCCGCAACGGCGAGGGAAAGTCCACACTGGTAAAATGTATCATGGGCGAAATTGAGCACGAAGGCACCCTGACGCTGGGCCACAACGTGCAGATAGGCTACTTCGCCCAGAACCAGGCCTCCCTGCTCGACGAGAACCTGACCGTCTTCCAGACCATCGACGACGTGGCCAAGGGCGAAATACGCAACAAGATACGCGACCTGCTGGGCGCCTTCATGTTCGGCAGTCCCGAAGCCTCGATGAAGAAGGTCAAGGTGCTCTCCGGCGGCGAACGTACCCGTCTGGCCATGATCAGGCTGCTGCTCGAGCCGGTGAACCTGCTCATCCTGGACGAGCCCACCAACCACCTCGACCTCAAGACCAAAGACATCCTGAAACAGGCGCTGATGGACTTTGACGGTACCCTGATTGTCGTGAGCCACGACCGCGACTTCCTCGACGGCCTGGTGAGCAAAGTCTATGAGTTCGGCCACCAGCGCGTCCGCGAACACCTCTGCGGCGTCTACGAATTCCTGGAGAAGAAAAAAATGGAGTCGCTCAGCGAGCTGGAAAAGAAATAATCCTTATCTTTGCGCAACTCCACACACTGAACGCCATGATGATACGGAAACCCTACATGACCGCACTGCTGCTCCTGCTCAGCATCCTGATGCTGGCGGTGCCCGTCGTGCCCCATCATCATCATGGCAGCGAGGCCATCTGCCTGAAGAACGACCTGCATACGGGTTGCGGCGAAGTGAACCATCACCACCATCCGGCCGGCCACCCCAACTGCTGCCACGACAAGGGCTGCCTCACCCACCAGTTCGTCCAGCGCACGCCGCGGGTGGAGCGTCAGGCCCCGCAACTGTGTCCTGTCCTGCTGCCGGCCGACCTCGCCCTGCTCGTCAGTCTGCTGTACCCCTACACCGATTCTTATTCAACCGCTTTATACTCACCTTACATTGAATCGCTGCACGGCGTCTACATCGCCCGTGCCTCGGGATTAAGGGCTCCTCCCAGCCTTCTTGCCTAAGCGTTGCCGTGTGCATCTGCACATTGCAACCCGGTTGCAGCCTCCGTACATGTACCTTTGCAGCCGGAAACCACATTTATTAATAGCAAGAACTTAATCCACATCTATCAATGAAGAAACTGATATTTCTGGGAGTCCTCGTCGCATGGTCGCTGGGCTCCTGCAACAGCCAGTCCGACCACGGACACGAAGGGCACGACCATGCCACCGAAGCCCACAACCACGAACAGGACCATGACCACGAACAGCATGCCCACAAGGAAGCAGGCCACAGCCACGACCACGAAGGAGACGCACATGCTGAAGAAAAGGGACACGCCGAAGCCGCCTCGGACGAAATCGTCATGCCGCCCGCCAAGGCACAGGCCGCAGGCGTAGAGACAGGTACCGTAGAGCCGGGCAGCTTCACCCAGGTCATCAAGACCAGCGGGCAGGTACTGGCCGCGCAGGGTGACGAACGGGTAGCCGTAGCCACCGTGGCAGGCGTCGTGTCGTTCAAGGGAAAGGTAACCGAGGGCATGAGCGTACGCGAAGGCATGCCGCTCGTCCTGCTTTCATCGGGCAACATTGCCGAAGGCGACCCCGTGCAGAAAGCCCGTGTAGCCTACGAGGTGTCGAAGAAGGAATACGAACGCATGCAGGCACTCGTAGAGAGCCGCATCGTCTCGGAGAAGGACTTCGCTCAGGCCAAGCAGGCGTACGAGAACGCCCGCATCAGCTACGAGGCCGTGGCCAAGAACCACACCGACCGCGGGCAGGCCGTCACCGCCCCCATAGGCGGCTACGTGAAGAGCCTGCTGGTGAAGGAAGGCGACTACGTCACCGTGGGCCAGCCGCTGGTGAGCATCACACAGAACCGCCGCCTCTTCCTCCGCGCCGACGTGTCGGAGAAGTACTATGCCTCGCTGCCCGCCATCACCTCGGCCAACTTCTGTACGCCCTATAACAGCAAGGTGTATGCCCTGCAGGACCTGAACGGCCGTCTGCTGTCCTACGGCAAGGCCTCGGGCGAAGGCAGCTACTACATCCCCGTGACCTTCGAGTTCGACAACCGCGGTGACGTGGTGCCCGGCTCCTTCGTCGAGATTTACCTGCTGGCCCGCCCGATGGAGGGTGTCATCAGCGTGCCCCGCTCGGCACTGACCGAAGAACAGGGCAGCTTCTACGTTTACCTGCAGCTGGACGAGGAGTGCTACCGCAAGCAGCTCGTCACCCTGGGTGCCGACAACGGCCAGCGCGTGCAGGTGCTCAGCGGGCTGAAGGCCGGCGACCGCCTCGTGACCCGCGGTGCCTATCAGGTGAAACTGGCCGGAGCGGCGAACGCACTTCCGGCGCATAGTCATGAACACTAATTAAACGAAAAATGAAGAATGGAAGCTGCGCTTCCTAATGAAGAATTTCCATACACAGGAATTCTTCGTTCTTCATTCTTAATTCTTCATTTAACAAGTTATGCTCAACAAAATCATACACTTCTCCCTACAGAACCGCATCCTGGTGCTCGTCGCCTCGGTACTGTTGCTCGTGGGCGGTACCTACACCGCCATGCACACGGAAGTGGACGTGTTCCCCGACCTCACCGCGCCGACCGTGGTCGTCATGACCGAAGCCAACGGCATGGCAG
>UMJL01013800.1_pt1 | contig 19765 bp, 15 predicted proteins | sample 1966071 | NCBI WGS metagenome assembly UMJL01 (sample SAMEA4836148, study PRJEB28245) | human gut metagenome | biome: gut microbiome; material: fecal sample | place: Denmark | collected 2008
AAACTTGCTCTAAGACTGCCGCAGACTGCCCCTGTCTGGTTCTTTCGTACATAGAACGGACAGCACAGGGCTTGCGGCCCGCTGTGGGCGGCCTTTTTTCCTTTCCGCTAAAGATACATTTCAAAGGCCGCCAGCTACCCGCTGTCGGGGATTTTTTCAAATTTCCTTTCGCTTCTGTAATACGGGAAAGGGGATTTTGGCAACCGGCGGGGCAGAGAATTTTTCCTTTCACTCCCTACACCACTGCATTTTGAAATTTGCCAAACGGGGCAGGCAGCTTTTTTCTGGCTTCACCTACCTACTACGGGTGACTTCGCGATTTTGCCAAATGGACAACAAAAAAGCAGCAAATCTTTTTCAGACTTACTGCTTTCGCTGACCGCCGGTGGCGGCTGGTATTCAGTTTTTTAGTAGGTTATCAGTCCTGTAACTTAGGCTTTCTCAATCATATTTTTCTATCTTGATAGTGGCAATCGCAGATTGATTAGGTTCCCCAGTAACAAGGTCTTGCGGTGCTGGTATCAACATCATAAAGCCCTTTTTTCCGTATCTCTGCTCATAGCCCTGTGCATATTCCTTTTCAACAGAAATATGCTGCACTTGTCCGACAATCATGGCTGTAATCCCTGCGCCGCTTAAATCCTGTACTTCTTTCAAAGTACATTCCATATTGATAAAAGCCTCTTGAATAGCTGGCGCATGGATAGTTTTCGCATTGGAAAGCGTAAAACTTCCTACTGCAAATTCATCAGTTTCTATGTTATTGTGGTTAATCGTATCTACCAGTTTATCATAATAACTTATCGGGAGAAAGTTAATACAAAAGCACTTTTCTCTTTGAATATTGGCGTACAAAGTTCGTGCAGTCCCCGCCCAGCCCGTGGAAGTCCAGATAGGCCGGATTGCGCAGCAGGGCCCAGCGCTTGGCGTAAGCCACGGCCGCCGCTTCGTCATAACCGTTTCTCATTGTGCCACCCCCTGCGCCATGATATGCGGGCGCGGGGTAAGAGGTCCCTGCAATGCATAGAAGGTAAACAAAAAACGTCTAATTCCCAGTTTTGCAGATTTGTCAAACATATTGGAGAGTAGGAAAAAAAGAGGAGACTTGAACCCTGTCTGATATCGTTGATTTTCAGCAATAACGAAGGAAAACACCCAAGTCTCATCAGGAGTATAACACAGGACATGAAGTACCCTTTCCCAGATGGCGCACACAAAGAAATACGACATAAGCCGGTCAAGCCGTAAGGGCAACAAAATCCAATCCTACATCTGCTTCTGGCATGGCCGCTACGATGGGTCCCGCCCATCCCCGGCCTGCCAGTCCCACCTGCCCCACAGCCATCCAACCAGCATGCCAAGGAGGACTACAAACTCATTTCCGGTATGCACCGGCTAGATCCTGCCCTGGGCATTATGAAGCTGTGGGCCCAAATCCGAAAGCGCGGGAACCCGGACGTGGAAAGCCTGCAGGGGGGCGAAGGCAGGGTTGGACAGCAACAGCTGTGGGGGAAAGCCTAACACGTCCAAACCTTATGAGCAGGGCAGCATTCCAGGCGGCTTGTTGAGCTCGATGTGACGGTTATACCCCGGCGCTGCATCGCCGGTCCGCAGCTGAAGCTGTACTCATGCACCACCCTGCACAATTACTCCCGCTTTCGCGTTCTGGGTACTTATGCGAAGCAGGACACCTATTTTTCCGTGGATTTTCCAAGCGAGATTGTTGCATGTATTGGAGGCATTGCCCTTAAACGCTCCGGGCACGACTTTTCGTTCACCAACCGTTCTTCCGGCAGCTGCTGTGATTTCGCTCCCCCTTGGAGCCAGAGAACTGGGAGCACCACAATCTCCTCCGTTCCTATATGCCCCGTCATAACGGAAAATGGGAACACAGTCACCGTGAAGATCCAAGCGTTTCTGCGATACACACCGTCTCGATTCTCTCACCGCTTTGGAGGAAGCTTCTTCTCCACCAATTCCGGCCCCCACCACATGCGTCCTGGCAGTCTCCAGAGAAATATTCTTCCTTTCCTGCCGTTAAAAATCGCGTGCGATAAAGCTTGCACGCGAAACAGGCTGTATTTATGCATTTTCGGAAGGAGCATGCGCTTCTCCCCCACCTGCGCAGAGATCATCGACCGTTAGCAGCATGAGGGTCTCGCGGGTTACCTGCGGCTCATGGGCCAGACGGTTGGCCTGTGCGCTCACCGCTCGTTCAAACAAATTTCGTACGCCGCGCGCATTGCCAAAGCCTCTGGGATCGCGGCATCCTTGTTCCAGAAGGCGCAGAAGAAAGGGCCTTGCGTCGTTTGCCAGTATGTACCCGCTGCCTTTGCAGCGCAATTCAAAGATCTCTGCCAGCTCTTGTGCTGTATAATCCGGGAAATGCAAAAAACGGTTAAAACGGCTTTCCAGACCGGGGTTGGAATGGATGAACCGCTCCATGGGCTCAGTGTAGCCGGCCACGATCACCACCAGGTCCTCCCGATGATCCTCCATGGCCTTGAGCAAGGTATCGACGGCTTCCTGCCCGTAATCGCTGCCACCACGGTCGGTGAGCGTATAGGCCTCGTCGATAAAGAGCACACCACCCATTGCCTTTTGAAGAACCTCACCGGTCTTAATGGCCGTTTGCCCTACATAACCGGCCACCAGCCCGCCACGGTCTACTTCCACCAGTTGGCCTTTGGACAAGATCCCCAGGCAACGGTACACGCGCGCCATTAGACGGGCAATCATCGTTTTGCCGGTGCCCGGGTTGCCCGAAAACACCATATGCAACGACAGCTCGCTCACGGGAAGGCCGTTTTCCTTGCGCAGTTTCTGCACGGATACCAGATTGATCAGGCTTTCCACCTCGCGCTTGACGGCTGCAAGGCCGATGTACCCTTCCAGTTCCCGGCGCAGATCATCCAGCGTTTCAGCGGGAGGCGGCGGTTCCTCCTCACGTTTGGAAGCGGCTGTTTCCGGCTGTGGAATGGCGGAAGCAGGGTTGGCCGTTCCGCCACTCCACAGATCATCGGCAATGCGGCGCAGGTTGCTCTGCGTCATCTGGCTGATCACGTCCATCTGCAGCTGAATGATCTCATCCTTGCGGTCCACGTGCGTCATTCCTCTCTGGCAAATGGCAGTCAGTTTTGCGACAGCGCAGAACGTGGGATGAACAGGCGGCATACGCGCCCCTCCAGGCCAATCTGCACATAGGCCCATTCATCGCCCATGAAAGCCAGCAGCGTCACCTTGTCGCCTGCCTGAAGCGAGGTCAGCGGCTCCTTGCCGTAGAGCGGATCGTCCGTGCCCTCGCAGTCGCTGGCCAAGGTAAGCGGCACCGAGCAAAAGCCCAGCTTCGCCACGTTTTCCGCATCAGCCAGCGTGGTATTCTTGATATAGCCGATCCGGCCGCGGGAACCGTTGCCAATGGTGTAGCTGACCAGCACCCATCCGTTTTCCACGCCGTAGATAAGCACGGTTTCGTCCGTGTCTACCTGCGCGCCATCCACGCGATAGGTTTCTTCGCCCGGAGCGCAATACACCGGGAGCGTCTGCGCCTTTTCAAATGCGGCGTCGCTCAGATTCGCCAGGTTAGGCGCCTGCTGAACCGCCTGCTGGTAAGGCGACAGGGTAGGCGTGGGGCTGGGTGTCGGCGTTGGTGTTGGCGTGGGTGTAGGGGTCGGGGTCGGACTCGGCGTGGGCGTAGGTACGGGCGTGGGCGTGGGCGTCACAAATTCCTCAGGGGCCACACTTTCGCCCTGACGGTTGAGCACATAGCCGCTCAGCTCGCCGTTTTCACCGTGCAGAGTAAAGGCGCTGTCGCTGCCGATGTCAAGCGTGCCGTTAAGCACGCCGCTGGCAAGTACACCGTCGGTCACGGTGTAGTCAGTCACAGTGACGGTAAGCAGCTTGCCGTCCGCGGTAAACTGATAGTAAACCTCTCCATCGGTCCCCAAAGGCTTCCACAGGCCGTGGGTGAGCACGTCTACGGTAATGGCATCATTACCCGCCAGCGGCATGGGCGTGGGCGTAACCACCGGCGCCAGGGAGAAGTTGGGGTCCAGCGTAGCCGGAGGCGCCGGCGTAACGGTGGCCAGCGGCGTGGCCGTCTGCTGCACTTGCGGCGTAGCGGTTGCAGCAGGCTGAGTCTCCTCTCCCGTCATAAGCGAGGAGGGCGTAAGCGCCAGCTCCGACCAGGGAATGTCCACCACGACGGCCTCATCGGCAAGCTGACCGGGGGCATAGAGCAGGCGAAACGCGGCAGACGCCACAAAATAGGATTTGGGCATAGGCACATCCGCCTCTGATGCGATTGGCGCAAGCCCTTCCTGTGCGCTTACACGGGCGTATACGGCGCTTTGAAGGGCTGCGTTCACCGTGCCGGCGTCTTCTTCAAACAGATCGTTCACCGTCACGCTTTGCTGCTTGTCCAGGTCTACCAGCAGATAGAAAAACTCCGTCGTAGCTTCCTGCGCATCGACGGGACGATTGCGCACCGTGGCTTCCACGGACAGAAGGCCCGGAAAATCCAGTGACACATTATAGCCACCGCGGATTTCATCCAGCCCGCCATCGGCATAGGCGTCATCCTGCGCCATCTGCCCCCTGCGCTGCAGGGCCTGAATCGGTGCCGTGATCTGGTCCGTCAGGTATAGTTCCAGCTGGGGATCATCGCAGCTGAACGTGGGATAATCCACCACAATCTGCTGGTGGCCCACCGTTTCCTCCACATGATTGCGCACGACCGTTACGCCCTGCGCGGTCATTTCGGCCTCCTGTGCCGATGCCGTGCCCAGCGCCATCACAAGCGCCAGCAGCAGCGCCGCAAACCGTTTCATCGACGGATACCTCCCTTTCAAAACTCGCCTTCCAACCGGATGGGATAGCACGACTGGGTGGAAAGCGCCACGTATTCGGACTGGCCGTCTCTTTCCAGCACAAACGAATGCGAGAGCGGCTGAGGATAGGTTGCTCCCGTCACCGCATGAACGGTGAACGTACCGCCTGGGCCGCTGATGGCCTTTTCGGCCCACTCAATATCGCATTCGACCGGGCGTATGCTATCGTAAATGAAATCGTAATGCTGTTCCCCCGCTACAAACAGGCCATACTTGCCGGTTTGTGCGTCCTTGACCACCAGCGCGTCGCAATCCAGATAGGCGTCCACCTGCGGCGAGGTGACCATCGGTGCGGACGTGTCCGGCAAAAGGTATATTTCGCCGGAAGCCATATAGGCCACCCCGCATGCCGAGGCTACCAGCTCGTCCATGCCGGGGGTTGCCAACCAGCGGCTCATGGTGCCATCCTGACCCAGCACATACAGCAGATACCGCTGATCGCTGTCGGCCGTGCTTCCGGTATCCACATAGGCCGCAGTATACTGTCCTGTAAAGGGATATGAACGGGCAAACCACAGGGTGCTGAGCATCTGACCGGCGGCGCTGATGTAATTGGTACTGCCGTCCTCGACCCCTTCAATGATGGACCAACCGTTATACATGGGATGCAGACGCAGCTCCCGACCGTAGGTAGCCTCAAGATCATCCAGCCGAATCAGAGCAGACCCGTTGGCCGCTACCAGATAGGGCTCCTGATCCACATAAAAGCCGCCGAATGCCTGAGGAAACATTCCGTCCTTCGACAGGCCATCAAAATAGCATAACAACCGCCCTTCGGAAGCGGTAAAAAGATAAAAATCATAGGTGCCATCCGGCCGCAGATTGCTGGTGAGCACATGGGTATCCGTAACGGCACGTATGTCCATCTGCACCGTTCCGCTTAACTTGCTGATGGCTGTGCGCGTGCTGTCCGCAATCTCCACGGCAGGCGCCGCGTCATATCCTTCCACGGGCTGGGGAGTGACCAACGCGGTAAACGGCTCTTCACTGGCAGGGGATACGATGCCGCTTTGACCCAGCCATTCCGTTATGGGCTCGCGGAACACCCAGGCGCCACCGGCCAGCACCACAAGCGCAACCAGGGCAATCAGCGTGTTTCGCAGCATGTTCCGGCGGTGTCTGCGTCTGCCCGGCGCGTCACTTTCCTGCACCTGATAGCCCACGCCGTCCGCCGCAAGCACATCGCGCCGGGCGGTATCGGCCCAGGTGGCCTCGCGCGGACGGTAGACGTTGCTTTGCGGTTCCTGTTGCGGCCCTTCATTCCAGGGATGATCGTCATAACCGGAAAAATCCAGCTTGATGGGCGGCGCAAAGGCAGGCTCCGACCCGTCGCCCTCCGACGCCGAGCCGTCCCTGCGATAGTAGGCAGAAAAATCAAGCTGGGGCTCATTTCCTTCTGCGGCCGGCTCGTCAGCCGGTGCAGAAATGTCATTGGGCGTATAGCGTTCCTGTGCTTCTTTCGGGGATGCAAGCGGCTCGTTGGGCAAATAGGCTTCGCCCGCCGGCGCGGTTACAGAAGACTCAGAGGCGCTTTTCTTATCCAAGGCCTGTGCGTTGGAAGGCTGCTCCTCGTTTTTGATTTCTTCGTCCGAAAACGTCCGCGCCGCATAGAAATGCTGCGCCCGTTCGCTGCGCCGGACGCGGCTCCTTGTGCCGGAATGGTTGTCCGTCATTCTTACACCTCGTTACCTTCGGGATAAAAAGTTGTACCCAGCTTCATACAATAGCATTTTCTCCGCATTGCGTCAAGAATACACCCACATTGGGAATGTAAAAATAACACCCCGCCAAAACAGTCTGGCGGGGCCACGGAAAAACCGATCGTGTTCAGCGCTTGAGATAGCCGCTTTTTTCCCACAGGGTAATCCAATCCTGCAGACGATTGAGCAGGTCTGCGTTGCAGTGGGTTTTCTGCATCATATCAATCAACTGTACCACGGCTTCCCCATTGGTGGTGGAGGCCAGCACCTTACGAATCGCGCGCAGGCCTTCCTTCTGCTCGTCGCTCAGCAGCATATCATCCTTTTTGGTGCCGCTGAGCTGCAAGTCAATCATGGGATAGACCGGATCGCTCGCCTGATGACGGCACAGGAACAGCTCCATGTTCGCCGTTCCCTTGAATTCCTCAAAGATGATATCATCCACGCGCGAGCCGGTTTCCACCGCGATGGTAGCGATTACGGTCAGGCTTCCGGCGTCGCGGGTATTGCGTGCCGCACCGAAAAAGCGCTTTGGGCGAACCAGTGCCGCAGGGGTGACAGTGTTGGTCATTGGACGCCCTCCCTGCACCAACGCCGCCTGATAGGCACGCGTCAGCTTGGTAAGGCTGTCCAGCAGAATCACCACATTCCGTCCATCCTCCACCAGCCGCTCGGCGCGTTCCAGCATCGTTTCGCTCACGCGGGTCTGCGTATCGGGCGCATCGGCGAAGGTGGAGGCGAATACTTCCGCATCCACCGATTCGCGGATTTCCGTCACTTCTTCCGGAGCAATGTCAATCAGCAGCATCAGCACTTCCGCGTCGGCATCGTTGCGCTTGATGGCACGACAGATGTCCCGAAGCATCAGCAGCCGTCCGCTGTCCGGCGGCGCGACGATCATCGCGCGCTGTCCAAATCCGATGGGAGCAATCAGGTCCACGAGCCGAATGGCCATATCCTCGTGATCCTGCTCGCTTTCCAGCACAATGCGCCGGTTGGGATAGACCGGCACCAGCTGGTCAAAGGATAAACGGTCCGGGTTTTCTTCGGGCTCATGGCCGTTGAGGCGGTCCACGGTGAGCAAAGCGGCAAATTTATCGCTGTCACGCTGGGAGCGCGCCGTTCCCTCGACCAGATCACCCGTGCGCAGCCCGAAGCGGCGAATCTGCGCCATGGAAACATAGATATCCTTTTTGCCCGGCAATAGCGTATGCCCACGCAAAAAGCCATATCCATCCGGCAGAATCTCCAGAATGCCGCTGGCCGGTTCGCTTTCCTGCACTTTCAACAGATCGGGAATCTGGCCTTCCTCAGCCTGGGCTGCAAATTGCGGGTCGCGCGGCATGCGGTACAGTGCGTCGTTGTAGTGGACCTCCGAGGAAGGTGGCTGATAGCCGCGCTGCTGCTGATATCCATAGCTGCTGCCAGAGGACCGGTAGCCGCTTTGCTGATACCCACCACGCTGCTGATAGCCATTGTATCCCTGATCACGCGCAGTATATTCTCCGCGGTTCTGATAGGATGTACGCTGCGGAGCCGCACGATATCCCAGGCGGTATCCATCCAGCTTGGGCACGTTTTCCTGGGGAGCCGGACGTGCGGTATACTCCCCTGTCTGCCGGTGCGGCTCCTGGGGTTCTGCCTGCCTGGCGGGGGATGTGCGGGCGGGAGGGCCAAAGCGGTTGACCGTACCCGCAGCACGCTGCTGCCAAGCTGGCGTCTGCGCGGTATCGCGCGACGTGCTGCGCGCTTGCCATGCCTGCCGGTAGACCGGACGGAAGCCGCCCTGCTCCTGCGGGTTGTTCCAGGGACGAAAGCCCGAACTTCCGGGGGACACCGCGGTTACATCCGCCGAAAGAGGCGCTTCTTGCAGCTTCTCCTGCGTCTGGGCAGGGCTTGCGTCCTCTTTCTGCGCTTCCGGGGCAGGTTCGGGCTCCGGAGCCGGCTCATGCAGCGCTTGGGCCTGTTCCGGCGGAGACGGCTGAACAGTCGGCTCGTCGGATAGCGCCTCTGACAGGCGCGCAACGATTCCGGATTTATCAATTCCAGCGCTCAATTTCACGCCATTTTCCTTCGCAAGCTTTCGCAGCTGAACAACCGTCATCGCTTGCAGCTGTGCGTTCTGCAATATGAACCCTCCTTAAACAGTTAACGGAAACCTGGTCTACTCCGGCAGGCTGCCGGGGGGTCACGCTTTGCGCGCAATCACCACATCACGTTCCACCGCCTGTTCCACCCAGTGGGAAAAATCATCATACGGCGGCTGGCTCATGACCTCCAGCCCTGCCCTCTCCATATGCGTGGCAACCTCCGCACGGCGCAGTGTGTTGAGATTAAAGGCAAACGCCACCACGCCTCCGGGCTTGAGCGCTCGGACGCACCCCGGCAAGACGCGCTCAACAAGCCGCGCCAGGGAGGACATCGCGCCGTTCTCCCGGGGTGCGTGCTGTACGCCATAGGGCAGGTCGCACACCGCCAAATGGCAGCTTTGTGGGCGAATCAACGCATCCAGTCCGCCCGCATCCCCATGGATCATCCGAACGGAAAGCGGGCTTGTGCGCATGATTTGCGCGTCCGGCGCAAGGGCGTATTCACTCCATCTGGCACTTTTGCCATCCGGCAGCGTCAGCGCACCCGACGCACGCCGATGCTTGATCCGATGCAGCTTCAGCGACCGCTCCAGATAGCTTTCCGCCTCCCGGATAGCCTTTGCATCGGTATCGATACCGACCGCATCACAGTTCTCACACAGAGCGCACATCAGCGTCGTGCCCTTTCCACACATGGGATCCAGTATGCGCAAAGGTCCCGGCTCATGTGCAAAAGCAGACGCAGCCCTGGCGCAGTGCAGCATCAGGTACGTGAAGTCCGCATTGGTTTTGCCTTTGTATTTGAGCACATGGGGCAGATCCTCCGGCAGCCAGCCAGCGCATGCGCGTGCAACGGGCTGTAAAGCGCCGTCGTCCCGTAGCTGGGCAGCCAAACAGATGGCCGAATGTCTTGAAATCGCCGCCCATGCCGCCTCGTTCAGCTCCTGCGCTTCAAACACTAAAAAAGGCTCGTTCGCCAGATACGCTATCCTTGGCCGGTCACAGGTTACATGCCAAGCATCAAGGATGCATTCCAGTTCGATCAATGCCAGCTTTTGCAGGGATTGGCGATAACGAACATTAGGATGCGGCTTCAAAAGCATCGCGTAGCGCACAAGAACCTCTTTTCACTCAGGCGGATTTGGACAGCTTAGATAGACCTGATTGACCATCAGTTTATCGTATTATATCACAGGCCGCAACGATTTGCAATCTTTTTCCTAAAAAGGCCGACTACTTTGCGCATAGAAAATCCCCGCATGCCGCAGCATGCGGGGAAACGTGTCCGGTTATTATTCGTTGGTTTCGTTCTGAGCGGCCTCGGCTTCCAGCGCCTTGCCCACGGCCTCGATGTCCACGGGCACAGCCTCTGCGCCGTCATCCTCGTAAGCAGGCTGGGGCGCTTCCTCCACGGGGGCGGGTTCGGGCTCCATCAGCGCACGGATGCTCAGGCTGATGCGTTTGGCTTCGGGATCGATGCTCAGCACCTTCACATTGACTACATCGCCCACGTTGACCGCATCCTCCACCTTGTTGATGCGGGTAGGAGCGCACTGGCTGATGTGCACCAGGCCGTCGATGCCCGGCTCAAGCTCCACGAAAGCGCCGAACGTGGTGATGCGGACCACCTTGCCCGTGACCACAGCGCCGGCCGGATACTTTTCAGGAGCCATATCCCAGGGCTTGGGCTGAAGCTGCTTCAGGCCAAGCTGGATCCGCTCGCGCTCCGGGTCCAGGCTGAGAATCTTGACATCCACTTCCTGATCGGGAGAAACAATCTCGGAAGGATGCTTGACATGAGCCCAGCTCAGGTCGGTCACATGAATCAGGCCATCCACGCCGCCCAGATCCACAAACGCACCGAAGTCGGTCAGGCGGCGCACGATGCCGTGCACGACCTCGCCCTCCTTCAGGCGGGCCCAGGCTTCAGCCTTCTTTGCGGCCGCTTCCTCGCGCACCACGGCGCGGCGGCTGGCCACAATACGGCGCTTCTGCTCGTCCATCTCAATGATTTTGAGCTTGAGGGTCTGGCCCACGAAGTCGCCGATTTTCTCGACGTAGCGGTTGGAGAGCTGCGACGCAGGCACGAACGCACGAATGCCGTTGACCGTGCAGATCAGGCCGCCCTTGACGACTTCCTTGCCCACACCCTCGACATACTCGTTGTTTTCGTACTTTTGGACAAGCTCCGCGAAGGCCTTGCGGTTCAAGATGTTGCGCTGCGACAGCAAAACGTTGCCTTCGCCGTCGTTTACCTTGACGACCTCCACTTCGATTTCGTCGCCCAGTTTGACATCCTCCGTCACCAGGTCTTCGCGCTTGATCAGCCCGTCGCTCTTGAAACCGATGTTGACACAGACTTCGTCGTCGGTGATCTGCACCACGGTGCCCTTCACGGTTTGCCCGGGCCTGATCTTGACCAGAGTCGCTTCCACATCAGCCATAAAGCTGTCCTTTTCCGCCTCCTCGGTGGAAACCTGCCGGTCCAATTGTTCCTTGTCAGTCATGCGTGTGACAACCTCCTTAAGTGACCAATCCGGCGTGCTCGCGCCGGCGGTAATTCCAATGGATTCCGAATGGATATTCGCAAAGCCCGGCGGTATATCCGCCGCACGCTCTACCAAAAGGGTACGCCCGCAAATGCGCTTGCACGTTTCGTACAGCTTGCGGGTATTGGCGCTGCCCAGGCCGCCCACCACCAGCATGGCGTCCACCTTCGCAGCCAGCTCGCGCGCTTCATTCTGCCGAAGGGCCGTGGCAGTGCAGATGGTGTCCTGCACGGTGAGATTTTTTACCCGGCTATGGAGCACAGGCAGGATTTCCTCCCACCGCTCATGGGGAAACGTGGTCTGTGAAACGGCCAGCGCGCGATCCATTTGCGGCAGCGCGGCCGCCTCTTCGGGGTCGTGGACGGTGTAGACCGTTCCGCGTCCGTATCCGATGGTGCCGATCACTTCGGGATGATCTCTCTGCCCCACCAGAATCACCGGCAGACCGCCGGAGCTGTAGCGCGCCACCACGTCATGCAGGCGGGCGACAAACGGACAAGTGAGATCAATCACCTCGTCCGCCACGCGACGAAGGGCTTCAGTGATTTCCGGAGCCACGCCATGGCTACGGATAAGCACCACTTTGCCGCGCGCCTGTTCCACTTCGTGGATGACCGATATGCCCATGGCGTTCAGCCGCCGGATGACCTCCGGGTTGTGGGCCAGCTCGCCGAAGGAAACGATGGGCTTTCCTTCCTGCGCAGCCTTGACCGCCCCATCCACCGCACGTTTGACTCCCATGCAGAAGCCCGCGTGGCGTGCCACCGAAACCGGCATAAAACCGTCCTCCTAAGCATATCATGATGGCTATTCGCCGTCCGGCGTGAATTATCCTTCTTTTTATAAAGAATTAATAATTGACAATTCTTTCGTGCCGGCGGCCCGAGAAGGAAATCGCTCACAGTGCAAAAAGCCTTGCAGCCATTGGCTTTCAGCCATCATTTTCCTTTTGGCGGTGCAAAAGAAAAACAGATATGCTGTCTGCCGCTGGGCAATATCCATAGAAAAATTTCAACTTATTTACATCTTCACGGCCGCATCTTCCTGTTCGAGTGCCAGATAAACGTCCTGAATGCGCTCCAGAACCTCCTGGCATGCCTCCCGGTTGATACCGCGCGCGGCAATATCCTTGACGCTAAACGGCTCCCCATAATAGACATGCGTGCGCCTGAACAGCCCCGGCTTGCCTGCGATGTACGCGGGGAGAAGCCTGGCGCCGCTGCGCAGGGCGATCATGGCAATTCCGCTTTCCATGTGCTCCATCACGCCTTCCTTGTGACGGGTGCCCTCCGGAAATACGCCCAGCGGATGACCTTCGCGCAGCGTTTTCAGGCAGGCACGCAACGCCGCCATATCCATATTGTGACGGTCCACATCGATCATCAGCAGCTTGTGGAACAGCCAGCGCAAGAGAGGGTTTTTCACCAGCTCCTTTTTTCCTAAAAAGCGGATCTGGTACCGATAGCACTTCCAGGCCACAAGCAGAGGGTCCATCAGCGAGTTGTGGTTGGAAATGAGAATATAGGGAGCATCCAGCTGGGCGCGTTCCAAATGGTGATAGGTTACAGACGACAGGCAGGTCAGCAGAAAAGCCGCCACCCCCCGCGCCGCTCTGTACATGGGGGTGAGGTGTTCCTCGGCGTGCAGGGCATGCCCCTGCCGGATCGCCACGCGCCGCAGCACGTCTTCCACCACCTGCTCGCGCGTCATGTCCGAGCTGTCGAGCACCTGCGCATCCTCCGCGGGCCGGAGGGGGTCGGTTTCACGCGTGGTGTCACGCTCATCGCGGCTTCGCACGTCCGCGAGCACCTGCTCGTAGGTGGAGGGGTCCCCCTTGGCCTTCAGTTCCTCAAACCGACGGCGCGCCCGCACCTCGGCCGAGGCAGTCAGATAGATTTTCAGGGTGGCGTTGGGGAGCACGCGGGTTCCGATGTCGCGGCCATCAAGCAGCATGCTTTGACGCTGCGCCAGCTCCTGCTGGCGGGCGACCATGGCCCGGCGCACCTGCGGCACGGTGGAAACCACGCTTGCGGCCATGCTGATTTCCGGCGTGCGGATGCAGTCCGTCACATCCGTCCCGCCAATGAGCGTGCGTTGCGCGCCGTTTTCAAAGCGGACCTCCGGCATCGTGCGCTCGGCAAGCGCTGCCAGCGCCTGGGCGTTGTTCGTATCGATGCCTTCCTTCAGCGCCTGCCACGCAAAGGCACGATACATCGCTCCCGTATCCAGATGCAGAATGCCCAACCGTCTGGCAACCTCGTCGGCCACGCTGCTTTTGCCCGCACCCACAGGGCCGTCCATCGCAATGGTCAGAACCATGTTTCCATCCCCTTTTTTACTCATCGGTCAAATAGCCCGATGCCCCAGACCGATACACACCTCATCCAGATGTCCCAGGCCGATATTAAAAAACACGGCCACCGCCACATGCTCTCCCGAGCGGGCAATGCCGATTTTTCCGCCCACACTCATGCCCAGCGCCTTGGGGGTGACCTGGTTGAGTGCCTCGCGCGCAGCGCCGGCCACGCCGCCTTCCTCCAGGTGGGAATCGCCAATCACCTGCTCGCGCTTGGCAGCAACCACCGCGCGTTCCACAATCCGCACAATCCCCGTCAGAAAATCGCCGCCAAAATCCGCAGCGGCGCCGATAACCCCCTGCTCGCGCAGGGTCTGCCGCCAGCGCTGTTCCTCATCACGGCTTTGCGTCATGCTCAGCTCAATCGCAGCCCTGGCCACGTCGCGGCTTCCCGCAGTGGTTTGATAATCCATAGCGGCCTTGACCTCCTTCGCCCTGTCATATGGAACATTATAGCATGCGCCGCGCTTCTTGCATAGGGCCATGCGCGCCTTTGCGGCGGTGGCATGAAAAAGAGCCTTCTCCATAAGGCAGAAAGCTCAGTTGAGAACCCAAAGTGCCGCTGTACCCGTTTTTTCACCCGCTATGTTAAGCAGGCCGGTGCCCTGTCGACGACTTTTGCCGTCCCCTGGCGTTCACAAGAACGGGGGCATGACATCCGACGCCGAACCCGGGCTCCGTTTTATGAAATGTGGGTAAAAACAGGGCCCTGGCGCACACTTCAGGAGGCTCTGGAATCATTATAGTGAGTGCCTGGTGCAATGTCAAGAGCGTGCGGCAGGGAATTTGTCCAGAATCTCCTTACCCTATGGCTGCGAGCCGCCCAGAAGCTCGTCCACCAGCCGGATGGCATGCGCCAGCCGCTGTGAATAGTCCCCGCTGACCACCACCATCTTGTCTTTAAAACCGTGCGCCACGTACATGTCCCACAGGCGGTCGTTGAGCATCCTGCGCCGGTCCTCGTCGCCATTGAGACGCTGGCCGTCGGGCACCCAGCGCACATCCGGCGTCAGATAGATCAGCAGGTCGTAGCGGTCCGGGTCGATGTACTTCTCCACAAGCTCGTTGGAATGCCCCATGTAAAGCTCGCTGAAATAGTCTGTATAGGTGGCGTCGGTGTCAAAGAAGCAGACCTTGTTGGCCGTGCGGAGCGCCTGATAGTCCTGCTCGTACTGGATATGCGCGATGCGGCTGAAATCCACGTCGGTATAGATGGTTTCATCGTTGCCCAAAAAGTCGCGCGCATAGTAGCGCCCTACTTCCTCGGACCAGGAAGTATTGTACAGCTTGGCCAGGCACTTGGTCAGCGTGGTCTTTCCGCAGCTTTCCGTGCCGGCGATGAGCACCTTTTTGGCAAAGAAGGGACGCGCTGCACCCAGGATATAATCCCAGTTGCCCAGGATATCGCTGCGGATATCCGTTGCGGAGATGGGATAGCGCGTGCGGGCAGGGTCAAACAGCACGACCTTTGATTCGGGGAAATACCGGGCCAGCGTTTCGCCGTATTCCATATCGCCTACGAAAAAAGCGTCGATGGGCTCCCCCACCACCTCGCGCATGCGCTGGCTCCACAGTTCCCATCCCTGCGGATAGACAGGGATATCCGTCTCGTCCAATACCCGTACACCAATGTGGGTAATGTCCTGAATCTGCTGGGAAATCCACTGCTTGCGCAGGCGATAGGAGATTTCGGGAATGCCGTCCCGGCGGCAGATCTCGCGGGTCTGGTCGGCGTTGTCGGAAATGACCACCAGCAGCTTTTCGCAGCGGGTGGATGCCTCGATCATCTGGTACAGATGGCCACGGTGCGGCGGAAGAAATCGGCCGAAGTAAACGCCCGTCCTGTACATGGGTCTTCCTCCCTTGGCGGTTTGTGATAGTACATTCTACGCCTTCGGACTTTTTCCTGCCTGTTCAAAGCAGACGGAATATGGTATCATGCTGGATGGAAAAAGTGTGACTATTCCGCCTGTGAGTGAGAAAGGACAGGATGCGCGTATGACGAGACGGCGCGTGCTGATTCTCGCGGCCATTGTGGCCGCACTGCTGCTGGCCGCGGATTTTCACGACCTTTTCGTGTTGCCATCACTCCGCCGGTTATGGCCGTGCCTGGGGGACGTGTGCGGATGGCTGGCGAAGCCGATCCCGATGGCGCTGGTTACGCTGGGCGCCTCGCTGGCGCTCTCGAGGGACAGCGCACGGCTGCCTGTGGTGGTCAATCTGGCGGCGGCGCTGCTGCTGGGTATGGCGCTGGAGCGGCTACCCGGAGCGCGTGGCTTTGTTCGCCTGACTCCAAGCACGGCCCAAGCCATGTCCGCCGTGTGTTTTTACGATTTTCTCCTCTGGGTGGCATGCCGGTGCTGCGCCCCCGGCGCGCTGCGCGTGGCGCTTACGGCGCTGCTTGCCGCGGTCGTTCTGTTGGCGGTGGCACGGGCGCTTCCCGATGGACCGCGCTTTCTTTCGGAGGTGCCGGTCATGGCGGTGATAACGGCGGCCTACCTGTGGCTTTTGACGGGCCTTGCACGACGCCATGCTGCGAAAGCCAAAGCCTGAACCCGCACAAAAAAAGCGCCTTCCGAGCGGTCTTTGCCGTTCGAAAGGCGCTTCCCTTAGGCATGTTTTGCCTTTTTTCCCCTGCCCAGATAGGCTTCCTGGATGCTCTTGCTGCTCAGCAGCTCCTCGCCCGTACCGGAGAGCGTCATCATGCCGGTTTCCAGCACGTAGCCGTAGTGCGCCGCGTGCAGCGCCGCGTTGGCGTTCTGCTCGATCAGCAAAATGGTGATGCCATCCGCGCTCAGGCGGCTGATGATGCCAAAGATATCCTTGACCACCAGCGGCGCCAGGCCCAGCGAAGGCTCATCCATCATAATCAGACGGGGACGGGTCATCATGGCACGGCCCACGGCCAGCATCTGCTGCTCACCGCCGGAAAGCGTACCTGCCAGCTGCCAGCTGCGCTCCTCAAGGCGCGGAAAAAGCTTGTAAATGTACTCGATATCCTTTTGAATCTGAGCGGTATCCTTGCGCAGATACGCGCCGATCTTCAGGTTTTCAAGGACGGTGAGGTTGGCGAACACGCGCCGTCCCTCCGGCACCAGCGCGATGCCGCGTTCCACCACCTTTTGCGTATCCATGCCGGTGATGTCCTCGCCGTTGTAGAGGATCGTGCCGCTTTTGACCGGAACGATGCCGGTGATGGCGCGAAGCGTGGTGGATTTGCCGGCGCCGTTCGCGCCGATCAAAGTGACGATCTGGCCCTCGTCTACGCTGAAGGAAATGCCCTTGAGCGCCTCGATACCGCCGTAGCTGACCACCAGGTCCTTCACTTCCAGCAGACTCATTCCTCATCCACCCCCAAATAGGCCGCAATCACGGCGGGATCGTCCTGCACCTGCTGCGGCGTGCCCTCGGAAATCAGCTTGCCGAAGTCCAGCACATAGATGCGGTCGGAAATGTCCATCACCAGGTTCATGTGATGCTCGATCAGGAACACGGTGAGCTTGAAGTCCTCTTTGATCTTGCGGATGAAGTCGCTCAGTTCGTCGGTTTCCTGCGGGTTCATGCCGGCGGCGGGTTCATCCAGCAAAAGCAGCCGCGGCTCGGTTGCCAGCGCTCGCGCAATTTCCAGGTAGCGCTGCTTGCCGTAGGGCAAGGAGGACGCCTTCTCCTGCGCCACGTCGCCCAATCCCAGCATATCCAGCAGATCCAGCGATTCCTGGCGGATACGCCGCTCCTCCTGCTGGTTCACATGCAGCATGGAGGCAAACAGCCCCGCCTTCAGCCGCATATGCCGCGCCACCAGCACGTTTTCCAGCACGGACATGTTCTTGAACAGACGGATGTTCTGGAAGGTGCGCGCCACGCCCATCTCGGTGATTTTATCAGGCGTGTTGGAGACGAGGCGGTTGTATTCGCCGATATGGGTGCCGGCGTAGAGCTTGCGCATTTTGCCGGTGGGATGACCCTGTGCAATGATCTTGCCGCGCAGCTTGACGCAGCCGTTGGTGGGCGCGTACACGCCGGTGATGACATTGAACGCGGTGGTCTTGCCCGCGCCGTTGGGACCGATCAGCGCAACGGTCTCGCCCTGGTCTACGTGCATGCTGAAGCTGTCCACGGCCACCACGCCGCCGAATTGCATGGTTACATTTTCGAGTTCAAGGACGGTTTCGACGATGTTCATTTCCCCGCCCCCTTTCCGGCGGCTTTTGCCGCAGTTTTTTTACGGAAAAGATCCGGCAGCTCCCGAGAGCCCATGATGCCCTGACGGAAGAAGAGAACCACCACCATGATAATCAGCGAAAATACCACCAGACGGAAGCCGTTGCGCAGCAGCGGCACCTCCCACTCGCCGATCATCTGCTTCTGGTCCAGGAAACGCAGCCACCATTCCGAGCAGGCCACAAACAGGAACGAGCCAATGCAGCTGCCTGTGACCGAACCGATGCCACCGATAACCACAATGAGCAAAATCTCATACGTCATGGCCGAGGTAAAGCTCTTGGCCTGCACGCTGTTCTGGTACATCGCCAGCATCGCGCCGCCCACGCCCGCGAAAAAGCTGCTCAGGCAGAAGGCGAACTGCTTGTGCCGCGCGAGGTTGATGCCCATGGCCTCGGCGGCCACCTCGTCGTCGCGAATGGCCATGAAGGCCCGGCCGTAACTGGAGTGAATCAGCGCCACAATCAGCGCAATGCACACGCCCGCGATCAGGAACGGCACCAGGGTGGACAGGTACAGCGTCACCTCTCCCTCCGCATTTTTGATGTTGAAATCATTGAACGTGGGAAACAGGCGCAGCATGTTGGAGCCGTTGGTGATCGCGCCCAGTTTATCCCACTGGAAGATGGAGCGGATGATCTCCGCGAAGCCCAGCGTGGCGATCGCCAGATAGTCGCTCTTGAGCCGAAGCACCGGCAGGCCGATCAAAAAGGCGAAAATCGCCGCCACGATGCCCGCCAGAATGAGCGCCGGAATCACCGGCATGGCAAACTGGATCAGGCCGCCGTCATAGTACTGATACACGGCCGCGCGCTGCGCCACAGGAATGGTCAGAATGCCGTAGGTGTAGGCCCCGATGAGCATGAAGCCCGCCTGGCCCAGCGAAAACAGGCCGGTAAAGCCGTTGAGCAGGTTCATCGACACCGCGACCAGCGCGTAGGTCGCGCCTTTTTTCAGCACCGTAAAGAGCATGGAGGTCGGCGGCAGAATCTGCTCCAGTACAAACACCAGCGCATAGATCAGAACCAGGATCACGGCGGTCAGAATCACGCCGCGGTCCGGCCTTTTGATACGGGAAACGCTCTGTACATTGGTCATGATGCTCACCTCACACCTTGTCGGTCGTCTTTTCGCCAAACAAACCTGTCGGCTTGACGATCAGAATCACGATGAGCAGCGCGAAGGTAAACGCGTCGGAGAAGGTGGTCAGCCCCAGCATCTGCTTGCTCAGGCCGGCCTTGATGAGAATCACATCCAGGCCCTTGATGATGTTTTCGCAGATGCCGATAATGAACGCGCCCACCACGGCCCCCGGCACGCTGCCGATGCCGCCGAATACCGCAGCCACAAAGGCCTTCAGGCCCGGCATGGCGCCGGAGGTCTGAATCACGGTGGTATAGTTGGTAAAGTAGAGCAGCGACCCCACGCCCGCCAGGAACGATCCGATTACAAACGTGACGGAAATCACGCGGTTGATCTTGATGCCCATGAGCTGACTGGTTTCAAAGTCCTTGGACACGGCGCGCATGGCCATGCCGATCTTGGTGTGGTTGATGAGCATGACCAGCGCAATAACCAGCACCAGCGTGAGCACCGGCGTGATGATGGTGACCATCTTGGTGGTCGCCGTGCCGATGGTCACGGATTCGGAGATGAAGGGGATGCTGGGATAGTACTGATTGAGGCCGCCGGTGATGTAGAGAACCAGGTTCTGCAGCGTATAGCTGACACCGATGGCCGAAATCATGATGCTCATGCGCGGAGCGGAGCGCAGGGGCTTGTAGGCGACGCGCTCGATCAGGAAGCCGATAAATGCGGTAAGGACCAGCACAAGCGGAATCGACACATACAGCGGAAGCCCGCTGGCAGAGATATAGACCATCAGAATGCCCGCTACCATGAATACATCGCCATGAGCGAAGTTGATCAGGCGCAGGATGCCGTACACCATCGTGTAGCC
>UMJL01003361.1_pt1 | contig 19756 bp, 14 predicted proteins | sample 1966071 | NCBI WGS metagenome assembly UMJL01 (sample SAMEA4836148, study PRJEB28245) | human gut metagenome | biome: gut microbiome; material: fecal sample | place: Denmark | collected 2008
TTTTTGTAGGTATGAGTTGCATTTACTAATTGAATATATACCTTTGATAAAAGGGAAGATACCCTAACCGACCCATCGGAGAGTCGGCTAGGGTATCTTTGTATCAAAGATCTGTGTCTAGAAAGTGTAGAGCGAGCTGATAGACTCGTGGCTACAGACACGACGTATAGACTCGGCAAAGAGCTCGGCGACGCTGATGATGCGTACCTTCTCGCTCTTCTTAGAGTAGGGTATCGAATCGGTGAAAATCATCTCCGTCAGGCCAGACTGATCGATGCGCTTCGTAGCGGGGTCGCTCATGACGGCATGTGTCGCAAAGGCTCTGACAGACTTAGCTCCATGCTCTAGCATAAGGTCTGCCGCCTTGGTCATAGTGCCAGCCGTATCAACGATATCGTCCACGAGGATTACATCCTTGCCAGAGACATCACCGATGATGGTCATCTCAGCCACCTCGTTTGCCTTAGCGCGACGCTTGTGGCAGATGACCATAGGTACGCCAAAGTGGCGTGCGTAGCTGTTGGCACGCTTCGTGCCACCCACGTCTGGTGTAGCGATGCAGAGGTTGTCTACAGGGAGGTTTTGCTCGATATACTCAGTGAAGACGGTAGAGCCGTATAGGTGATCTACTGGTACGTTGAAGAACCCTTGTATCTGGTCTGCGTGTAGATCCATCGTGATGAGGCGTGTGATGCCAGCTACCGAGAGTAGGTCGGCGATCAGCTTAGCACCGATGGAGACACGAGGCTTATCTTTGCGGTCTTGTCTAGCCCATCCGAAGTAGGGTATGACCGCAGTGATGTAGTGTGCGGAGGCACGCTTTGCCGCATCGATCATAAGTAGGAGCTCCATAATGTTGTCGGCATTGGGGTAGGTCGACTGGACGAGGAAGATGTCCTTGCCACGGATGCTCTCTTCGTAGAATACGGCAAACTCGCCATCGGCAAAGTGCTCGGTACGCATTTTGCCCAAGGGGCAACCTAGAGAGTCGCAGATCTTCTCAGCGAGATTTTGAGAGGCTGAGCCAGCAAATACTAAGTAGGGAAGTTCTTTCATTGTATTATCAGTATAGAGACAATCAGTGCCACAAAGGTACGACTTTAATAATAAACGGCGGTTGCGACGCTCTCTGATCTCTAACTGCTAACTTCTAATCACTAACCCGATTGCTACGTAGAGAATGTCAAATCCCCACGTGGCTATTTCTTATTCTCCACGTAGGCGAGATTCATTTCCTCCGAAGTTTCATTTGATTCCTCCGAAGTTTTATATCGCCTCCACGTGGAGAATTTTCATTTTCCACGTGAGGATTTGAGATTTCTTACGTGGAGATGGTGCTTCCTTTGTCGAAATGGTCGAAATGGTGCCAGCGGGGAGTTGGTGGGGTCGAATTTTTGTTGTAACTTTGCGGTACCAAAGAAAAACGGGTTCCGAACTAGGGGCTTTCTTATTGGGTATTTATTGAGTCTTTAGCTCAGCTGGTTTAGAGCATCACCTTGACAGGGTGGGGGTCGGCGGTTCGAATCCGCCAAGACTCACAAAACTAAGTTTGTTGTTTTAGTTATAACGAATAAACGGAGACTATCGCTGTGTGGCGGTAGTCTCCGTTTTGACGTTTAGAAGAGGTGACGTTAGTGTGAACTCACAGATAATATGTCGTCGGTAGGCTGTTTGGTCAGAAGAATATGTTTATCTTTGCATTGTGAGGGTAGGATACGAGTTATCCGCCCAGCATAGCAAATGTCGAATACAATAGAGATAGCAAATGCGACGAATATTACAAATGATATGCTTGATGCTTGTAGCTCTCTGTGGAGCTCAAGCGCAGCAACAAATAGACAAGGCACGAGGAGCAGTCTACGAGGAGCAAACGGGTACGCCTATACCCGCTGTCGATGTCACGTGGACCGCTGAGGGAATCACTTCGCAGGTGAAGACCGACGCCTCGGGAGCTTATACGATATCTTATAGTGGCACGGGTCGGCTCACGGTCATCTTCAATAAGTCGGGCTATCGTGCTGAGGTCCTCGAGCTGGAGTGGCCTAGTGAGGCTAACCGCTTGGAGCGTGTCACGCTCACACCGACGCTCTCGGCTGCTGATATGGCAGACCTCATGACAACAGACTTCGTGTTGGGTGATGATGGCGTGACGGCTGGAGATATTTCTCCGCTGCTGACCGCTTCGAGAGACCCCTATACGAATAAGGCGGGCTTTCAGTTTAGCCCGATGCGCTTTAGGGTGCGCGGCTACGACTCATATTACCAGTCGCAGTACCTCAATGGTATGCAGATGAACAATATGAACAACGGTTACTCCTCTTACTCCCTATGGAATGGGCTGAACAACGTGGTTCGTGTGCAAAACAATGAGGATGGCTTGCAGCCGATCGACTACTCTTTTGGTAATATCGGGGGGACGATGAATATCCTGACGCGTGCCTCGGGCTATCGCCCTGGTACGACACTCACATTCTCTGGGAGCAATCGTACCTACAACTACCGCACGATGATAACGCACGCCACGGGGATGATGCCTGAGGGGTGGGCGATCACGGCGAGTGCCTCACGTCGATGGGGTAATCACTCCTACGTGCAGGGACAGTTTTACGATGCGTGGGGTTACTTCCTCTCGCTTGAGAAGCAGTTTACCCCGCAGCACTCATTGGGCTTGGTGGTTCTAGCGGCTCCGACGGAGCGTGGTGTCGCATCGGGTACGACGCAGGAGGTGTATGACCTTGTCGGGTCAAACTACTACAATCCGAACGTGGGTTTCCAGGGTGGAGTTCTACGCAATGCGCGTGTCCGCTCTAATCATGAGCCGATCATACAGCTGCATCACTATTGGCAGATTAATGAAAAGAACAAGCTTACCACGGGTGTAGGCTACCGCTTCGGCTGGAATGCTTACTCGGCACTCAATTGGGGCAATGGTCCTGATCCACGTCCTGACTACTACCGCAACTTGCCTAGCTACTACGGCTATATGAGCGAGACGCAAGATCCCGATATGGCGGCTTACTACGAGGAGCTGTGGCACTCGGACTGCAATATGCGCTACATTGATTGGGATCGACTATACGATATTAATAGGAATAACTATCAGGTGCTCTTCGATGAGCAGGGACGTCAGATTGCTGAGGGCAATCGAAGCATCTACGTTGTGGAGGATAGACGCTCAGACCAGCGTCAGTTTAACTTCGCCACCACTTGGAATGCACTCATCAACAAGCACCTTCGCTTTGACCTAGGAGCTAACTACCGCCTCAACCGTACGGCGAACTTTAACGTCATCGCCGACCTCCTCGGCGGAGACTACTGGCTAGACATCGACAAGTACTCCGAGCGAGACTTCGCTCAGGATCCCTCTAAGTCTCAAGTAGACCTCGATAATCCCAACAGAGTGGTCGGGGTAGGGGACAAGTATGGTCACAACTACCTAGCGCACATACAAGAGGCTGAGCTATGGGGCAACCTTTGGGGACAGTCTCGATATGTGGACGGTTACTTAGCTTTTACCGCTGGCTGGACGGGTATGCACCGCGAGGGGTTGCAGCGTAGAGGACTTTTCCCCGATGACTCCTTCGGAGACTCGAAGCATCTGAATTTCCTCAACTATGGTGTCAAAGGAGGTGTCACCTACAAGATCACGGGTCGTCACTACCTCGTAGCAAACGCAGCGTGGATGCAGCGTGCGCCTTACTTCGCAGACATCTTCGTGTCGCCTCGTACACGTAATCAGTATGTGACCGATCCACGTCCTGAGCGCATCTTGTCGGGTGATGTGAGCTACGTATTGCGCTCGCCTTTTGTCAAGGGACGTATCACCGGTTTCTACACGCATTTCTACGACAAGACGGACAATATGAGCTTCTACGATGACGGGTACAGAGCTTTCTCTAACTACGTCTTGACAAACATCGAGTCGACACACATGGGTGTCGAGGCTGGTATGGAGTTCAAGATCACGCCTGCTCTAACCGCTATCGCAGTCGTGAGCTACGGACAGTATCGCTATGCCAATAATCCTGACTACGTACAGACGGTCGACAACAGTCAGAAGCTCCTCGAGCAGGACCGTGTCTACTGGAAGGGCTTCCACGTCTCTGGCACACCACAGACGGCAGCAAACCTAAGCGTGTCGTATCAGTTCCCCTTCTATATGTGGGCAGGACTGGATCTCAACTACTTTGGGCGTAGCTTCATCAGCTTGAACCCGATCCGTCGCACAGACAAGGCTCGCGCTAGCCTCCCTTACGACTACGTTCGTCAGGAGGTCTTCCCAGGAGGCTTCACGCTTGATGCTAACGTGGGCTACTCGTGGCGTATCAAGTCGGGCGTCTACCTACGTCTCAACCTCTCGGCCTCTAACCTGCTCAATACGAAGACCCTCCGCAGTGGTGGTTACGAGCAGCTACGTGTCCGCTACACCAAGGATGGCAAGATGATGAGACCCTTCGATAGTCGCTACTTCTATATGTACGGCACGACCTTCTTCTTCAACGCTGCACTACAGTTCTAACCCTCTTAAAACGGATGAATAGTATGACACATATATATAATAGACTCATCGTAGTGGTCGGTATACTAGCCTTGCTGACGAGCTGTCAGTACAACAAGATTGACCCGCCACAGGAGCCAAAGCCACGCCCCCTTTGGGAGCGGACGATGACGATCCAAGAGCTTAAAGCACTCTACCAGTCGAAGCCTGTACAGGTTGTGCCCGATGCGGTAATCGTCGGTCAAGTCATCTCGGACGATAGTGAGGGCAACATCTACAAGTCTATCTACCTACAGGACGAGACGGGCGGTATCGAGTTCAAGGCGGGACTCGTCAACTCGAACCTCCTCTACAAGCGCGGCTCCAAGATAGCGATTCGCTGTCACGGGCTAACGCTCGGTAAGTATGGCGGTGTCGTCACGCTGGGCAAGAACTCCACAGAGGAGAAGTACGAGAATGCCTATCTCCCCGAGCAGATGACACCCCGCTTGGTGCGCTGTGACAACAATCGTCAGCCACTCGTCTACCGTACGCTCACCATTCCGACTCTTTCGCCTGAGTATGCCAATACGCTGATACGTCTTGAGGGCGTACAGTTTGTCGATAGCGAGCTAGGGCAGACTTATGCCGATGCGGACAACAAGACGAACGTCCCTGCTGTGGAGCGTCAGATCGAAGATCAGCAGGGCAACCGTGTCGTGCTGCGCTCTAGTAGCTATGCGCTCTTTGCTGGCAGACAGATCCCCGAGGGCTCTGGCAATATCACCGCCATCCTCGGCTATTTCAATGGGAAGCCTCAGCTCCTCATCAGTCTAGAGAGTGATATTAACTTCACCAGCCCACGATTTCAGACGACTAAGTAACGGAGGCTCCTCGGAGCTTCGCTCAAGAATTAAGAAATAGAGTTAGATCCAGATATGAAGACACTCAATAAACTTGCGACGAGACGACTACTCCTCGCTATGCTCACCATCACGACGCTGCTCGGTGTGACCAGCTGTAAGGATGAGATGGACTACTATGAGAAGCCCTACGTGACGCTCTCACCAAACTTCACCGACAATACGATCCCCTTCAAGCAGGATGGTGGTACGCAGGAGCTGACTATCGAAACCAATAGACGCTTTTCGATCACCTTCGGCGAGGGCGCTGAGTGGGTTTCGGCTACGCCTATGGAGGCGACCGAGGGGACGCACCAGATCACCATCACGGCACTCCCCAACAGGAGCGAAGATGCTCGTGAGGCTCAGATGATCATCAAGACCTCTACGACACAGCACGTTTACCTGATCGTGCAGCTCGGCAGTACAGGCAAGGGGATAACCTACACCTCACTTGCAGAGATCGCTAAGCTAGGTCAGGACGCAGACCAAAACGGTAAGACGATCGACCAAGACCTGCGCATCCGTGCTACGGTTACGACCCATGCCGAGACGAAGCAGTTCCCCTTCTTAGGCTTCCACTACATACAGGACGCTGAGGGCAATGCGCTCGTCTTGACGGTACCCAAGGGCGAAGACGCCTTGCAGTTTGGCGACGAGGTAACCGCTAAGCTCAAGGGAGCTAAGATCTCTAACTACAACGGGACCATACAGCTACAGGTCTCACACGCACAGATGTCTATCGTGCCCAACAAGCCGATCGAGCCGATCGAGACCACACTCGCTGAGGTCGTCGCTGGCAAGCACCCGAATCAATATGTACGTGTCAAGGAGGTTCAGTTTGTCCAGACAGACGTACCCTTCTTTGACCCAGCTAGCACTTACTCCTCTACACGTCGTGAGATCACCGACAAGAGTGGTAAGAAGACCAACGTAGAGATTTGGAAGACAGCTACCTTCCGTGACGAGAAGATCCCATCTGGTAGCGGTAGCATCACGGCAGTCGTGACGGTCAATAAGACCTTCTTCAACCTCCGCCCCACGCTACGTAGCGACATCAAGCTAGACCAGCCACGCTTTGACGTAGGTGGTGGCAATCAGCCCAACCCCAATCCTGATCCGAACCCGCAGGGGAACGTCTATGGTGTCGATCTCTCGCAGACGGCTCGTACGATACCCTTTGCAGACGACTTCTCTAAGGGAGGTGAGGATAAGAAAGACTTTACGCTGCCAGGCTGGCTCAATAAAGCCCTAGTGGGTGGACGTAAGTTCCAAAAGAGATCATTTGGCGATGTGCACTATGCGCAGGCAAATGCTTTTGGCTCTGCTGACCCTGAGAATAAGTGTGTCCTCGTCACGCCACGCCTACAGATGAAGGCTGGGAGTAGCTACACGGTCGACTTGACTTATAGCACCGGCCACACCAATGGTGCTACCCTCACGATACAGCAGCTAGACAAGGACGGCAAGCTGGTGAAGACGCTCGAGGTGATCAACGACCAAAGCAGTCCTAGCGGTTACGGCAACCAGCACTACAAGAAGAGCTACACGATCTCAGGCTCTGCCGATGCTGGCTACATAGCACTCCTCTATGCAGCTAAAGCTCCTGACCACACCACCACTTACCAGGTGGAGGCTCTCACGGTCAAGTAGCCTTCCTATAAAGCTTCCCTAATCAAGCGGAGCCTCTGAGCTTAACCTTGAGAGCTAGAACCCCCTGCGGGTAGGTCTCTCCGAAAGGTAGTCTCAGAGGCTCCGCCTTTTGTTATCCACTTTACTCCAAAGACTTACTTTACTCCAAAGAGCTATGTCCTCACTCCTATATAAACGTTCATATCTCCAGATGCTCCTGCTCGTGGGCTGGATGGCACTCCTGCTCGTTGGTTGTAAACCGCAAGGCACGTCACAGCCCGAGCTACCCACAGAGCTAGCCCTCTACGATCGTACAGGTGCTTCGATGCGGGTCGTGAGTGCTGAGCCGTTAGACTTCTTCGTGACAGTCGAGGCTCCGAGTCGCTGGACGCTCACCGCATCGCCCGAGACGTGGCTCTCCGTATCCCCCAGCGAGGGCAATGCGGGCAAGCAGGAGGTGATCGTGTCGATCTCTGCCAACGAGGGTGGGGAGCGCAAAGCTCAGCTGACACTCTCAGCCAATGGCAAAAGCGTCACCTACGCCATCACCCAGCAGCAAGCGGACGAGCATACGGGTGGCGGTGGCGAGTATGGCAGCGAAACGATCCTAGGCGACGTCTCTCTCCTAGAGGCTCCCAAGCTCTCGGGGCGTAGCTCCGCTTACTATATCACCCATCGAGTAGAGCAGGGACAGCGTGTCAACTTCTCCGTGGAGTACGATGTCATCTACCACCATCCTATCTGGGTCTGCTATAGTGCTGATGAGTACACCAGTCAGCGACACACTGGGCGCAGTGACGCTTGGAGCTGGGATCCCTTTGTGCCTAGCCAGTACGAAGTGACGCGGAGTGATTTCAAGGGGTATGACCGCGGACATATTGTCGCATCGGCCGACCGCCTTTACTCCGAGGAAGCCAATCAGCAGACCTTTTACTATACCAATATGAGTCCGCAGCGACGCAACCTCAATACGGGTGTGTGGCTACAGCTCGAGCAACTGGTGCAGGGCTGGGCGCGCAATAGTCGTCTGCGTGACAATCTCTATGTGGTCAAGGGGGGTACCCTGCGAGAGGACGAGACCATCGGTGCCACTGTGGGGGGCATCACTGTGCCACGCTACTACTGGATGGCTATCCTGGCGCAGCGCGGCGACCACTATCAGGCGATCGCCTTCTGGGTGGATCACACCAATCCAGCTCAGGTTGACCGTCCTCGCACCGTCGCTATCTCTATTGACCAACTAGAGGAGCGCACAGGGCTAGACCTCTTCCACAACCTGCCCGACAATATCGAGACCCGTGTCGAGGCTGCGCACCCCACGGACGACCTCTCCCTTTGGCCTGGCATCTAGTGCTGAATGCAAACCTAGAGAGTGCAAAGGTAAGAAGGCAGACCGCAGAGGCTGCTCTCTGATGTACTCTGCGTCTCTCTGTAGCCTGCAAACGTTTCAATAGATCGTCACGTCTCAATCCCACAGACTCCACAAAGAGGATAACTCGATGAGATGAGTGACAAGTTGCGGAGCCGAGGAGTTCCGCAACAGGATCGATTTTTCACTCTTTTTACGTAGCTTTGCGTCTGTAGAGGTCGTTGTATCTCTTCGTAAGCGTTTCTTTTGGAATCATTCACAACCAACTAATAATTGACTTTATGACGATACACAAGCGACAAGACTTCCTGTGGCGACTTTTTGTTGTCACGCTCTTGCTATTACCATTGTCTCTCTTTGCGAAGGTAGACGATGCTTCCAGTGCGTTACGTAGCCAAACTAATAGCGTTACTTTTACAACGAAGCGTGCCGTGGGGCAGCAAGTCAAGATCAAGATCAAGTCTTCGAGTCCTGTCACTGCTCAGGGACTAGAGGGCACCATAGACATCGAAGGTGAATATGCGAAGGACTATACGCTCACCTCGCAAACCGTGACATTGACAGGCGATATCGTCGAGTTGGAATGCTTTAGCAACGAACTGACGGAGCTAAGCTTCTCGCCTGGGCATCCGATTGCTGCGCTAAACTGCTGTGAAAATCATCTCCAGGGAGAAGCAATGACAAAGCTCTTTACCACATTGCCTGATCGCACCTCTTTAGATAAGGGTAGCTTGATCATATATGATACGAATGTGGAGGATGCTAACCATGCGCTAAAGAGTGACGTGGCACGAGCTACGGCTAAGAACTGGGAGGTACTACAGCTCGGTGAGTGGTGGGTTAAAGAGCCATATATCGGTGAGGATGACCCTATCAAGCCTGTCGGTAGCGAGACAATCACCTTCACGACGGCAAAGAGTAAGGGCGAGAAGCTTACGATGTCTCTCCTAGCGTCTACTCCTGTGGAGGCGACAGGACTTCAGGGAGAGATAGACCCCAATGGCAATGAGCGTGAGTATATCCTCGATGGCAATACGATCACGCTTCAGGGTACGATCACTCAGATCTCTATCAAGGGTAATCTCATCACCTCTGTAGCACTCTCGGACGATAGTCAGGTAGAGTATCTAGAGCTGTCCAATAACTATCTGATTGCGCCACACGTGGAGAAATTGATCTCACAGTTACCCTCTAGAGTGGGGCAGAAGGCGGGCGAGTTGGTTCTCTTTGACTCGACACTCCCGAAGGAGTTCAACTACTGCTCGACGGCAGATGTCGCAGCAGCACAGGGCAAGGGGTGGACCGTGATGCAGCATGACAAGGATCACAACATTATCCCCTACGAGGGCAAGAGTGGCAAGGCTCCCAAGCAGGGCGAGGAGCGAGCTTACCTGAAGACGGACAAGTCCGTAGGTCAGAAGCTAGGTCTTGCCGTACGAGCCTTTGGCCCCGTGACAGCTACAGGCATTGAGGGTACGATCATTCCTGATGGTAGGCGGAGAGAGTTTACCATCACCTCCTCAGAGATCGTGCTAGAGGGTTCTATTAGCTACTTAGACTGCTCGGGCAATGAGTTGACCTCTCTAGAGTTTGAGGGAAACGAAGACCTAGAGTCCGTCATGTGCGACAACAACCGTATCAAGGGTGCTGCTATGAAGCAACTAATAGCTTCGCTGCCTGATCGTACGGGACAGAAGGAGGGCAAGCTACTCGTTTTCGAAGGAAACATTGACGATGCCAACCGATGTCTCATTAGCGATGTGGCTACGGCACATGGTAAGAATTGGCAGGCTCAGCAATGGTATGCGGGGAGTATAGTTCCCTATGCTGGATATGGCGAGCTACCCGAGGGTGGCAAGATAACGATCCATACGAGCAAGGCTGTAGGCGATCTCTTCTCTATGAAGCTAATTGCCGAGGGCCCCGTCACGGTAACAGGCATCGAGGAGGAGCTAAGCATTGACGACCACTACAATGACTATACGCTGACTAGTAGCACCATTACAATATATGGTGCCGTGAAGGTCTTGGAGTGCTATAGCAATCGGATCACTTCGCTAGATATCGAGGAGGCGAGCAAGCTTTACTGGCTAAACTGCTATGGTAACCAGCTGAAGCAGTTAGACCTCTCTAAGGCTTCACACCTCAACGCACTCGTCTGCGATGACAACCTCCTCGTAGGTGAGGCGATGACGAAAATGATCGAGAGCCTACCCGATAGGAGAGATCAGGAGAAGAAAGCGGTCGCTGTCGTCTATGACAGTTCGCAGGAAGATGCTAATCGCTGTCTCGTTTCAGACGTTGCTATCGCACTAAAGAAAAATTGGCAGACAGCACAGTGGTCTGACGTAGGTGGCGAGATTACAGCCATCCCCTATGCTGGTTACGATGCGACCGTTAGCGATGAAGAGATCCGTATGACTACACAGCACGCTATCGGAGATACGATTCAGCTCTCTATCGTAGCCCTTGGTCCAGTCAGTGCAGAGGGTATCGAGGAGGCGCTTGTAGCTTCGGGAGCACCACAGGAGTACACTTTGACTAGCCAAGAGGTTATCATCAAGGGGGCTGTCTCTGTCCTATTCTGCTTCGGTAATAAGCTGACAGCTCTAGATGTGTCAAAAAACAAGAGCCTCATCACAGTCGTCTGCGATGACAATATGCTCATCGGCAGCCAGATGACGAGCCTCGTGCAGGGACTGCCCGATCGCTCTAAGGAGACTAAGACGGGCAACTTCGTGGTCTACGATAGTGGTGTCGCTGAGGATGGCAATCGCTGTCTCGTCTCGGACGTAGACATTGTATCTCAGCGAGGATGGATGCCTACGCAGTGGGTTAAGGGGCAAAATGGTCAGCGCTCACCAGCTATGTACCTCGGGTACGATATGATGACGGGTGAGGAGCATATCACCTTTGCAACGGACAAGGTGCCTGGCGAGCAGGTGACGCTAGCTCTAGATGCCAAGAATCCGATCGTCGCAGAGGGCCTCGGCGAGGGAGTCCGCAAGGCTAAAGATGACCAAGTCTACACGCTCGTAGCCAGGCAAGTAGTCCTCAAGGGGACGCTCCGACAGCTGAAACTCTCGGGCAATGAAGTGACCTCTCTACGTATCAACGACACGAACCAACTAGAGCGTATAGAGTGCCAAGACAACAAGTTGAGCGAGGAGGCGACAGATCAGTTGATCGCTTCGCTACCTAGTCGTACGGGCTTGAAGGAGGGTGCCTTACTGCTATTTGATGCGACAAAAGCCGAGGGCAACGTCTGCTCTAAGGAGCAGGTAGCAAAGGCGCAGCAGAAGAACTGGAAGATCCTCCAGCTGATCCTCGATGCTGGCGAGAAGAAGGAGGTACCTTATGGCGGGTACAACGGCATCACCTCAGCTCCATCGTATGCGGTCAAGCTCTACCCCTCACCAGCGAGTACAACGCTTAGCATCGAGGGTGCTACACCACACGCTCAGCTAGCACTGTACGATAGCACAGGTAGGCTCGTCTTACAAGGGGTGGCAGATGCTTATGGAGCTTCGTCTGTAGATGTCGCTAGCTATCCACGAGGTGCTTACCTCCTCTTGATAGATGGTGTCAGCTACTCGCTACTACTCGACTAATGAGATCCGAGAGTAGGGGAGACAATTGGTAAGCTGTCGACCCGCCTAACCAACTTTGGTCCGATAGCCACGTGGAGAATGTCAAATCCCCACGTGGCTATTTTTGATTCTCCACGTAGGGGCGAAACATTTCCTCCGAAGTTTCATTTGATTCCTCCGAAGTTTTATTTCGTCCCTACGTGGAGAATGTTTCTTCCCCACGTGAGGATTTCGAAATCCCTACGTGGAGATTGGGGAATTTAGAGATTAGAGGGGAGGAGTAATCGGAGTGATCGGAATCATCGGAGTGATCGGAGTAATCGGAGTGATCGGAATCATCGGAGTAATCGGAGTGATCGGAGTGACCGGAATCATCGGAGACGTGTAACCCGCTGTAGGGACGCTCGGTCTGAGCGTCCGTTGTGTCAAAGGTTAGAATATCAGTACTTGTCTTGCTGTACAACAACGGACGCCCTCCCGCTAGACACTAGCCGAGCGTCCCTACAGCCGTTACTCGTCGGTACTACCCGTGCTATTCTGTCACGTTACTTTTGTCAAGGTGAGCTTTCTCTCTTTTGGCACATTATTTGCTCTAGTCTTAATGCGTGCCTCCCGCATAGATGGGGGGCGACTAGTGAGACATTAATACATATAACCAAGATAAACTATGACAATCAAACCATTGGCAGATCGCGTGCTGATCAAGCCCGCTACTGCAGAGGAGAAGACACAAGGTGGTATCATCATCCCAGACTCAGCAAAGGAGAAGCCCCTCAAGGGTGAGGTACTTGCTGTGGGCAAGGGTACGAAGGATGAGGAGATGGTCCTCAAGGTGGGGGATCAGGTGCTATACGGCAAGTACGCTGGCACGGAGATAGAGATCGAGGGCGAGAAGCTTATGATCATGAAGCAGAGTGACGTACTCGCTACGCTCTAGTCCACTTCGTCTTATCCTAATCAAGAATCAAGTAAATAGACAGATACAATTATGGCAAAGGAAATTAAGTTTGACATAGAGGCTCGTGACCTCCTCAAGCGTGGCGTAGACCAGCTATCAGACGCTGTAAAGGTGACACTAGGCCCGAAGGGTCGCAACGTAATCCTCTCTCGTAGCTATGGCGCTCCACACATTACCAAGGATGGTGTAACGGTCGCTAAGGAGATCGAGCTAGAGAACGAGTTTGAGAATATGGGTGCTCAGCTCGTTCGTGAGGTGGCATCTAAGACTAATGAGGATGCTGGTGATGGTACGACTACCGCTACGGTACTGGCTCAGAGCATCATCAACGTAGGTCTCAAAAACATTACCTCTGGTGCTAACCCTATGGAGGTGAAGCGTGGTATCGACAAGGCTGTCAAGGCTGTCGTCGAGAGCATCCGCAAGCAAGCTAAGGAGGTGGGTGACGACCTAGAGCAGATCGCTCATGTGGCTACCATCTCGGCTAATGGCGACGAGGAGATCGGTCAGCTGATCGCTCAGGCTATGGAGAAGGTCAAGAAGGAGGGTGTCATCACTGTCGAGGAGGCAAAGGGTATCGATACGACGGTAGATATTGTCGAGGGTATGCAGTTTGACAACGGCTATATCTCTCCCTACTTCGTCACGGATACGGAGAAGATGGAGTGCCGTATGGAGAAGCCTTACATCCTCTTTTACGAGAAGAAGCTCTCTACCATCAAGGACCTTCTACCACTCCTAGAGAAGGTGCTCCAGCAGGGTCGCTCGCTGCTGATCGTTGCTGAGGATATCGAGAGCGAGGCTCTTACGACGCTCGTCCTCAACAGACTACGTGCTGGTCTTAAGATCTGTGGAGTCAAGGCTCCAGGCTTTGGCGATCGCCGCAAGGAGATACTACGTGATATGGCTATCCTGACGGGTGGTACAGTCATTAGCGAGGACACGGGTCTGACGCTAGAGAATGCTACGATCGATATGCTCGGTAGCGCTGAGACGGTTACGGTGGTTAAGAACAAGACCACGATCGTCAATGGTGATGGTGACAAGGAGGCTATCGCAGAGCGTGCTAACCAGATCCGTCATCAGATCGAGAACACGAAGAGCGACTACGATCGTGAGAAGCTCCAGGAGCGTCTCGCTAAGCTCTCAGGCGGTGTTGCCGTCCTCTACGTAGGTGCTGGCAGCGAGGTCGAGATGAAGGAGAAGAAGGATCGTGTCGAGGATGCGCTCAGCGCTACACGCGCTGCGATCGAGGAGGGTACCGTACCGGGTGGTGGTACCGCTTATATCCGTGCTATCCCCTCTGTCGAGAAGCTTAAGGGCGACACGGACGATGAGCGCACTGGTATCGAGATCGTCAAGCGTGCTATCGAGGAGCCACTCCGTCAGATCGTAGCTAACGCTGCTAAGGAGGGTGCTGTAGTCGTACAGCGTGTCCGTGACGGCAAGGGTGCCTTCGGATACAATGCACGTACGGACAGCTTTGAGGATCTGATGAAGCATGGTGTCGTTGATCCAGCTAAGGTAACGCGTGTAGCTCTGGAGAATGCAGCATCTATCGCAGGTATGTTCCTCACGACCGAGTGCGTTATTGCGGATATAAAGGAGGACAAGCCCGATCCCGCTGCTATGGCAGGAGCCGCTGGCATGGGCGGTATGATGTAATCCCCTGCGAGCCTATTCGGAGACTGTTGCATAAAGGCGAATCGCTGTGTTGCTTTCGGGATTCGGCTTCGGTCACATACGGATGTATGCTCCCTTCAGACCTCACCCTCAGCGCCTTGCGCTTCATCCTTTCTGCAAAGTCTAGACAATCTTGCAAGCAAGATTGTGAGACTGTTGCAATTGCAACAGTCTCACTCGCTCAGCTCTAGGCGCTGTGCGCTAGCATGCACGCTGGCTCCAGTCGTCTAGGAGCTACAAACAAAAGAAGAGCCCTACGTGTCCGATCGGATACGTAGGGCTCCTCGTTTATGCGCTGAGAGATAAAGCAAAGAAGCTCCGCCACAGACATCTGTGACGGAGCTTCTTAGGGGTTGATGGGAGCTTTGCTTTGCTACCTTCTATTAGAGCGATGAAGTTGATTGCGCTTGACATACTTTCGGGCAAACTCACGCTGTACCTGTTGGTAGTTGACCAGTTTGCGTGCAGGGATCTGTTTGCGTAGCTCTGTCATGGTTTGGTCATCTATCTCTGCGAGCTGAGACTTGAGTTGCTGCTCACGCTCGAGCCACTTGGCTGCTTGCTCTTCGGATAGGGACTCACTCTTCGTCGCTTCGTACTGCTCTCGCAACTCGCGCCATAGGGGTATGCGCTTCTTGTCCGCCTCTCGCAGGGTGCGGTCTAGATAGGCAGCTTCGTCAGCTGTCAGCTCTAGTTCCTGAGCGAAGAACTCTTTGCGTAGCTTGACTAGTTCCTCTCTACTGCGACAACCTGTCTCACTGCGTGGCTGCTGCGCTACGACTATACTAGGTAAAAGTAGCAGGGGGAGTGCTACCAATAGAAAGCGGTAAAGATTATGTCGTGTCATCATATCGTCGTGTCCATACGTCGTGATCATTTATATCTCTTCATCAGAGAGTGCCTCGAAAGTCTCCCCCATAGCGTAGTCATCGATGAGGATGTCTACGCAGGTCTCGTATAGGTAGTCTGCGAACTCGGTGTCAGTGAGTGGTGTGACGCTGAGATCATAGACCGAGCTAGCCACCTCGTCACTAGAGCGCAGAGGCTCTTGCGTGGTTACTTGCCATACGCCCCAAAGTGCTACTACAGCTACCAGCGCTGCTGCGATAGCTGTCCACGGACGGAGCTTCACCCATAGCTTAGCTTTACGCTGCGTACTCGGTGCCACCACAGCGTCTGTCGCAGGAGCCTGCTCATCGAGCGGTATCTGCGATAGGATACGAGTGGATAGGTCATCAAAGTACCCCTCAGGAACACAGTAATGCTCCAGTCGCTCCGAGAGCGTGGGTATCTGACGGGTCAAGTCTTCTGAAGGTCTAGGCATAAGAGACGATTAAGTAGAGTCTAAGTGCGACCTCGTGGGGAGGTCTTTTTCCTATACCTTATTGGATACAGATCAGCTTGGTAAGTTTAATTCAGATGAGAGATATACTGCTGAATTTTCTTGACCGCATGGTGATAAGAAGCCTTGAGGGCTCCCTCCGAGGTCTCGGTGATGGTTGCTATCTCTCGATAGGGCATCTCATCGAAGTAGCGCATCTCAAAGACCTGTCGCTGCTTGGGCGGAAGCTTATCGAGCGCTTGCTGCAAGATCTGCTCGCCCTTGTCTCCATCGAAGTATGGGTCGGCTACGGCACTCTCTAGGAGATAACTGGTCTCTTCGCTGACGGCGTACTCGTTGTCTGCGATGCGCGTTTTCTTTTTGTTATAGTTGATCGCCTCAAAGAGGGCGATGCGATAGATCCAGGTATAGAACTTCGCCTCTCCTCTGAAAGAGCTTAAGTTTTGCCACGCTTTCAGAAAGGTCTCCTGTAGCACATCGTCCGCATCGTCATGCTGCCTGACGATACGACGGATCAACCAGTAGAGCTTCTCCTGATACATCTGCACCGCCGCTGTAAAAGCGACAGTGCGGGTCTTGGAGTTCATAATCTGCTCCTGCAGTTCATCTTCGGTCATGCCAAGTGGACACTATGAATGGTGTGTGGCTATAGCTGAGAGGTGGAGTCTATGGTCGTTTTGTCGCACCTTTGACTAGATAGACATATACGGGGAAGTGATCTGAGTAGCCTCCCTGCCACTGACCGCCGACGAAGGTGCGGAGCGTGTACCCCTTGTACTGGCCACTCTGCTGGATCATAAAGGGCTGCTTGAAGATAAAGCCCATATCGGTCGTCTTGGGGTCGCGATATAGCTGCCAGGTGGCAGGATTGTTGCCGATGAGCTCCCCATTGACCACGATAATGTCAAAGAGGTTCCACACGTCACGATAGGCGAGTGTACCCATACCTTTATTGTATAGCTGTAGCATCGGGGTGTAGTAGTCTGCAGGCTTCGTTTGGTCAGGGTGATTCTGCACGCCGAGACCGTCACGTACGCTAGGGCTGATGGGGTCATCGTTGAAGTCTCCCATCATGATCACTTTGCTACCTGGAAAGAGCGCATAGAGTGAGTCAGCGACGCTACGCATCGTCTTAGCGGCCGCCATACGACGATGCAGAGAGGCTGCCTCTCCGCCACTACGTGAGGGCCAGTGCCCCACGAGGATATGCACGATCTCGCCATCGAGGAGACCGGAGGCGTAGACCACATCTCTTGTTTTGATCCAAGGTTCGTTTGGTATCTCTACAGCCCTAGCTCCTGATGCAAAGACTTTATAAACCTCTGGCTGGTAAAGGATAGCGCAGTCTATACCTCGTAGATCGGGGGAGTCGTAGTGTACGATGTCGTAGTGCTTGTCTCGTAGTGAGTCTTGGGCAATTAGATCCTCGAGGACGCCTCGGTTCTCTATCTCAGCGACTCCGATGATGGCGGGGCCATCGCCTCCGATGAGTGAGATGACGTGCGACATATTGCGGAGCTTGTGCTGGTACCGCTCGGGCGTCCAGCGATTGGCGCCATCGGGGAGAAACTCTTCGTCTTTGTTCTCCTGATCGATGGTGTCAAAGAGGTTCTCTAAGTTGTAGAATGCGACCGTGACCCGCTGAGGTGTGGTGCTCTGCTGTGCAGATATGATCCCAAAGGAGAGAGCTAGCAGGGCGACCAGCCAGCCCCATCTACTATGTTGTGTGCTATGTGTCATAAATTAATTGCTTCTATAGTTCTAGTGTTAGATACGCTTTCACAAAAGTACTGATAAATGTCGGATTACCCAAGGTCTCGCTTATAAAGCTTTCGTTAAAGCTGTTGCCTAAGGTGCTGTCTCACTGGGAGCGTCACGCTAAGTGGTCGAGCTACTGGTCAATAAGCATAAAAAAACGAGACCCCGCGATACTTCATTTCGAGGTCTCGAATTGTTGTTGAAGTGGTGCCACCAGGAGTCGAACCGGGGACACAAGGATTTTCAGTCCTTTGCTCTACCTACTGAGCTATGGCACCATTCTTCTTGCGTTTTGGTGATGCAAAGGTACAACAACTTTTTGAATTGACCAAACGCTGGCGCAATCGATGTTATTTTGTATCTTTGCGAGTAGTAACATAGCACAAATAGCATGGTGGACTTGACATCACACTACGGAGGCATCGCCCTCCGCAATCCAATCATAGCTGGTAGCTCGGGTCTCACGGCCTCGCTCCAGCAAGTTACAGCAATGGCTCAGGCGGGAGCTGGCGCAGTCATCTTGAAGTCGCTCTTTGAGGAGCAGATAGAGGCGACAGCGCTACAAGCGCAGGCTGAGGTGGAGACCTCTTATCCTGAGGGACTCGACTATATGCTGCACTACATGCGCCAGCATGAGGTTGAGAAGTATCTAGACCTGATTCGTGAGGCTAAGAGTGCGGTCGACATCCCTGTCATAGCCAGTATTAACTGTTATCGAGGAGGCGAGTGGGAGACTTTTGCCAAGAGTATACAGGAGGCGGGAGCAGATGCGCTCGAGCTCAATGTGATGCGCATCGAGACAGATCCAGCCCAGCGTGGTAGTGATCTAGAGAAGGAGCTGGTGGATCTAGCTATCTCGATCACCCGTACGGTGCAGATACCTGTCGTCTTCAAGATCTCAGACCGCTTTACCAATATCCTTTACCTAGCGCAGGAGCTAGTCAAGAGCGGGGTCAAGGGCTTGACCTGCTTTAACAAGAGCTGGCAGACAGACATTAATATAGATACCCTAGAGATTGTCCAGGGACCTGTTGTTTCGACAGGACAAGAGCTGTACAATACGCTCAAGTATACGGGGCTCCTCTCGGGCAAGCTACCGCAGCTCTCCATCTCCTCTTCGGGCGGTGTGATGGACTACGCAGGCATCGTCAAGAGCCTCCTCGTCGGGGCTAGCTCCGTACAGGTTGTCTCCGCACTTTATCAGCACGGAGTACCCTACTTGACGAAGATGCTGGAGGAGCTCACGCAGTGGATGACTCAGCACGGGTATCGCTCCATAGAAGAGTTTAGAGGTAGTCTCAACGCCTCTAAGCAGTCTGACCAGGAGCTCTATATGCGCTCGCAGTTTATGCGTTACTTTAGCAGTAAAGCGTAGCTGACACTCAGGGGAAACAGACAATAACGACATATTTACTAACTCAAATATCACATAAACTATGAACAGACTATCTATCACAGCGGGAATCGTAGCCGTGGCTCTATCCCTATCTAGTTGTGGCGCAATAAACGAGACACTACTCGGTGCTGGTGCTGGTACAGCCGTAGGCGCAGGCCTCGGAGCTGGTATCGGTAAGGTCGCAGGCAATACGGGTGCTGGCGCTGCTATCGGTGCCGTCGTAGGCGGTGCTGCTGGAGCACTCATCGGCAATCGTATGGAGAAGCAAAAGAAGGAACTCGAGCAGCAGCTACCTGAGGGTACGCAGGTCGAGACCGTCAATGAGGGACAGGCCATCAAGGTTGTCTTCGACAGCGGTCTACTCTTTAACACCAGCTCTAGCACGCTGAGCTCTTCTTCTCGCAATGATCTCCGCAAGTTCGCTGATAACCTAAACAAGAACGACGACACGGTCCTAGAGATCATCGGTCACACCGATAGCTCGGGCAACGATCGCATCAACGATCCGCTCTCACTGAATCGCGCTAAGAGCGTCCGTGACTTCCTCGAGGGTCAGGGTGTTGCTTCGGTACGTATGAAGTACGAGGGGCGTGGTAGCCACGAGCCTGTCGACACGAACGCAACGGCTGAGGGTAAGCGCAAGAACCGT
>UMJL01060889.1_pt1 | contig 19694 bp, 15 predicted proteins | sample 1966071 | NCBI WGS metagenome assembly UMJL01 (sample SAMEA4836148, study PRJEB28245) | human gut metagenome | biome: gut microbiome; material: fecal sample | place: Denmark | collected 2008
GCGGGCCAGCAGCATCTGGCCTACGGCGTTGTTGATCTTATGAGCCCCCGTGTGGTTCAGGTCTTCCCGCTTCAGATAGACTTTGCAGCCGTATTTCTCGGACAGGCGGCGGGCGTGGTACAAGGGTGAGGGTCGACCTACATAGTGCTGCAGCAGGTCTTCGAATTCGCGTTTGAAATCATCACTGGGCAGGATGGTACGGCAGGCTTCCTGCAGTTGGCTGACACAACGGTACAGGATTTCGGGGATGTAGGCTCCGCCGAATTCACCGTAATAACCGTTTGAATCGATTGAGTAGTTCATTGTTGCAATGTATTTTGAAGTTTATTGTTTTCGGGATTGGGATAAAAAGAAAAAGAGCTCCGTCGCAAGTTGCGGCGAAGCTCTTTTCTTTTTGCTTGTCCTTTCCGGCTGTCCTGATCCTTTCGAAGGATGGAAGCGGTGTATCAATGACTGCATATACGAGTGTTGCCCCCTTTACGACTTTGTATGAGTTGTAACGGTTGCCACCACCAATATTTATGCAGGTTGATTGTCATTCTTTGTTTACGTTTTAATACTTAACGGAGGCAAATGTATGCATTTTAATTGGAAACACAAGCTTTCTCTTGAAAAAAGTTATGTAGTGGGAGCATTTTTAAGATTCGTTTTGTGGGTTGTCTTGTTCTTCGTCGTCCGAATGAACACGATATCGGGCTGGAGACATGCCTATATGAGCCTTTACATATTTGCCAAAAAAAGATTGATTGGGGAAGTTGAACATCTCTGCTATTTCTTTGATAGACTTCTCTGAATGTTTCAACTGATATTTTATTTGTTCGATGGCATATTCATTGATCCATTCTGTCGGAGTATGTCCACTGACTTCCTTAATGGCTGCCGAGATGTATTTGGCTGAATAGCACAGTCGGTCGGCATAGTGGCTTACAGAGCGGTGTATTCCTCCGTCGGCTGTCAGTTCTTCCATGAACAGTTTGAAGATATGCTTGCTTCGTTTGGCTTCTATTCCCGTCTCTTCGGTTTCATCGGAATGTTTCTGGATTCCTGCCAGCATTTCATGGAACAGGGCAGAGAAGAGATATCCCAAAATTTCCTGGCGATAACGATGTGAGGAATCACTGATTTTGTCCATAATCAGCTGATAATACAGATTGAAATTCTGGCTTTCTTTTGTTTTTTCTTCCGGTGATTTGGCAAAAACAGGATTCTTATAGAGATAATACAAGGCTTTTTCTGCTGCCTTTTCCCGTTTTACCGTCTGTTGCAGGAATTTGGTAGAAAAGCCTATCAGGCTGACTTTGTGCTGTGGACTAAGGAGCATGTTGCTTATAATCATGGTTGGCAGGCAGACGAATGCTTCTCCTGCCTGTAACTGATAGTCCTTTTTGTTGATGTTCAGTTGCATTTTTCCTTCAATGCAGGCAACGATGATGAAAAGATTCAGCCTTATCATCCGGTTGGAGTAGGGAAGTTTTTCCATGTTACGTGCCACTATGACATTATCGTCTACATAATCTACATATTCTCCCTTTGTTTCTTCTTTGTACTTCTTGAAATCATCAATATCGACTGTAATGATTGTTTTTTCGTTCGTATACATATTATATTTATTAGAATTGCATAATTTCATCTGGCCCTGTGAATGACATAATATAAAGGTACTCCAGTTTACGGGCCGGTAATCTGGAAGACTGTTCTTTTCTCCCGTTGCAAAGTTGGGGAATATTGGTAGAATTGAGTTGTTCTATTTCTCATAAAGGCTGTCCTATTATTCGTCCTGTAGTATTTTTTAAGTATGAGGTAGGGAATATGGGACATCTATACGGGAATTTAGATAACATATGGCTTGTTCTATTCTTCTATCTTTGTGCCAATTTTAAATCAATTAGTTGGACATGAAAAAGTTTAAGATCAGACAGGTGCGACTGATGACACTTATCGGTTGTACAGTTTTTGGATTGGCATCGTGCAAGCAGGCACCGAATGCGGTAATGCAATCCTCTTCTTACGAGACTATGACGGTGGGTACCACCGACAAGGAACTTTCTACTTCTTATTCCGCTACCATTCGCGGAAGGCAGGACATTGACATCTATCCACAGGTATCGGGTACTATTGTGCGTCTTTGTGTGACCGAAGGTGAAGTGGTACGTCGGGGGCAGTTGCTCTTTGTTATCGACCAGGTACCCTATAGGGCGGCTTTGAAAACAGCTGAAGCCAATGTGGAAACAGCCCGTGCTTCTTTGGCCACCGCTCAGCTGAATTATGACAGTCAGAAGGAATTGTATACGCAGAAGGTTGTATCGGAATTCAGTCTGAAGACTGCTGAAAACAGTTTCCTCACAGCCAAGGCACAACTGGCACAGGCCGAGGCACAGGAAGTGAATGCCCGCAATAACCTTTCGTATACCGAGGTGAAAAGTCCCAGTGACGGTGTGGTTGGTGCTTTACCCTATCGTGTCGGTGCGTTGGTAAGTTCGGCCATGGCGCAACCTCTTACGACAGTGAGTGATAACAGTACGATGTATGTCTATTTCTCTATGACCGAAAATCAGTTGCTTTCTCTCACCCGTCAGTATGGTTCGATGGACGAGGCCTTGAAAAATATGCCAGAGGTAACATTGACACTGAATGATAATTCCGTTTACGGAGAGAAAGGTAAGATTGAATCGATCAGTGGTGTCATTGACCGTCAGACGGGTACGGTTATTGCACGTGCCGTGTTCCCCAATGAAGCACGCTTGCTGCATAGTGGAGCCTCCGGCAGCGTTTCTATTCCCAGTGTCTATAAAGACTGTATCGTCATTCCACAGGGGGCTGCCGTACAGATGCAAGACAAGTATTTGGTATATAAGGTAGTGGATGGCAAGGCTGCTTCCGCACTGGTTTCGGTTGCTCCGATAAGCGACGGACGTGAGTTTGTGGTAATGGATGGTCTGAAGCCGGGGGAAGAAATTGTGGCAAAAGGAGCCGGATTGTTGAGAGAGGGTATGCAGATAAAATAATTCAGGTTTCTTCTTCAGGGAAACTTTCGGGAGTTGAAGAAGGGAAAGGAAAAAGTATTCTTTTACTTCCCGACTCTGATAAACTATAAGCATTATGAAAGGAAATATATTTATCAAACGGCCGGTGATGGCAATTTCCATCTCCGTCCTGATTTTTGCTATCGGCCTTATCTCTCTTTTTACACTGCCTGTAGAGCAGTATCCCGACATCGCACCACCTACGGTATACGTGTCTGCCACTTATACGGGTGCCGATGCCGATGCCGTGATGAACGGTGTCATCATGCCGCTGGAGGAAAGCATCAACGGTGTGGAAAACATGATTTACATGACCTCGACGGCTACCAATAACGGTTCGGCTACCATACAGGTCTACTTCAAGCAAGGTACCGACCCCGATATGGCGGCAGTGAACGTGCAGAATCGTGTGACGCAGGCACAGGGATTGTTGCCGGCCGAGGTAACACAAATCGGTGTGACTACGCAGAAACGTCAGACCAGTTTTCTCCAAATCAATTCATTGGTCTGCACCAACGGGCGTTACGACCAGGCATTTATCGGAAATTACCTTGATATCAATGTTGTGCCCCAGATTAAGCGTGTTGCCGGTGTGGGCGATGTGATGGCAATGAATGCGCCCTACAGTATCCGTATCTGGATGAAACCCGACCGTATGGCACAATATGGTTTGGTTCCTTCAGATATCAGTGCAGTGCTGGCTATGCAGAACCTGGAGGCACCTACGGGCTCATTGGGCGAGAATTCGGATAATGTGTACCAGCTCACCATGAAGTATCGTGGTCGTCTGAAAGAAGTATCTGACTTTGAAAACATTGTTGTACGTGCGCAGGAAGACGGTTCTGTTCTTCGTCTGAAGGATGTGGCCGAGGTAGAACTGGGTGCATTGAGCTATAGTTACCAGGGCGAGATGGACGGTAAGACAGCCATTGCCTTCATGGCCTTCCAGACAGCTGGATCGAACGCTACTGCCGTAAATGCCGAAATCTCGGCTTTGCTCGATGAGTTGTCGAAAGATCTGCCCGAAGGATTGGAGTTTGTCAATCTGATGAGCTCCAATGACTTTTTGTATGCCTCCATATATAGTATTGTAGAAACGTTGGTTATTGCCATTATTCTGGTTATCCTGGTGGTATACTTCTTCCTGCAGGATTTCAAGAGTACGCTTATCCCTTCTATTTCTATCATCGTTTCGCTGGTAGGTACGTTTGCCTGTCTGATTGCCGCCGGATTCAGTTTGAACATCTTAACCATGTTTGCGTTGGTGCTGGCCATCGGTACGGTGGTGGACGATGCCATTGTGGTGGTCGAGGCGGTGCAGGAAAAGTTCGATTCCGGCTACAAGTCGCCTTACCTTGCTACCAAAGATGCGATGGGCGATGTGACAATGGCCATCATTTCCTGTACCTGTGTGTTCATGGCCGTGTTTATCCCTGTGACTTTCATGGGTGGTACATCCGGTGTTTTCTACACACAGTTCGGTATTACCATGGCTACCTCCGTAGGTCTTTCCATGATATGTGCCCTGACACTGTGTCCGGCATTGTGTGCTTTGCTGATGCGTCCTGCTTCAGGAACCAAAAGTGCCAAGAGTATCAATGGTCGTGTTCGTGCCGCCTATAACGCTTCTTATACCGCTTTGTTGGGCAAGTATAAGAAAGGAGTGATGTTTGCTATCCACCATCGTTGGATGTGTTGGGCAGCTCTGGCAGCTGCTGCTGTACTGCTGGTATTCTTTATGAACACCACTAAAACGGGACTTGTACCGCAGGAAGACCAGGGTACCATCATGGCCAATGTCAGCACGGCTCCGGGTAGTACACTGAAGGAGACCACTCAGGTGTTGGATAAGGTGGATGCCATTCTGACCAATACTCCCGAAGTAGCCCACTTCCAGCGTGTAGCCGGTTACGGTTTCCTTTCAGGACAGGGTACGTCGTACGGTATGATTATCATCCGTCTGAAAGACTGGAGCGAACGTAGTGGCAGTGAACATTCGGCCGAAGCCGTGATGGGACGGCTCAATGCCCAGTTTGCCCAGATAAAGGATGCCCAGATATTCTGTTTCCAGACACCTATGATTCCAGGCTACGGTATGGGTAACTCGGTGGAACTGAACATGCAGGACAAGACGGGTGGCGACATGACCACATTCTATCACGCCGTACTGCAGTATCTCGGTGCACTGAACCAGCGTCCGGAGGTAGCAATGGCTTATACTACCTATGCTGAGAACTTCCCGCAGATTTCGGTAGATGTAGATGCTGCCAAGTGTATGCGTGCTGGTATTTCACCCAACGAAGTGCTGAGCGTATTGGGTAGTTACTGTGGTGGTTCGTACGTGTCCAACTATAATAAGTTCGGCAAAATGTATCGTGTGATGCTTCAGGCCGACCCCAAATACCGTTTGGGCCAGATGGATCTGAGTAATATGTTTGTGCGCAACGGTACGGAGATGGCTCCTCTCAGCCAGTTCGTCACGCTGACCAAGACCGAAGGTGCCGAAATCAAGAACCGTTTCAATCTGTTCAGTTCTATCTCTGTCAACGTGAATGTGGCCGAGGGTTATTCTACCGGTGAGGTACAGAAAGCGATTTCCGAAGTGGCCGAACAGATGTTGCCTTCGGGCTACAGTTATGAGTATGGTGGCATTTCGCGTGAGGAGGCCAATACCAGCCAGTTCCAGACAGTGTTTATCTACAGTATTTGCGTCTTTCTGATTTACCTGATTCTGGCCTGTCTTTACGAGAGCTTCCTGGTACCGTTTGCCGTTATCCTCTCTGTGCCGTTCGGTATGTTCGGATCGTTCCTGTTTGCCAAGCTCTTCGGGTTGGAGAACAACATTTATATGCAGACAGGTATGATTATGCTTATCGGTCTGTTGGCCAAGACGGCCATCCTTATTACGGAGTTTGCCATCGAGCGCCGGCGCAAGGGTATGGGGCTTATCGAGTCGGCTTATGCAGCTGCACAGGTACGTTTCCGTCCTATCCTGATGACGGTACTTACCATGATTTTCGGTATGATTCCCTTGATGTTTTCTACAGGTGCGGGTGCCAATGGTAACTCTTCATTGGGTACTACCGTCGTGGGTGGTATGCTTGTAGGAACTCTTGCACTGCTCTTTGTGGTGCCGGTGTTCTATATCATCTTCGAATATATGCAGGAAAAGATCCGCCCGCATCAGGAACTGGAAGCCGATGCCCAAGTGCTGTTGGAGCGCGAAAGAAGCTTGGCCGAACGTAGTGGATTTAATGAGAAGGAGTCGTAATTCTTAAAAAACAATCCGTCAACAAATATGAAGAAACTTATCTTATTTTCAACCGCTGCTGCGTTGTTAAGTAGTTGCGGTATATACACCAAGTATAAGCCGACCGAGACTGTACCCGACAATCTTTACGGAGAGACATTCACCACCGAAGATACGACCAGCCTTGGCAGTGTAGATTGGCACGAACTCTTCACCGACCCGCACTTGCAGGCTTATATTGAACAGGGGTTGTCGAACAACACCGATTATCTGTCTGCACAGCTTCGTATAAAGGAAGCGGAGGCTACTCTGCTTTCGTCCAAACTGGCTTATCTGCCTTCATTTGCCCTGGCTCCGCAGGGGACTGTCAGCAGTTTCGACGGCGGAAAGGCTGCACAGACCTATTCGCTGCCTGTTACTGCTAGTTGGGAGGTCGATATCTTTGGGAAGATGCGTAACAACAAGCGGCAGGCACAGGCTCTCTATGCTCAGAGTCTGGATTACAAGCAGGCCGTCCGTACACAGCTCATAGCCGGTATTGCGAATACTTATTACACGTTGCTGATGCTCGACGACCAGCTGCTCCTTTCGCAGGAGACGGCTAAGGCATGGGAGGAAACAGTTCGTTCTACCCGCGCCTTGATGAATGCCGGAAAGGCAGACGAGGCGGCTGTGGCACAGATGGAAGCAGCCTGTTACGAGGTACAGGCTTCTGTGCTCGACCTGAAGGAGCAGATCAATCAGGCGGAAAACAGTCTTGCCTTGTTGCTGGCCGAAACGCCCCGCTCTTATGAACGGGGTACGCTGGCCGATATGAAAATGCCTGATGAACTGTCTGCAGGTGTCCCCATGCAGTTGCTCGCCAATCGTCCTGATGTACGTATGGCCGAACGTTCTTTGGAGGCGGCTTTCTATGCAACGAATGCCGCACGTTCGGCATTTTATCCTTCCATTACGTTGAGTGGAAGTGCCGGATGGACCAATTCGGCCGGGGCAATGATAGTCAACCCCGGCAAGTTTCTTGCCTCGGCCGTAGGTTCGCTTACTCAGCCGCTCTTTGCCCGTGGACAATTGCTTGGTCAGCTGAAAATCAGCAAGGCGCAACAGGAAGAAGCTTCGCTCGCTTTCCAACAGACATTGCTGAATGCAGGCAGCGAAGTGAACGATGCATTGACAGCCTGGCAGACCAGCCGTGACAAGAGCCTGTTGCTGGACAGGCAGGTGGCTTCTTTGCAAAAAGCCGTAAAGAGTACTTCACTGCTTATGGAACATGGTACTACAACTTATTTGGAGGTACTTACTGCAAAGCAGAATCTGCTTATGGCCCAACTGACCCAAACAGCCAATCGCTTTAGTGAAATACAGAGTGTGATTACTCTTTATTGTGCATTGGGTGGAGGAAAGGAATAATATACTCTCTTTATACTTATCCATATGAAAATGAGCCATCCTCAGAAGTGATTTCTAGGGATGGCTCTCTTTTTGTCTTTGGTAGAAGCTGGTTATTGATATTGTGCCCAGTCGGTATTCCGCATATCACCGCTCTTGGCCAGTTCGGCGTGCATGCCCAGGGCAGCACGGATGGCGTGCGGAGTCTGCGACTTGCCGTCGGTCAGCTTCAGGTAATCCCACAACAGGTTCTTGTAGTCGGGATGTACACAGTTTTCGATGATGGCCTGTGCACGTTCCTTCGGGCTCTTGCCACGTAGGTCGGCCACACCTTGTTCGGTCACGATGATGTTGACGTCGTGTTCCGTATGGTCGTGGTGTGAAATCATCGGTACAATGGCGCTGATCTTGCCTTCCTTGGCCACAGAGGGACAGGTGAAGATCGAGATGTAGGCATTGCGCGTGAAGTCGCCGCTGCCGCCGATGCCGTTCATCATCTTGGTACCTCCGATGTGTGTGGAGTTGACGTTGCCGTAAAGGTCGGCTTCAATAGCGGTATTGATGGAGATGATACCCAACCGGCGTACCACTTCGGGGCTGTTGGAAATTTCGGACGGGCGGAGTACCAGTTTGTCGCGGAAGAAGTCCATGTCGTCGTAGATGCCCTGTAGGCAGTCGTTGGTGACGGTGAGCGAGCAGGCGCTGCCGAACTTGATACGTCCTTCGCGGATGAGGCCGATAACAGAGTTCTGGATAACCTCGGTGTACATTTCGAAGGGCGGGATGGTCTTGTCGTGACCCAGGGCGCTGAGCACGGCATTGGCGATGTTTCCTACACCGCTCTGCAAAGGCAGGAAGGTGGAGGGGATGATGCCCCGTTTCATATCGGCTACCAGGAAGTCGGCCACGTTCTGTCCGATTTTGTCGGTCAGCGGATCGGCGGCGGCAAACGAACGGGCTTCGTCGGGCCAGTTGGTTTCTACCACGCCCACAATCTTCTTGGGATCTACCTGTATGTAGGGAGTTCCGATGCGGTCGCTGGGCTTGTAGATAGGTATCTCGCGGCGGTAAGGCGGATCGAGCGGTTCATATACGTCGTGCAGGCCCATGGCAGCCTTGCTGTGGGCAGCATTCAGTTCGATAATGATTTTATCGGCCATGCGGCAGACGGTAGGTGCGATACCTCCGGCAGCGGTCAGGTAGATTTTGCCGTCGGGAGTCACTTCGCAAGCCTCGATGATGGCAATGTCTACTTTGCCCATGAAGCCGTAGCGCAGTTCCTGAGCCATCTGAGAGAGGTGAATGTCGTTGTAGGCTATTTCGCCGTTGTTCACAGCCTTGCGGAAGTCGGCGTTGGTTGTATAGGGGGCGCGGTAGCGGATGGCTTTGGCGCGCGACAATACGCCGTCGCACGAGTCACCGGTCGACGCACCTGTAAAGATTCCCACCTGGAAAGGATTTCCTTTGGCATGTTCCGCTTCTGCGATTTTGGCCAGTTCGGCCGTTACGGCCTTGGCTGTTCCTGCGGGAGTAAATCCGCTCAGGCCGATGTTGTAGCCATGTTTGATAAGACTGGCAGCTTCGGCTGCCGAAATGTAGTTGAATGCCATAATTCTATATCATTACTTTCTTTTAAAATATTGTTTTTTTGAGTTTAACTGTATGTCGTATTGTTTCTCAATATTTCCTCTGCAAGATTTCCGACCAGATGATTCCCCTGCGTATTTCTTCTATCGACTGGATGTCGATATCGGGAGATGCATCTTCGGTTTCGGGTCTGTTGTTTGTTTGTGGAGTCTGTATTGTCGGCTGGGTACGGGACGCGTTTGGCTGCGTCTCATGGTTTTTCGGGATGAAAGGCTTGGTAGCCTGCTTGCGTTTTTTGTTTTTGGGTTGTCTCTCTTCAGGCTGTACGGGCGGGATTGGAATGCCTTCCCAACTCTCTGGCAGTGGGTGAGTTGGGCGGGTATGAGGTATGTCATCTTCATCTTCGGGAGAAACCGTCTGGTGTCGGGCTTCCTTTTTGGCCTGTTTGACGAATCCGATGATGATGACACCTGCCACTAGCAGAAATTTTAAGAGATCTTCCATACTCAGGGTGTGTTAATTCTACCGCCAAAGATAACCAAATTATCTGATTATAGCCAATAAAAGGGCAATAAAAAAGGGTAGCTTCACAGCTCCCCTAATTTTTTTAACCTAAACCTTAACTATGAAAAAATCTAATGTTTTTTTTCGATGCACAAATTTGTAAATTTTGCCGATAATCTCCAAACATACTTTCTAAATTGTTCACTGTATTAATTATAATTAACGTTTTTATTCGAAATTATAGGGAAAAAGGTCTTGTGTGGGCACACAAAGAACGGATTTAAGCTTATTCCTGTTTTTTCTTTTGCAAGAAAATTCTCCTTTCAAGTTGCGAAAACGCTTTGGAGGGAGCCGGAAGTCTGAGACTTCGTCAGGAAAGTTGCTGCCGGCTTTCGGTGTGGGCATGGGATGGAAGCATGGTGAAATGCCTGTTTGGTGCCTTCTTTTATCTTTTCTTATTTTAAATAATGTGGTACTTCCCCGGGTTTGCACTATCTTTGTCGCCCGAACGAACTAATATACATTTATTTATATGGAAAAGAAGATGGGAGCAGACTTTAAATCTGCGACTACCGACAGTGAAAAGAAACTGTTTATCGAGACGTACGGCTGCCAGATGAACGTGGCCGACAGTGAAGTGATTGCCTCTGTGATGCAGATGGCGGGTTATGGCATGGCCGAGACGCTGGACGATGCCGACGCGGTGTTCATGAACACCTGCTCCATCCGCGACAACGCCGAGCAGAAGATTCTGAACCGGCTGGAGTTCTTCCATTCGCTCAAGAAGAAGCGGCCGCACCTCATTGTGGGTGTCCTGGGCTGCATGGCCGAGCGTGTGAAGGACGACCTCATCGAGCATCATCATGTGGACCTTGTCGTAGGTCCCGATGCCTACCTGACGTTGCCCGAACTGATTGCCTCCGTCGAGGCGGGCGAGAAGGCCATCAATGTGGAGCTTTCGACTACGGAAACCTATCGCGACGTCATTCCCTCGCGTATCTGCGGCAATCACATTTCGGGTTTCGTGTCCATCATGCGCGGCTGCAACAACTTCTGCACCTACTGCATCGTGCCCTACACCCGCGGACGTGAACGCAGCCGCGACGTGGAGAGCATCCTGCGCGAAGTGGCCGACCTGCAGCAGAAAGGCTACAAGGAAGTGACCCTGCTGGGGCAGAATGTCAATTCCTACCGCTTCGAGCGGCCCGACGGCGAAGTCATCACCTTCCCCACATTGCTGCGCACGGTGGCTCAGGCCGCTCCTTCGATGCGCATCCGCTTCACCACCTCGCATCCCAAGGACATGAGCGACGAGACGCTGCACGTCATTGCCGAGGAACCCAACGTGTGCCGCCACATCCACCTGCCCGTGCAGAGTGGAAGCAGCCGCATCCTGAAGCTGATGAACCGCAAGTACGACCGTGAGTGGTATCTGGAGCGTGTGGCCGCCATCCGCCGCATCATCCCCGACTGCGGGCTTTCGACCGACATCTTCAGCGGCTTCCACAGCGAGACAGAGGAAGACCACCAGCAGTCGCTTTCGCTGATGGAGGAGTGTGCCTACGACTCCGCCTTCATGTTCAAGTACAGCGAGCGCCCCGGTACCTATGCCTCCAAGCACCTGCCCGACGACATTCCCGAAGAGGTGAAAATCCGCCGTCTGAACGAAATCATCGCCTTGCAGAACCGCCTTTCGGCCGAAGCCAACGCGCGTTGCGTGGGCAAGACCTACGAGGTGCTGGTCGAGGGCGTGTCGAAGCGCAGCCGCGACCAGCTCTTCGGTCGTACGGAGCAGAACCGCGTGGTGGTGTTCGACCGTGGTACGCACCGCGTGGGCGACTTGGTGACGGTTCGCATCACTGGCTCCAGCTCGGCCACGCTGTTGGGCGAAGAAGTTAATCAATGAACAAACTTTACAAATAAGCGGTTTGTCGGGCCGTGGGTCCCGAAGCCGTGAAAAGATGGGTTTCAATCCCAGGGGGCTTATGTTTCAAACATTCGGGGTCTATGTTTCAAACATAAGCCCCCTATGTTTCAAACATAGAAACATCTTCCTCTAAAAAGGCTTTCCGGCCTGTTTCCTCCATTATTCCTCTTGTCTGGTTATAATTCATTACAAATCGGAAAATGCGGAATGTTAAAGTGCATCCCGCCTGAATCTGTTTATCAGGAAAATGCTTATATTTAAGGAATTTATTCTTGGAAAGATATGTCTAACCCTTAAAATCGAAGTGTATGAGGAAGTATCTGGCAGAGATGATAGGCACGATGGTGCTTGTCTTGATGGGATGCGGCAGCGCCGTATTCGCAGGTAATGCAGCCGACACCGTGGGTGCCGGAGTAGGAACTTTGGGAGTAGCCCTGGCTTTCGGCTTGTCCGTAGTGGCCATGGCCTATACGATTGGAAGTATTTCGGGATGCCACATCACCCCTGCCATTACGCTGGGAGTGTGGATGTCGGGACGCATGAGCAGCCGGGATGCTTCGATGTACATGATTTTTCAGGTAGTGGGCGCCCTTATCGGTTCGTTCATACTGGCGTTGCTGGTGTCGTCGGGCGGATTCGACGGACCAACAACCACCGGCTCCAATACGTTCGATCCGGGCGAGACGGGGCAGGCATTCATTGCCGAAGCCGTGTTCACCTTTATCTTTGTACTGGTAGTGCTTGGCTCGACCGACGAAAAGGGCGGTGCGGGCAATCTGGCCGGCCTGGCCATTGGCTTGACGCTGGTGCTCATCCACATCGTCTGCATTCCCATTACAGGTACGTCGGTCAATCCGGCCCGAAGCATCGGTCCCGCTTTGCTCGAAGGCGGACAGGCACTTTCGCAGCTGTGGCTCTTCATCGTAGCTCCGTTTGTGGGTGCTGCGTGCAGCGCACTGGTGTGGAAGTTCTTTGCGGCAGGCCGCAAGTAGTCTTTATTTCCCGAAGAAATAGCGCGAAAGTCCCAACCGGTAAATAGCTTGTTCAATGGCGAGGCTGCCGCCCACAGCGAGGGCGGTGGCTGTCGTCAGGAACAGCATGCCCGTAGGGTCGAAGGCCAGCAGGGGCAGGTAGCCCTTGGCCAGCATGGTGAAAATGGGCGAAAAGAGCAGGATGGCCAGCGTGTGGCGTCCGATGTACAGGCTGCCCCGGCGGAGACGGGGCATCAGCAGGGGGTAGAAGCGGAGCAGCAGGCAGGCGGCCAGATAGGTGATGAGAACTCCGGCCAGCGTGCCGCGCGACAGGTTTTCGGGCACGGCGCACAGCAGGACGAGCGGCACGGCGGCCCATAGCGACGGGCGGAAGAAGCGGTTCAGCAGTACGCCGCTTTGCGCCAGTATGCACCCGCCCAGGAAGTAGGCGGCGTTCTCGAAAGCCAGCAGGTGCAGACGTACCAGCCCGTAGAAGCAGAGCCCGAGGAGGATGAAGCGGGTAAGCGTCTGTCCCCGCACCAGGCGGAAGACGGCGTAGTAGAGCAGGGCGCAGAGCATCAGCGTGTGCAGGTACCAGTAAGGACCCACGGGCGAGACGAAGAGCGCCTCGACCACGGCCGGCAGGCTCAGTTCCTCCAGCCCCTGGCGAACGGGCAACAGGCTGGAAGCCACCGCATAGCCCGTCTCCATCACGGCATAGGGGATGAAAATCCACAGATATTTCCGCAGGAATTCCCTGGCTGGCTTGCCGATGTGGGTCAGGTAGCCCGAGATGAGCAGGAAGACAGGCATGTGGAAGGTGTAGACCACCTGCTTGGCGTAGGGATACTTGTCGCCGATGTAGGCCAGGTGGAAGACCACCATCAGCAGGATGCAGACGCATTTCAGGTAGTCTATCTCGTCCATTCTGCCGGACGGGGTGCGTTCGTTTCCGAGGAACGGAGCCGTTGTCTTCATGTGGGTGCGGGTTCTAAGGATTTATCAGGATGCAAAAGTACACCATTTTGCCGCTCCTCGGAAACGATGCAGGGAGTTTAACAGTCGTCGTCGGCCGTTCAGCGACGGTCGGCCATCAGGGCCGGAGCTTCTGCCTGCTGGCGGCAGGCAACGGGGACATTGTTTTCGTTCAGCTCATAGACCGTCTGCTTCACGTCTTTGGTATAACTCCGGTCCGATTCGCTCCAGCGGGCGTAGCTCATCACCACTTCGCCGGCTTCGTAGCGGTAGGTCATCTGGAAGTAGGGTGTCCACTTGTCTGTTGCGCCGTCCCATTTGGTGGCCGTCTTGCTGACGAGGCGGTTCTGGTCGTCGTAGGCAAACTCGTAGTGCAGGTGGTTGTGCAGGTAATTGCCGTCCTGTTTGTAGATGGTTCGCGACACGACGAGGTTGTTCTTCACTTCTTCGTTGGTGATGAAGTTGTCTTGTGCCTTTACTTCGGAGCTGAGGATGCTGACCAATGAGATTGCGGCGAATGCCAATGCTTTGAATACGTTCATAGTTTTCATAATGCTGTTCTGTTTTAAAGGGTTCTTGTTATCAGTTTCATTTCTATCGGTTGGACGTTGTCTGCCGAAGGAAAAGTTGCACCGTCGGGGCTTCTTTTTCTGGGCCATCCATCCGCCGATAGATATTCAAACGTCGTGCCAAAACTATAAACGGTTGAAAATCAGTATTTATTGTACCGCCGCCCGTGTCCGATATCGGACAAGTGTCCGCTTTTGGCGGACACTTCGGGGCGGCTTGCGTCCGTTGGGTGGCATTGGCTTGTGTCGGCTGCGGCAATGTTCTGCCTCAAAAGAAGCAATGTAACACTTCAAAAGAAGCTATGTTTTGGAGCAAAGAAAGCAATGCTTTTGGGAGAAGAAAACAATGCTTTCCTTGCGACGGGGCGGTGGGGATAGTTTTTCCCGTACGCGCGCATGTCTTAAATCTCCTTAACAAACGGTCTGTAAATCACTTTTTATTTGTTATTTTGCACCAAATTTAGGTGTGCTGTGTCCCGGCTGTTCGTGGATGCGCCGCCTTAGGCCGGAATTGTCGATGAATACATTCACTATAAAAACCTGTCCGTTGTGTGGCGGAACCCATCTGGAGCGGACGCTGACCTGCGTGGACCATTATGCCACGGGCGAGGCGTTTCACCTGTGCCGTTGTGCCGACTGCGGTTTCCTGTTCACGCAGGACTTTCCCGTGGAGGCGGAGATAGGACGCTACTACGAGACGCCCGACTACATCTCGCATTCGGATACCCGCAAGGGGCTGATGAACCGCCTGTATCATCGTGTGCGCCGCTACATGCTGAAGCGGAAGGCACGGCTGGTGATGGGGGAGTCGCACCGCAAGGAAGGCCGTCTGCTGGACATCGGGACGGGGACGGGTTACTTTGCCGACACCATGCAGCAGCTGGGCTGGCAGGTAGAGGCGGTGGAGAAGAATGCCGCCGCGCGTGAGTTTGCCCTCGCCCACTTCGGCCTGCAGGTGCGCCCCGACACGGAGCTGGGCGCCTATGCCGACGGCAGTTTCGACGTCATTACCCTGTGGCACGTGATGGAGCATCTGGAGCACCTGAACGAGACGTGGGAGACGCTGCGCCGCCTGCTCACTGACAAGGGTGTGCTCATCGTGGCCGTGCCCAACTGTTCGTCCTACGACGCCCGCAAGTATGGGGCCTACTGGGCCGCCTACGACGTGCCCCGCCACCTGTGGCACTTCACGCCCGCCACCATGCAGCAGCTGGCCTCGAAGCACGGTTTCATCCTCTCGGCCCGCTATCCGATGCCGTTCGATGCCTTCTACGTGTCGATGCTCACCGAGCGCCACATGCGCCGTTCGTGCGCCTTCGTGCGCGGCCTGCTGACGGGCACACTGGCCTGGCTGAGTTCGCTGGTGCGCAAGGACCGCAGCAGTTCCATGATTTACGTATTCAGAAAGAAGCAGTTATGAACCCTAAGCATACCTCCCGCCAGACGTCGTTCTTCGACATGCAGTTCGTCACCTCGTGCATCAGCACCACGCTGGTGCTGTTGTTGCTGGGCATGGTGGTGTTTTTCGTGCTGGCCGCCCACAACCTGTCGGTGTATGTCAAGGAGAACATCAACTTCTCCATCGTCATCAGCGACGACATGAAGGAGCGCGACATCCTGCGCCTGCAGAAGAGCCTGAACGGTGAGCCGTTCGTGAAGAGCACCGAATACATCTCCAAGAAGCAGGCCCTTGAGGAACAGACCGAGGCGATGGGTACCGACCCGCAGGAGTTTCTGGGCTACAACCCCTTCTCAGCCTCCATCGAGGTGAAGCTGAAGTCCGACTACGCCAACGCGGACAGCATCGCCAAAATCGAGAAGCAGATACGGAAGAACACCGATATACAGGACGTGCTCTACCAGAAGGAGCTGGTAGACGCGGTGAACGACAACATCCGCAAGATCAGCTTCCTGCTGCTGGGTCTGGCGGTGATACTGACCATGATATCTTTCGCGCTGATCAACAACATGATACGCCTGAGCATCTACTCCAAGCGTTTCCTGATACACACTATGAAGCTGGTGGGGGCGAGCTGGAGTTTCATCCGCCGTCCGTTCCTGCGCCGCAACTTCTGGATAGGGGTGCTTGCGGCCGGCCTGGCCGACGGGCTGTTGTGGGCGGCAGCCACCTGGCTGGTGGAGCAGGAACCCGAACTGATCAAGGTCATCACGCCCGAAGTCATGCTGCTGGTGTCGGTAGCCGTGCTGGCGTTCGGCGTGCTCATCACGTGGCTCTGTGCCTTCTTTTCGGTCAACAAGTATCTGCGCATGAAGGCCGGTGCGCTTTATCGGATTTGACACAGGTTGGACAATAAAAAACAATTGAATATAGAGATATGGATAAGAAAAAGTTTGCTTTCGACAAGACCAATTTCATTCTGCTGGCCGTGGGTATGCTGGTAGTCATCATCGGCTTTGTGCTGATGACAGGCCCTTCGTCCACGCCGACGCACTTCGAGCCCGATATCTTCAGTGCGCGCCGCATCAAGGTAGCTCCTGTAGTGTGCCTGCTGGGCTTCCTGTTCATGATTTATGGCGTGTTGCGCCGCCCCAAGGATGAAAATGTTTCAGAAGAAGAATAACATAAATTGAATAGATAAACAATATGGGTGATTTGACTACATGGGAGGCAATAATTATTGCTGTAGTGGAAGGATTGACGGAATTTTTGCCTGTTTCTTCTACTGGACATATGATTATAACACAGAATATGTTGGGAGTGGAGAGCACAGAGTTTGTGAAGGCTTTTACTGTAATTATACAATTTGGCGCCATTCTTTCGGTCGTATGTTTGTATTGGAAGCGTTTCTTTCGTCTGAACCATACGCCTGCTCCGCAAGGTGCGTCTTCTCTACAACGCTTTCTGCATAAATTTGATTTTTATTGGAAGTTACTTGTAGCTTTTATACCGGCTGCTGTTTTAGGTTTTCTGTTCAGTGACAAAATAGATGCGATGCTTGAAAGTGTGGTAGTTGTAGCTGTAATGCTTGTGATAGGGGGCATTTTCATGCTATTTTGTGACCGTATCTTCTCCAAGGGCAGTGAGAAGACGGAAGTGACGGAAAAGCGAGCCTTCTTTATCGGTTTGTTTCAGTGTATAGCGATGATACCCGGAGTTTCTCGTTCTATGGCTACGATTGTAGGTGGTATGTCCCAAAAGCTGACGCGTAAAGATGCAGCAGAGTTTTCGTTCTTTTTGGCTGTCCCTACAATGTTTGCGGCAACGGCTTATAAAGTCTTGAAATTGTTTTTGGATGGAGGAACCGAGATTCTGGTCAATAATTTGTCTGCTTTGCTTATAGGTAACGTGGTTGCATTTATAGTCGCATTATTGGCTATCAAATTCTTTATCAGTTTTGTTACCAAATATGGATTCAAAGCTTTTGGCTGGTATCGGATTATTGTAGGAGGATTGATCATAATTATGTTGCTGTGTGGACACTCGCTGGAGGTCTTATAAAGATAGATGATGAATTTCAAGAAAGGAGAAGTCTTATACCTGAACAAGCCGTTGGGCTGGACATCGTTCAAGGTGGTGGGCCACGTGCGCTACCACATCTGCCGGCGGCTGGGCGTGAAGAAGTTGAAAGTGGGCCATGCCGGCACGCTCGACCCCCTGGCTACGGGTGTCATGATTGTGTGCACGGGCAAGGCAACGAAGCGGATAGAAGAGTTCCAGTACCACACGAAGGAGTACATCGCCACCATCCGGCTGGGCGCTACAACCCCTTCCTACGACCTGGAGCACGAGATAGATGCCGTCTATCCCACGGAGCACATCACCCGCGAGCTGGTGGAGGAGACGCTGAAACGTTTTGTCGGCGAGATACAGCAGGTACCCCCTGCCTTCTCGGCCTGCATGGTGAACGGCAAGCGCGCCTACGACCTGGCACGCAAGGGCGAGGACGTGGAGCTGAGGCCCAAGCTGCTGGTCATCGACGAGATAGAGCTGCTGGAGTGCAACCTGCCCGAAATAAAGGTGCGTGTGGTATGTAGCAAGGGTACCTATATCCGTGCCCTGGCCCGTGACATCGGCGAGGCGCTGGACAGCGGTGCCCATCTGACGGCCCTGGAGCGTACGCGTGTGGGGAATGTCCGTATTGAGGACTGCCTCAATCCGCTCGACTTCAAGGACTGGATCGACGCACAGGAGATAGAGACGGAAACAGAAGAAGAACAATAAAAAATAACCTATACATATAAAAGAAAGGAAAGATATGAAACTGTCGCAATTCAAATTCAAGCTTCCTGAGGAAAGGATCGCTTTGCATCCCACCAAGTACAGGGATGAGTCGCGTCTGATGGTGTTGCACCGCAAGACGGGGGAGATAGAGCATCGGATGTTCAAGGACATACTGGAGTATTTCGACGACAAGGATGTATTTGTCTTCAACGACACCAAGGTTTTCCCTGCCCGCCTCTATGGCAACAAGGAGAAGACCGGTGCCCGCATCGAAGTGTTCCTGTTGCGCGAACTGAATGAAGAACTGCGCTTGTGGGACGTGTTGGTTGACCCTGCCCGCAAGATACGTATCGGTAACAAACTCTATTTCGGCGACGACGACTCGATGGTGGCCGAAGTCATCGACAACACCACTTCGCGTGGGCGTACGCTGCGTTTCCTCTACGACGGCCCGCACGACGAGTTCAAGAAGGCTCTCTATGCTCTGGGCGAAACGCCGCTGCCCCACAGCATCATCAACCGCCCTGTGGAACCTGAGGATGCCGAGCGTTTCCAGTCCATCTTTGCCCGCCACGAAGGTGCTGTGACGGCTCCTACGGCCAACCTGCACTTCAGCCGCGAGCTGATGAAGCGTATGGAAATCAAGGGTATCGACTTTGCCTACATCACCCTGCATGCCGGCTTGGGCAATTTCCGCGAAATCGACGTGGAAGACCTGACGAAACACAAGACCGACTCCGAGCAGATGATTGTAGATCAGGAGGCTGTGAATATCGTGAACCGTGCCAAGGACCTGAACAAGCAGGTGTGTGCCGTGGGTACAACGGTGATGCGTGCCATCGAAAGTACGGTCAGCACCGACGGCCATCTGAAGACCTACGACGGCTGGACGAACAAGTTCATCTTCCCACCCTATGACTTCACGGTAGCCACTGCGATGGTGTCCAACTTCCACATGCCGCTTTCCACACTGCTGATGATTGTGGCAGCCTTCGGCGGATACGAGCAGGTGATGAATGCCTACGACGTGGCTCTGAAGGAAGAGTACCGTTTCGGTACGTATGGCGACGCCATGCTGATTACAGACAAATAAACTGATTTAATGAAGAACGAAGAATGAAGAATGAGGAATTCTCGGAGAAAGAATTTGTGGGCGAAGAAATAGATAACCCTATGGCTTCTGCATCGCAAGGAGGTACTTCATCCTTCATTCTTCCTGCTTCATTTGTGTACTATTTAGGGTTGGGTACCAACCTCGGCAACAAGGAGCAGAATCTCCGCGATGCTGTTCGGATGATAGAAGAGCGGATAGGAAA
>UMJL01027215.1_pt1 | contig 19645 bp, 19 predicted proteins | sample 1966071 | NCBI WGS metagenome assembly UMJL01 (sample SAMEA4836148, study PRJEB28245) | human gut metagenome | biome: gut microbiome; material: fecal sample | place: Denmark | collected 2008
TGTTTGATCACTGTCATGTCATCCCTGCAAACCTATATTTTCTTCACAAACAGCGCCCGTATAGCGTTCAGCACCGCCAGGATCATCACGCCCACATCGGCAAAGATAGCCAGCCACATATTGGCGATCCCAAGCGCTCCCAGCGCCAGGCAGATCAATTTGATCCCGATGGCAAATACAATATTCTGATACACGATCCCCAGGCACTTCCGGGAGATCTTGATGGCCTTGGCGATCTTCAGAGGATCATCATCCATCAGCACCACGTCCGCCGCCTCGATAGCCGCATCAGAGCCCATGGCACCCATGGCGATCCCGATATCGGCGCGTCCCAGTACCGGCGCGTCGTTGATGCCGTCTCCCACGAAGGCCAGCTTTTCTTTCTCCGGCTTGGTTTTCAGAAGCTCTTCTACTTTCGCCACCTTGTCAGCAGGAAGCAGCTCGCTGTAGACCTCATGGATCCCCAGTTCCCCGGCCACCTGATCAGCCACTCTACGGATATCTCCGCTTAGCATCACCGTCTTACTGATACCGGCTTCTTTCAGCGCCTGCACCGCCTCTCTGGCATGGGGTTTCACACGGTCAGAGATCAGGATATGACCGGCGTATTCTCCGTCAATGGCAAGATGAACAATGGTCCCCACACAATGGCAGGCGATATAGGAGATCCCCAGATATTCCATCAGTCTGTCGTTCCCTGCTGCCACCGGATGACCGTCCACCAGGGCGGTCACTCCGTTCCCGCTGATCTCCCGGATATCTGTCACCCGGGAACGGTCCAGGTCTTTCCCGTAAGCCTTCCGGATACTCTTGCTGATAGGATGGGAAGAAGCGCTTTCCGCCAGCGCCGCGTACTCCAGAAGTTTCTCATCTTCCATCCTGCTGTGATGAATGCCATTTACCTCGAAGACGCCTTCCGTCAGCGTTCCTGTCTTGTCAAATACCACGATCTTCGTCTGGGACAGAGTCTCCAGATAGTTGGAACCTTTCACCAGGACGCCTGCATTGCTGGCTCCCCCGATCCCCGCGAAGAAACTAAGAGGAATACTGATCACCAGCGCGCAGGGACAACTGATCACCAGGAAGGTGAGCGCCCGGTATACCCAGGTCTCCCAGTCCGCCGGAAGCCCCATGGCAAAAAGCCGGATCAGAGGCGGCAGAAACGCCAGGGCCAGCGCTCCGTAACACACTGCCGGGGTGTAGACCCGGGCAAACCGGGAGATAAAATCTTCTGACCGGGATTTCCTGGAGCTTGCATTCTCCACCAGATCCAGGATCTTCGATACGGTAGACTCCCCGAATTCTTTGGTAGTCCGGACCTTCAGCACCCCTGTCATATTGATACATCCGCTTACGATCTCTTCACCAGCAGTGATATCCCTTGGCAGGCTCTCGCCTGTGAGGGCGCTGGTGTTCAGCGTACTCTCGCCTTCCAGCACCACGCCGTCGATGGGAACCTTCTCTCCCGGCTGCACTACGATCACCGTGCCGATCTCCACCTCATCCGGGTCAACCTGCTCCAGTCTGCCATCCCGCTCAACATTGGCGTAATCCGGACGGATATCCATCAGCTCGCTGATATTACGGCGGCTCTTGCCCACCGCATAGCTCTGGAACAGTTCTCCCACCTGATAGAACAGCATAACCGCCACCGCTTCCGTGTAGTCCCCGCTTTGCTCATAGATTGCCAGGGCGATGGCCCCCACCGTGGCGATGGCCATCAGGAAACACTCGTCGAAAACCTGCCGGTTTCTGATCCCCTTCAGGGCTTTCAGAAGGATATCATATCCCACCACCAGATAAGGGATCAGATACAGGACAAACCGTATGGCTCCCGTCGCCGGAATAAAGTTAAGCCCGATCAGAAGCGCCGCCGCAATCAGGATCCTTGTCAACATTTTCTTCTGCTTTCTGTTCATGTCTCCACCCTCTTGTCTGCCACATTACAGGAAGATCTCGCAGTCGTCCTCCACTTTCTTGCAGTTCCTGCGCACTTCCTCCATAACCGCCTTTGGCTCCTGGCCTTCCTCAAATTCCACGATCATCTTCAGCATCATGAAATTCACGGTAGCCTCTTTCACACCGGCGGTCGCTTTGGCCGCCTGCTCCATCTTATTTGCGCAGTTGGCGCAGTCCACATCGATCTTATACGTCTTCTTCATAGTCTTTTCTTCCTTTCCGGATTTTACGTTTAATCAATTAAGCATTTGTTTAATTGATGGTTTCATTATACCTCTTTTCAGGTAAATGTCAACAGGAAAATGAATTTTTCATTGCAACGTTTTTCCTCCTATACTAAAATATATAGAATAGCAAGGAGGTCCTGATATGACAGAGTTGAAACTTCCCCATGACCATGGGCAGAAAATAGAACAAGAACTTTCCTGTATGCCGGGAACGGAGGATTTTCAGGCCATCGCCAACGTCTTTAAGCAACTGGGCGACGGCAGCCGGGTCCGCATCTTCTGGCTCTTATGCCACTGCGAAGAATGCGTGATCAACATTTCCTCCATGGTAGATATGACAAGCCCTGCAGTTTCCCACCACCTCCGGCAGTTGAAGACCAGCGGGCTGATTACCAGCCGCCGGGAGGGCAAGGAAGTCTATTACAAAGCCGCGGAAACGGATCAGGCCCAGCTTCTTCACCAGGTGATCGAGCAGGTGATGAAGATCACCTGTCCCTCCGCTAAATGATCAGCATGGCGTCGCCAAAGGAGAAGAACCGGTATCTCTCCTGCACTGCCTCCTCATAGGCCGCCAGCACATGCTCCCGCCCTGCCAGAGCGGATACCAGCATGATCAGCGTGGATTCCGGCAGATGGAAATTGGTGATCAGTCCGTCCAGCACCTTGAACCGGTAGCCCGGATAGATGAAGATCTCCGTCCAGCCGCTGCAGGCCCGCAGGCGTCCTGTCTCATCCGCCGCGGACTCCACCGTCCGGCAGCTGGTTGTCCCCACACAGATCACCCGGTGTCCGGAATCTCTGGCCTCATTGATCTGCCGGGCCGCTTCTTCTTCAATCTGATAAAATTCTGAATGCATATGATGTTCTGTGATCTCGTCTACCTTCACCGGCCGGAAGGTTCCAAGCCCCACGTGAAGGGTCACATGGGCGATGGAAATCCCTTTTTCTTCAATCTGGCGCAGAAGTTCCGGCGTAAAGTGAAGCCCTGCCGTCGGCGCGGCCGCAGAGCCGGAGTGCTCTGCATACACCGTATTATACCTGTCTTTATCTTTCAGCTGATGAGTAATGTAGGGCGGCAGAGGCATCTGGCCCAGCCGGTCCAGGATCTCCTCGAAGATCCCTTCGTATTCAAACCGGATCAGCCGGTTTCCCTCTTCTACAATATCCACCACTTCCCCGGTGAGAAGCCCGTCTCCGAAACTGATCCTCGCACCCCGCTTGGCCTTCTTCCCCGGTTTCACCAGCGTCTCCCAGATATTATTTTCCTTCCGCTTCAGAAGCAGAACCTCGATCTTCGCGCCGGTATCCTCCTTGGCGCCGATAAGGCGGGCCGGGATCACCTTGGTATCGTTGATCACCAGGCAGTCTCCTGGTTCCAGGTAATTGATGATCTCCTTAAACCCATGATGGGAAACAGCCCCAGACTCCTTGTCAAGTACAAGAAGCCTGGAACTGGAGCGATCCTCCAGGGGATCCTGGGCGATCAGTTCCTGGGGCAGTTCATAATAAAAATCTTGTCGTTTCATGTAATCCTCTTTTCTATCTTTCATCCACCGGCCGATCTTCCGGTCCCGGGCTCGGCATGGAGCCTGACATGGGCGGCACGGGACCGCCCGGATTTGGCATTGGCCCAGCCTGGTACGGCGCCGGCTGAGGCGCCTGATACACCGGGTACACTTTGATCCGCTTTGCGTAGATCACTCTGGTATCGCACAGCATATCATGAAATCCCCTCTTCTGTCCATCCCAACCTGCCACCATATAGCCGATTCCCGCAGACAGGCTGCAGAGGAACCGGCCGATGGTCTCCCGGTAGACCACGTCCAGAAGCTTCAGTTCTCCTCCATTCTCCGCGCTCACTACCCGCAGGTTCATGGCTTTCTTCCCAAGAGTAGTGCCGGTAAGCCAGGTACAGAGAATAAAGTAGAGCACCTGAAACACATACAGCACGATATCTTTCAGGTCGTACTGAAAGATCAGATTCCCTCCAAGGGGCGTCCCGGAGAGAAAGGACATGATCCCGGACAGGAACAGCCGCACCACCAGAAGTACCAGGAATACCAGAATGCTGTCCAGGCAGTAGGCTGCCAGGCGCACCCAGAACCCTGCGTAAGTCAGCTCCTGATTACTGTAATTGTTCTGCATAGTACATGGGCACCCCGCTTTCCATTTCCTGTGCGGTCTCAGTCAGGATCTGGGCCTCAGACTTGGGAACCAGATCTTTTGCCTGGGCAAACAAAGAGCTCAGCATATCGGAGGTATGCTTCAGTTCATAGAACTGATCCACCCCCAGCTCTTCGCTCATGGCGGTTTTCATATCATCGTACAGGGCGATCTCGTCGATCAGGCCGTTTTCCTTTGCCTGGCTGGCCGTGTAAGTGCGGCCGTCTGCAAGGGCTTTCACCCCGTCCTCCGTCATGCCCCGGCCGTCAGCTACGATCTCCACAAACCGGGAATAATACTCGTCCACCTGCTCCTGATAGATGGCGATCTGTTCCTCGGTCATCTGGGAGCTGTCCTTGTTCTCCCCGCTGGTGATACTGATATAGCGGATCCCCAGCTTCTCATACAGCCCGGTCATATCATAACCGGACATGATCACGCCGATGGACCCGGTCACCGTATTGGGGTTAGCATAGATCTTATCCGCCGCCACGGACGTCATGTATCCGCCGGAAGCCGCATAATGGCTCATGTAGTCCCAGATGGGCCGCCCGGTGGTCTCTTTATATTCCATAAGCTTCAGGTACAGTTCCTCTGATTCATATACCGTGCCGCCCGGAGAATCCACATACAAAAGGATCCCCTTGTTATTGGAATCTTCCATCAGGCGGTCAATGTACTCCATGGTGGTGGTGTGCTGGTACCCTTCCGTAACAGCGAAAAGACCGGTGCTCTCCGTCTGCTGCTGGATGGTTCCCTCCACCTTCACCACGGCAATGTAATCCGTCATGGGCGCGTTAAATTCATAATCTCCCGTCAGCATGCTTCCCACACTGTCTTCCAGAAGACGCTGGGAAATAGAATTGCTCAGTACGCTGGATACTCCGATGGCGATAAACAGGACTCCTGCCACCACCAGTCCGATAATCTGCTTTGTCTTCATAGGTTTCTCCTTTTCGCGGGTCTTCTTACTTCCGCAGTTCGATACCAAGTCCTTCCAGCGCCTTCAGGATCCGGTCCATAGCTTCATTTACTTCCCCGTCCTCCAGGGTCTTGTCCTTGGCCCGGAATACGATGGAGTAGGCCACGGATTTATAGCCTTCCTGGATCTGTGCTCCCTCATACAGGTCAAACAGATGGTAGCTCTCCAGATAAGCGCCTCCCTTTTTCTCGATGATCTCCTCGATCTGACCGGCCAGGATCTCACGAGGCATGGTCATACTGATGTCACGGGTCACGGCCGGGAACCGGGCAATACCTTCGTATTTCCGGTCGAAGGAAGCACGGTCTGTCACTTCCGGCATGTCGATCACTGCGATATACGCTTTTGTTCCAATGCCATAGGCGTCCGCCACATCCGGGTGTACCTCTCCCAGATATCCCATCCGCGCTCCGTCATAATAGATATCTGCCTGGCGTCCCGGATGAAGGTAAGGATGATCTCCGTTGGGATCATAGGTCTTCTTACCGGTCAGGCCTACTTTATCAAAGAACTCTTCCACAACGCCCTTCATACTGAAGAAGTCTCCTTCCCCATACATTCCCAGGGTAAACTGCATCCGCTCTTCCGGAAGCTCGGTAAGAGGCAGGGCCTTGGGCAGATAAACATTTCCCAGTTCATAGAGACGCACGTCTTTATTTCTCCGGTTATAGTTGGTGGCAAGGGAAGTAAGCATTCCATTAAGCGGCATGGTCCGCATCACGCTGTAGTCCTCGCCCAGCGGATTCAGGATCTCCACCGTCCTGCGAAGGGGAGAGTCTGCCGGGATCCGCAGCTTGTCAAACACCTTGGGGCTCTCGAAGGAGTACACCATCCCCTGGCTGAATCCGCAGAATTCCGCGATCTCTCTTGCTTTCTCCTCCACCCGCAGCTTGGAGGAAAGCTTACCCATGGTAGACTCTCCTGCCGGGAGGGTGGTGGGGATGTTGTCATATCCATAGAACCTGGCCACTTCCTCTGCCAGATCTGCGATCCTGAGAAGATCCTGGCGGAAGGTGGGCACGATCACTTCTTTGGTCTCCTCGTCATAACCCAGGTCGATCTTGGCAAAATAAGACAGCATATCCGCCGCCGGGATATCTGTACCCAGCAGCTGGTTGATGACGTCCGCGTCAAAGGGGATCCTGAGGGGCTCCCGCTTCTTGGCGTATACGTCTACCATCCCGCCTACTACTTCGCCGGCGCCCAGCTCTTCCACCAGCTGGCATGCCCGGTCGATGGCCGCCTGGGCGTTGTTGGGATCCAGACCCTTCTCAAACTTGCCGGAAGCGTCTGTCCGAAGGCCCACACGTTTGCTGGACTTCCGGATGTTGGTGCCGTCGAAGCAGGCCGCCTCGAAAAGCATGGTCTTCACATCATCGGTGATCATGGAATTCTCACCACCCATGATACCGGCGATACCGATGGCTTTCTCACCGTCGCAGATCATCAGCACGTCCTCGTCCATCTGGCGCTCCTGGCCGTCCAGGGTGGTAAATTTCTCACCGTTTTCGGCAGTCTTCACCACGATCTCACGGCCTGCGATGGTATCCAGGTCATAGGCGTGCATAGGCTGTCCGTACTCCTCCATCACATAGTTGGTGATGTCCACCAGGTTGTTGATGGAACGGATCCCAACGGAAGCCAGTCTGCGCTTCATCCACTCCGGGGAGGGACCGATCTTGATATTTTTCACTACTCTGGCGCAATATCTGGGACACAGGTGCGGATCCTTCACCGTCACCTTGATATAGTCAGCCGCATTTTCCGAATTGCCCGTCTCAGTGACAACCGGCGGATGGAATTCCTTGCGGAAGGTAGCCGCAGCCTCACGGGCGATGCCTACCACGCTGAAACAGTCCACCCGGTTAGAGGTTACTTCGTATTCAAAGACCACATCGTTTAAGCCCAGCACTTCCACCGCGTTGGCGCCGACTTCTGTATCTTCCGGGAAAATGTAGATCCCTTCTTCCGGCGCTTCCGGATACATATCCCGGCTGGAGCCCAGTTCCTCGATGGAACACATCATGCCGCAGCTGTCCACACCTCTTAACTTACCCTTCTTGATCTTGATCCCGCCTGCCACACGGCTGCCCGGCTCATGGCCGCCTGCAACCCGGCCGCCGTCCAGCACAACCGGCACCTTATCGCCCTCGTGTACGTTGGGCGCGCCGGTCACGATCTGGATGGTCTCCGTTCCGATATTCACCTGGCAGACGATCAGCTTGTCCGCGTCAGGATGTTTCTCGATCTTGTCGATCTGGCCCACCACGATCTTGTCCAGATCCGCGTCAAGGGCTTCGTAGCCCTCCACCTTGGTCCCGGACAGCGTCATCGCGTCAGTGTACTCCTGCGCGGTCACGTCAAGATCCGGAACATATGCTTTTATCCATGATAATGAAGTATTCATTTTGTTCTCCTTTCTTTTTCCTCAATTCAGGTCTTAGAACTGCCGCAGGAAACGGATATCGTTCTCGTACAGAAGCCGCATATCGTCGATCTCATATTTCAGCAGCGCGATCCGCTCCAGACCTACGCCAAAGGCAAAACCGGTATATACATCCGGGTCGATGCCGCACATCTCCAGCACGTGGGGATGTACCATACCGCAGCCCAGGATCTCGATCCAGCCGGAACCCTTACAGAACCGGCAGCCTTTCCCGCCGCACTTGAAGCAGCTTACATCCACCTCCGCGCTTGGCTCGGTAAACGGGAAATGATGAGGACGGAACTTGGTCTTTGTATCCGGTCCGAACAGTTCCTTGGCAAAGACTTCCAGGGTCCCCTTCAGGTCCGCGAAGGAGATGTTCTTGTCCACCACCAGGCCTTCGATCTGATGGAAGGAAGGAGAATGGGTGGCGTCCACTTCATCGGAACGGAACACCCGTCCCGGGGAGATCACGCGGATGGGCGGCTTGGTCTGTTCCATGATCCGGGCCTGTACAGAGGAGGTCTGGGTCCGCAGCACAATGTCCTTGTTCACATAGAAGGTATCCTGCTCGTCTTTCGCCGGATGTCCGTCCGGAATGTTCAGTTTCTCGAAATTGTAGAGATCATACTCCACCTCCGGGCCTTCCACTACCTCGTAGCCCATGCCTACGAAGATCCGCTCCACTTCTTCCAGAGCGATGGTGTTGGGATGGCTGTGGCCCACCAGGTTCTTCTTCGCCGGAAGGGTTACGTCGATCACTTCCCGCTTCATCTTCTCTTCCCGGATCGCCCGATCCATCTTCTTCCTGCTCTCCTCCAGGGCCGCTTCGATCTCAGCTCTTGCGTCGTTGACCATCTGTCCGATCTTGGGACGGTCCTCCGCGGCCACATCCTTCATACTTTTTAATACGGCGGTCAGTTCTCCTTTCTTACCCAGGAACTTGACCCGCACATCATTGAGTTTTTCCGGCACATCTGCCGACTGAATTGCTTTGAGCGCTTCTTCTCTGATGTTCTGCAGTTTTTCTTTCATCTCTTTCTTCCTTTCTATTTCTTCCAACATTTTGTCCGGAATGATTATTTCAATAAAAAAACCTCATCCCTGACAAGGGACGAGGTTATTACCCGCGGTACCACCCTGATTCCTGTATGCGCCGCATACAGACACTCATTCCATGCGTAACGTGCATCCTGCGTCGCTTCCTAATCCGAATCGTTTCAGAAGCGCGGCTTGCGTGGGAAATTCGATCGCCGCCTGAACCTGGGAAGACTTTCAGCCAATGATCTTCCTTCTCTTTTGGAAAACGGGTCTCTACTTAACACGGTCACAGCCTTTGTGATTATAAAATAAATCTTTAATTATTGTAACATAAGAATCCGGGATGTCAAGGGCGAAATCAGAACGTGTCCAGATCCTCCTCATACTCGTGAGTGGCCACATCCTTCAGATAGTCGATAGCTTCCCGTACCTGAGGGATACACAGCACCAGCAAGGTGATCACAGCCTCCGCGCCGATGTAGCCTATGCAGTACACCAGCCCGTACTGGATATTTGCCGCCACAGTTTCTTCGTTCATATAGTAAAACCAGATACAATTCCACACACTCTCTATATACCGCAGCAGCACCGCCAGAAGATATCCTTTCTGCAGGCCGTGACGCCGGTCACAAAGAAAGCCGCCCACTCCCAAAAGACCATAACCCAGGATATAATCCCACAACTCCGGGATATTCACGATCATCGGATAATCCAGGAAATATTTCAACGCCCCATAGAAGAAGGCTGCGGCCATCCCAGTCCACCCGCCGTAGAAATACCCCACCAGATAGATGGCCAGCATGCTTAAGTAGGTCACCTCGCCCCCTTCCTCCAGCTTCAGAGGCTTCATATAGGACAGGATCACCGCTGCCGCCACCAATATCAGGATCCACAGCCATTTTCGATTCCAGAGATACCCTTCCCTCATCATAATTCCTTCCTCACCGCGATCTCACTTAACTTCTTCTTGCGAACATGGAAATGCTTCCGGTAGAGGATATACCACACCAGGAAAATGAGGCCGCCTCCTCCGATCACCATCACGTCAAAGGTGCTGGAGGCAGACTCCACCGGAATCCCGAAATGTTCATAGAACCGGCTTAAGAGATCTACCAGATAACCCTGTACCTGGATCACCGCCAGAACAATGGCTACAATGTTGATGATCAAGCCGTTTTTCCGCTCCACCTGGGCGTTTTTCAGATCCACCATATGCTCCAGGAATTCCTGCTGCTCATAATAATTCCGCCGCAGTTCATCATTTCCAAAGGCTTCCCGGATCTGATCCGCCTCCCGCTGGGTCCCGTAATAACGGAAATTCTGGCTTTGCCAGAATCGTATGGTCTTGGCATAATCCCGGTATAACTGGCTGATATACTGATACGATACATCCCCTTCGTTGGCCAGGGCATTGGAAACCTTCACCGTCATTTTATTTAACGCTGTATTCTGGAAGATCACCAGCTCGGCGATAAAAGCATAGGTGGCTGTCAGTTCGATCCGTTCCTTCTGAGTGAGACTTGCATAGTCATAGAGGACCATCGCCACCACATCCTCCGTCATATAAGCCTCATAATAGTCATACACCGCCCGGTTTTGTTCCGCCATCTCCTTCAGTCTGGGATAGCGGATATGGAAATCCTGGTGCATACTGTTGTAGGCCTCTGCCGTCAGGATATTGTAAAATTCCCCCTCATTTGCCGGCAGATCGGACATACACAGAAGGCTTTTGCCCCTTCCGCACAAAAGCAGCCCGTACTCCCTGCGCAGATAGGCGTTCAGGTCCTGATACCGGTAGAATCCTCTCTCGTCCATATCCTCCGGACGCCGGATCTTCAAATACCCGTGGCTCAGCTGATCCTCCAGCTGAGACGTGGAATAACGGCAATCCGGGAAGAACAACATCAATACATACATATGGGAAGAAGGATGGGCAAAAAGCGACAGATACGCTTTTTCCTCCCCCACGATATACGGACGGACAGTGTGATCCTCTTCATCCTCATACTCGTCCAGAGTATGAAGGAACTGAAAGTCCCCGATATAGATCCGTTTCAGCTCACTGACCAGGTCATTTTCATACTCATAGTTCAGACAATCATCCAGAGCCGAAAGAAGCCAGGCAGGCATCTCCGGGACTTCTCTTTCCTCCTCTGGCTCCAACAATTTTCGAAGCCTGGTATTCTTCACATTATCCGCATAGGGCAGGAACAGATACACATCTTCTCTGTGAGTCTTAAAATACAGGTCATTGGCCAGAAGCTTCTTAAGATAAGGTCCGTCGCACAGATAGATCTGATTGCCGTCCTCGATCTCGCGGTACAGACGGAACATCCGGCTTCGTAAGAACTTCTTTCCCCCCTCGGAAACTGCCGTCCCGGCCAGCCCGCCGATATGAAATCCTTCCGCTTCCAGCTGGTTCAGATAAGCAACAAACCCGTTGGAAAGAGTAACGATCACTTCCTTGTCCTTCCGGTATTCCGGCAGCACCGCCACGGAAATGATAAACAGATGGTTCTCCTTCTCCCTGGAATAATCCGCCATCTCATCCGGCCGGATATCATCGTCCCGAATCTTCATCCCGGTCTCCACGATCTCTTCCCAGAGAGCCTCTCCCACAGGGAAGAAATTGATATACCCGGCAGGCTTCTCCCCATCCATCACGCAGACGAAGCTCCTGGGATTCCGGTCATACCGGGCCTCCATTTTAGACAGTTCGCCCACGTATTCCTGCTCATAACAGATCCGGTCGATCTCCATGATCCTGGGGAGGAAATCCCTCCCCATCTGTTCTCCCTTCAAAATCTGATAACTCATGCTTCTCTCCCAATTCTTCTTATGGGACGCTTCTTTAGTCCGCCTTCAGTTCCTTCCACAGCTCATTCATCATCTCTGTGATCTCTGGCTCTGTCTGCACGCAGACCTCGCAGTTCTCCGTGGCGTCATCCGCCGGCACCAGGGCCTCGTCCGCCCGCTCCTCATCGCTCAGGCTCTCGATCACCGCATCATTTGGCGTGGAATAGTAAATATACTCAAAATTGATCTTGGCGATATCCTCCCGGCACAGGAAATCCAGGAACTGCTGGGCCGCGTCCACATTGTCGCAGTTCTTGGTCATACACCAGGAATCCAGCCACACGTTGGACCCCTCCTTGGGGATCACATAAGCCAGATCCTCATTGTACTCATTTCCCAGGTAGGCTTCCCCGGAGTAGACTACCGCCATGGTAGCGTTGCCCGCCACCACTTCATCTCTTGCCTCGTCCACCAGATAAGCCTGCACGTCCGGTTTCTGCTTCACAAGCAGGTCATAGGCCTCCCGGATCTCATTCTCATTATTGGTGTTAATAGAATAGCCCAGATATTTCAGCGCCACCATATAGGTGTCCCGCATACTGTTCTGCATCACGATCTCGCCGGCATAATCCCCGTTGAACAGCACATCCCAGCTGTCCACCGGCGCATCCACTTTGGTGGTATCGTAAAGGATCCCAAGAGTTCCCCAGAAGTAAGGAACGGTATACTTGTTCTCCGGATCGAAGGCCTTGGAGAATTCCCAGTATTTGTCTCCGATATTTCCCCGGTTCTCCAGGGCTTCCATATCGATCTCCTGCACCTCGCCCTCGTCGATCAGCCGCTGCAGCATATAGTCTGCAGAGCACAGAAGGTCATAGTCCACCGCGCCGGACACATACTTGGTATACATCTCCTCCGGCGTCAGGGCCTCCTCGTACTTCACCTCGATCCCCGTCTCATCCTCGAACATATCCAGGACGATGGGATCCATGTACTCCCCGTAGTTAAACACCGTCAGGGTCTCCTTGGGGTCTCCCCCGCCGCCGCAGCCAATGGCGGCAGTCCCCAGCAGCATTGCGGCCAGAACCGCGCTCAGCACTCTTTTTTTCATCTTGCATATCCTCCCTTTTCTTCCTTTTTATTATTTTTCTGCGGAGCGAAATTCACGATCAGCAGAATGATAAAGATCACTACAAAAATGATGGTGGAAAGAGCGTACATCTCCGGCTTGATCCCCTTGCGGATCTCTCCGTAGATCATAGTGGACAAGGTGTTGATGCCCGGCCCTTTCGTAAAATAGGTGATCACAAAGTCGTCCATGGACATGGTGAAGGCCATGAAAAATCCCGCCGCGATCCCTCCCGCCAGCTGGGGCAGGATGATCTTGAAAAAGGCGTAAACCGCGTTGGCGCCCAGATCCCGGGCCGCCTCGTAGATACTTAAGTTCATCTGCCGGATCTTGGGCATGACGCTTAAGATCACGTAGGGGATATTAAAAGTAATATGGGCCAGCAGCACGCTGCCGAATCCCAGTTCCAGGAAATGAACGAACCACAGCATAAGCGCGATCCCCGTCACGATATCCGCGTTCAGCATAGGGATATTGGTGGCCGCCATCATGATCTGGTAGTTCCGCTGCCGCATGGCGTTGATCCCAAGAGCCGCCAGCACGCCGATCACCGTGGCGATAAAGGCAGAGGCAAAGGCCAGCACCAGCGTGGTCCCCAGGGCTTCCATGATCTGACTGTTCATAAGAAGCCTCTTATACCAGTCCAGGGTGAATCCTCCCCAGGTCACCCGGGACCTGGAATTGTTGAAGGACAGGACGATCAGCACCAGGATAGGCGCGTACAGGAACACCACGATGATCCCCAGGTAACATCTGCTGCAAAAATCTTTCAACTTCTCTACCATACCGTCGATCCCTTCCCTTCTACGTCATTTTTCATGGTGAAGGCCATGCTGATCAGCACGAAGATCATCAGGGACACAGACAGGCCGGAGCCCAGGTTCCAGTTGATGCTCTTGGTAAACTCCTGCTCGATCACATTTCCGATTAGCTGCAGCTTCCCGCCGCCCAGGATGTCCGCCACAACGAAGGAAGTCATGGAAGGAACAAACACCATGACGATCCCGCTTAAAAGCCCCGGCACAGACAGGGGGAAGATCACCTTGCGGAAGGTGGTGAATCCGCCCGCCCCCAGGTCCTTGGCCGCCTCGATCACGTCCTCATCGATCTCCATCACCGCATTGTAGATGGGGAGCACCATATAAGGCAGAAAATCATAGACCACGCCGATCATCACCGCGATCCCGGTATTGGCCAGGGCCAGCGGCTCAAATCCCAGCTTCTGGACGATGAAGTTCAGGATCCCGTTGGAGGACAGGATCATCTGCCAGGCCAGAAGCCGCAGGATAAAGTTCATCCACATAGGCAGGATGATGATAAAGATGGCGAATCCCCGCTTCCCCAGGTTCAGCCTCCGAAGGGCCAGCACCAGCGGATAGGACAAAAGGATGCATAAAAGGGTACATCCCACCGCGATCTCCAGGGAGAAGACCACTGCCTTCAGGTGGATGGGATCCGCGATCGCCAGTATATTTTCCATTGTAAAGCCGCCCTCCTGCGCAGTCAGGGCATAGCGGAAGATCAGGATCATGGGGATGACGGTAAATCCGATGACCCACACCGCATAAGGAGTGGCCAGCCATTTCCGCTTATTCATCTTCTCTTATGACCTCCGCGTCCTCCGAATGAGGCTTGTGCATGATCTGGATATTGTCCGGCAGGATGGTAAGGCCCACCGGAACACCTACCTGCGCCGGATTCACACTCTCGATCATCCACTCGTAATCTCCCGCCTGGACCTTGATCTCATAGACCGCTCCCTTGAAGATGATGGAGACTACCGTCCCCTGCAGATATCCTTCTTCCGGGCGCACGATGACCAGATCCTCCGGCCGGATGACCACATCCACCAGCTCGTCTTTTCCAAATCCCACATCCACACAGGGGATCTCCACCCCCTGGATCTCTACCAGGCAGTCCCGGCGCATGATCCCGTCGATGATGTTGCTGTCCCCGATAAAGTCGGCCACAAAGGCGTTCTGGGGTTCATCGTAAATGCTCTTGGATGTGCCGATCTGCTGGATGATGCCCTTGTTCATGACAATGATCCGGTCGGACATGGTAAGGGCTTCCTCCTGGTCGTGGGTCACATAGACGAAGGTGATCCCCACTTCCTTCTTGATCTTGATCAGCTCCCGCTGCATATCGTGGCGCAGCTTCAAGTCCAGGGCCCCCAGGGGCTCGTCCAGAAGCAGCACCTTGGGCTCGTTGACGATAGCCCGGGCGATGGCCACCCGCTGCTGCTGCCCGCCGGACAGCGACATGGGGCTGCGCTTCTCATAGCCTTCCATATTCACCAGCTTCAGAGCGTAGGCAATCTTATCCTTCACATACTGCTGGCTCTTCTTCTTCAGCTTCAGGCCGAAAGCAATGTTCTCCTCCACATTCATATGGGGGAACAGAGAATATTTCTGGAATACCGTATTTACATTCCGTTTATCCGGCGTCAGATTGGTGATATCCTTGCCGTCAAAAAGCACCCTGCCCTCATCCGGCTTCTCGAAACCTCCGATGATCCGCAGCGTGGTGGATTTGCCGCAGCCGGACGGCCCCAGCAGGGTGATGAATTCATTTCTCTTGATCTCAAGGCTGAAGGAGTTCAGCACCTTCTTGTCGTCAAAGGTCTTGCTGATCCCGTCCAGTTCCAAAATAACGTCCTGCATACGTTCCTCCTTAGAAGCTTGGCGGGGTGCTGATCCACAGGACCGTGGACACCTTTGCACAGGCCGAGCTTATCTTATGTTTCTTATTGGCGGCAAAGATAAAGGAATCTCCCTTTCTCACCGTGTACACATTTCTTCCGTAATGTACGTGGATCTTCCCTTCCAGCACATAGCCGAACTCCTCCCCCTCGTGGGGCTTGTCCACCGGCATGGACTGGCCGGGCTGGATCCGCACCAGGATAGGCTCCATACTCCGGCTCTGGGCCGAGGCCACCAGCCATTCGATCCGGTTGCCGTCCTCGTCTGTCTTTTCAAAATAGTCTTCTTTGGGGTAGACTACAGGCTGCTCACTTTCCTCCTGAAAAAACTCCGCCAGATTGGTCCCCAGGCACTCCACAATGTCCATTAACGTAGAAATGGACGGCGCCGTGAGGCCCCGTTCCAACTGGGAGATAAAGCCCTTTGTGAGCTCTGTTCTGTCTGCAAGTTCTTCCTGGGTCAGGCCATTCTGATTTCGAAGATTTCGGATCTTATTTCCGATATTTTCCTCTATGTTCATATGCTTCCTTCCCTTACAGTTACTAAACATTTTGTTTTGTCCTTCTTTATTATACATATACTAAATTTAAAGTCAACTATTATTTGCAAAAAAAGATCCCCTGATAAGGGAACCTCTGAAACTTTTTTCCTGATACCTCTGTCTTAGCTGTAGAAAGGATGATAATCCCAGGTGTTGACGATTCGCCTGGAAATCATTATGATGAATAAATAACCCGATTCTCATTACGAAAGGAGCAAACTATGGATCGAAACGCACTCTTGATCTACCTGCGGGATCTGCGTGATCTGGAAGTGGCCAGATACCGGATCAACGAACTGATCAAACAAAAGAGCTGGCAAGCTTCAAAAACCAGGGAAGCGGTTGCGTGCATGAAACATTACACAACGATGAAAGCCCATCTTGAGGCGTGGGAAAAAAATCAGAAAGAACGGGGGATTCCTGCGTCTGACTCCATCCTGGCCATGCGGCAGAAACAGAACGAAACTCTGCGGCAGCTTGCCCAGTCTTACCACTCTGTCATAAACCGCTTCACAGATCCCTTCAAAAAAGAACTGGCAATGGCAGATATGGTCCTTAAGAAGGCATACAGCCATAACATCATCCCAGGACCCTACCGGAATCTGGCCTCCATCTGTTATATCTATGACTATATGTCCACTTCCCAGTCCTCCCTGGAGGACACGCTGCTCCACGCCCACATGGAGGGCGGGATCCAAAGGATCACTGCCAGGCTGGACACCTTTATGAGACAAAATGAAGAACTGATCCTGACAGCAAGACGGATCGAGTATAATACCGAACAGCAGCTTGCGCAAAATAAGCAGATCCTGCAGACCCTGCAGCAAAATCTGGCCGCCCAGCAGCGAACCGCCCAGAACACACAGGAACTCTCTCAATATGCCAAAATCGCCGCCACCAGCGCCCAGACTTGCGCCTTCTTCCAGATGGCCACCTATTTCCAGCTTGGAGGAAGAGCCGGCCGCATCGTCTGAGGGAACTGCCAGAAACGTCTTTTTCTCATTTATCCCCGCAGGGTGGCCACCAGCCGCACCGGGTACAGCAAAAGATCCAGGGCGTCCTCGATACTCCTGGTGCACACGTCCGCCTCGCCCAAAAGCCGGCTGCACATTCCCTCCTGCTCCAGCACCGCGATGGCCAGGGCGCTGGCCCGCAGCATCAGCTTGTCATTCCTTCCGTTTCCAATGGCTACGCAGGAAGATAAACCCAGCTCTTCCACCACTGCCATCTTGGCCGGCAGGGCGTTGTCATTGGGAAAGGTCTCGATCCGCACCGGCAGGTCCTTGCAGGCCTCTCTGGCCGTTCCGTAAGTATCCGCGGTCAGGACCACGATCTCAAATTCCTGGGCCAGTCGGCAGATCCGCTCCTTTACCGATTCCTTGATCTCCCCGCCCATGGCGATGGTCCCGTTATAATCCAGCACCAGATAATTCAAGTCCAATTCTTTGTAGCCTGGTATCTCAATCTTCATTCCTCTTCTGTCCTCTCCTTCTTGTCTCTTTTTCCGGTAAATAATTTGTCATACATTTCTATATTCAGCTCCCCTCCCAGCAGGATACTGTACATGCAGAAATACATCCACAGCATGATCAGCACAATGGTGGTCAGGCTCCCGTACATACTGGAGAAGCCCTGGAACACGTCTACGTATACGGAGAAGATCCAGGAGATCACCATCCACCCCAGGGCTGTAAAGACCGCTCCCGGGATCTGCTTGCGGAATTTGTCCCTCCGGTTGGGAAGGAACTTGTAGATCAGGAGAGAGAACACCACCAGAAGCGACGGCGTGATAAAGATCCGGGCCTGGATCAGCCAGTCCGCCAGGGATGTCATAAAAGGAATGTGATCCGCGATAAAAAGATTTAAAGTGTTTCCGAAGACGGACAAGATCAGAAGGGACACGATCACCAACAGGAACATCAGGGTGTACAGCGTGGCCCGCACCCGCAGGAACACGTAATTTCTGGTCTCCGGACATTCATAGACACAGTTCAGGCCGGAGGTAACAGCCAACACTCCTTTTCCCGCCGACCAGAGGGCTACGATCACCGTTACAGGGATGACGCCCATGGACTGGTTGTAAACCTGATTTACAATGGATGTGATCAGAGAATCCACAGACCTTGGGAACACCTGGATCACCGCCGTCATCACGTCCGCCTTGGTCACCGGCGTATAGCGCACCAGCATAAGGAGGAGCAGGATGATGGGGATCATACTGAGCATGAAGAAAAACGCGGACTGTGCCGCGTAGGCTCCCACATGATCCTCCCCCACCTGGGTGGAGAACCGTATGCACTTTTGATAGATTTCCTTGATCCTTTTCATAACTTCTCTCCTGCTATTCCCTTTATTTTACCCGATTTCCCTCTGTTTGTCTATTGAAAAACCCGCACGGGGGAAGTACTATAGTGAATAGGATAACCAGAGAGGAATGAAATTATGGAACTTTTGAAAGAACGTATTCGAAGAGACGGCATTGTAAAGCCGGGAAATGTACTGAAGGTAGACAGCTTTCTCAACCACCAGATGGATATTGACCTGATCAATGAGATCGGAAAAGAATTCCACCGCCGCTTCCCCTCGGACAAGATCACCAAGATCCTGACCATCGAGGCTTCCGGCATCGGCATCGCCTGCATTACGGCGCAGTATTTCCACGTGCCTGTAGTATTTGCCAAGAAGGCCCAGAGTATCAACATCGACGGGGATGTATACCACACCAAAGTGCAGTCCTTCACCCATCAGAAGGTTTACGATGTGATCCTGTCCAGGAAGTTCCTGGGCCCTGATGACCATGTCCTGATCATCGATGATTTTCTGGCCAACGGCTGCGCTCTCATGGGGCTTATCGACATTATAAAAAAAGCCGGAGCCTCCATCGAAGGCGCCGGCATTGTGATTGAAAAAGGGTTCCAGCAAGGCGGACAGATGATCCGGGAACAGGGGATCCACCTGGAATCCCTGGCCGTGATCACCGCCATGACCGATACAGAAATTCAGTTGGAAGGTTAAATCCCCATCTCCTCCATCAACTTTCGGATGGTGTCTTCATCCTCCTCCAAAGCTTCCGCGATCTCCGGGAGGGTTTTCCCCTTGGCCAGCTTCTTACGGATCAGTTCTTTCAGCTGATCTGCTCGGCCAGCCTCCCAGGCTTCCTCCCGCTCCTGCCGGATATGCTTCTCCTGGTCATATTCATAGATACTCACGTTCTTCGCCTCCCTGCGATTCTTCTCCAAGAACTCCTTCAGAATCCCCTCCTGGATACATTCTGTGATGGTCCGCTCCACTGCCTCCGCAATGGGCTGTTCTTTGGCGTATTTTCTCACTCGTCCCGTATACTCTGCGTATTCCCACAGAGTACGACAGGCCTCCATCAACTCCGGGTTATGTCCCTGGTTCACGTTCAGCACCAGCACCTTCAGGTCCAGCATAGGGTCTTCTTTCACCGTATACAGGTCAGAGAGCTTCAGAATCTGCCGGTCCGGCTGATCCGCTTCCCCGTTGTAGAAGACTACAAACCTGGGGGCTGGCAATACTACCCGCTTTGTCCCGTACAGGTTGGCATCCATCGTCATCCCTGAGAACATATCCGATAAGTAAAAGAGAAACCGCAACGACAGGTTGGGACTGTAAGTTGACTGATGTTCATACAGGGACAGCCGTGCGTCGATAAGGAA
>UMJL01005815.1_pt1 | contig 19573 bp, 19 predicted proteins | sample 1966071 | NCBI WGS metagenome assembly UMJL01 (sample SAMEA4836148, study PRJEB28245) | human gut metagenome | biome: gut microbiome; material: fecal sample | place: Denmark | collected 2008
GTGGTCACAGTCCATCTCTATCCCCACCGCAGGGTTTGTGCGCACCTTCTCCATCTTCTTTCCTTCCCTGGATCCATGGAAATACAGCACCAGCTTCCCTTCCTCAAAGCAATACCCGTGATTCATGGGCACAATATAGACGCCATCCTCTTCCGGCAGACCAATCCTGCACACCTTGCATGTCTCCAGGATCCTCTGGATCTCTTTTTTATCTGTCACTTCACGATCTTTTCTTCTCATGATCCCATCCTCCTGTCATTTCCTGTTCTGGTCAATAAAATCCATTAGTCTCAGTTTAATTCATCTCTTACAAAATGGCAAATCCTTTTGCCCTTGTTTTCGGAAAGAAACTGTGGTAAAGTTCTTTCCACAGCAACAAAAGGAGGTGCGTTCTTATGTCTATGATCCGGGTAGAAGATCTTTGCTTTTCTTACCCTTCCAGCTATGACCCTGTTTTTGACCATGTCAGCTTTCAGATCGATACTGACTGGAAGCTTGGTTTTATTGGAAGAAACGGCAGGGGAAAGACCACCTTTTTGAACCTCCTCCTTGGAAAATATGAGTATAGCGGCAAGATTATAAGCTCCGTAGAGTTTGACTATTTCCCCTATCCTGTCCCTGACAAGTCTCTCCTGACAGAAGACGTGCTGCAACAGGTCTGCCCTATGGCAGAAGAATGGGAGCTGATGCGGGAATTATCCCTTCTGGACGTGAATACAGAGGTACTGTGGCGGCCCTTTGAGACTCTTTCCAACGGGGAACAGACCAAGACACTCCTGGCGGCCCTTTTCCTGAACCAGGGGCATTTTCTCCTGATCGACGAGCCCACCAACCACCTGGACGCCGCCGCAAGGGAGAAGGTCTCCCGGTATCTGAAGAAAAAGAAGGGATTTATCCTGGTATCCCATGACCGCCGGTTCCTGGACGGATGTGTGGACCACATTCTGTCTCTCAACCGGTCTACCATCGACGTCCAGAGCGGGAATTTTTCCTCCTGGATGGAGAATTTCAGCCGCCAACAGGAATTTGAACTGGCGCAGAACCAGCGGTTGAAAAAAGACATCCGCCGCCTGCAGCAGTCCGCCAGGCGCTCCGCCGTCTGGTCTGACCGGGTGGAGGCCTCCAAGATCGGCGCGGCTGACAAGGGCTATGTGGGGCACAAAGCGGCAAAGATGATGAAGCGTTCCAAAGCCATAGAAGAGCGGCAGCAAAAGGCACTCCTGCAGAAATCCAGCTTGCTGAAGGACACAGAGACTGCGGAAGCCCTGAAGATCAATCCACTGGAACACCATGCGGACACCCTTGCCTCTTTTACCCAGGTGTCCGTCCTCTATGACGGACAGGCTGTCTGTCCGCCTGTAACCTTCCACATCCGGCAAGGAGAGCGGATCTTCCTGGACGGGAGAAACGGCAGCGGCAAGAGCAGCCTTCTGAAACTGCTGACCGGCGCCCCCATCCAACACACCGGGGCCGTGACCACGGCGGCCGGCCTGATCCTCTCCTATGTGCCCCAGGACACTTCCCACCTGGCCGGCACATTGTCGGACTTCGCCGAGAAGTTCCATCTGGATGAAAGTCTGTTTAAAGCCATCCTTCGAAAACTGGACTTTGAGCGGGTACAGTTTGAAAAAAATATAGAGGACTTCTCCGGCGGACAGAAGAAAAAAGTACTGATCGCAAGAAGCCTCTGCGAAAAGGCCCATCTGTACATATGGGATGAGCCTCTTAACTTTATCGATGTGTACTCCCGCATGCAGATTGAAGAACTGATCCAGGAATTTGCTCCCACCATGCTTCTGGTGGAGCATGACGCCGCTTTCCGGGAGGCTGTCGCCACCCGGATCATCAGTCTGGAAACTGCCGGGTAGAGATTAAGGGCTGGAACACTCCCTCCTGGGAATGTTCCAGCCCTTGTCTTTTAAGTCTTTCTCTATTTCTTCACGTATTTCAGATACCCTCGCCAGGTGGTGGCGAATTTCTCCCACTCCGTCAGGTACTCTTCCTGGATCTGGGTGGCCAGCGCCGCATTGTGGGGCGCCGTCTTCACGATCTCCGGGTTGGTCCTGGCTTCCTCGGCGATCGCCTTAAAGGCCGCCACAAACTCATCGATATCATCCTTGGAATAAGTCTCCACCGGCTCCGGTGTAAAGGGCTCCGGGATGATCCTTGGATGATGGCTGGCAAAATAATCCTGGAAGCCGTAGTCCACGATCCGCCGGCAGATATCATCGGTGGTGACCCCTGTCTCGTCGGTCAGCTTCTTCCAGCTGAGCCTTGCCTGCTCCAGACGGTACTTGCCCTCCGCCATGGGCATGGACAATCCATCGATCTCCAGCAGCTTCTTCAGCATATAGTTATTGTTCAGGATGGACAGTTCCGCGATCTGCTTGATCCCGTCCGGCCCCAGGCTGCGAATGTAAGCGTAGGCCCGCACCAGCACCGCGGGAACCCCGTAGAATTTCCGCAGCTTCCCGATGCTGTCCGGCCGCTGGTAATCCAGGTAATACTTCTCCCCGTCAAACTCTACTGTGGGCGCGGCCACGTATTTGGCCAGTTCCTCCGACACGCACTGGGCGCCTGCCCCCGGCCCCTGACAGCCGTGGGGGGAGGAGAAGGATTTGTGCAGGTTGTAGTGGCACATGTCAAAGCCCGCGTCCCTTGCCCGGGTCAGGCCAAACAGGCCGTTTAAGTTGGCCTGGTCATAAACGCATAAGCCGCCCGCCTCATGGACAATATCCACAAACTCCCTGATCTTCTCGTTGTAAATGCCGGTGTCCTCCGGATTGGTGATCATCAGGGCCGCCGTATGCTCAGAGACTGCTGCCTTCAGGGCCTCGATATCCGGAATCCCGTTTTCATCCGGATACAGGGTGATCACCTTGTATCCCAATGTGGCCGCTGCCCCCGGATTCCCGGGATGGGACAGGATGGTGGTGATGATCTCATTTCTCTGCTGCCCTTCTCCCCGGGCCTCATGGTAAGCCCGGATGGTCTCCACATTGGCGAAGATAGCCTGAGTTCCGCCGGAAGGCTGGAGGCTGACTTTGGCCATACCGGAGATGGCTTTCAGATATTCCGCTTCCCGGTACATGATCTCCAGGATCCCCTGGACAGTACTCTCATCCTGGCAGGGATGGAGCTCCTGCAGCTTCTCAGAGCGCACCAGCTGCTCATTTACCTTGGGGCTGTACTTCATGGTACAGGTGCCAAGACCGATATCGATATTGATATCTGTCCCGATGGTCTCCTGGGACAGCCTCATATAGTGGCGCAGCACCTGCATCTGGGACATCTCCGGAAGTTTGGGCGCTTTCTTCCTCTTTAAACCAGCCGGCAGTAAGTCCTCCACCGTTCCGGTGGCCTTTGCCACCCGGGGGTCTGCCTTTGGCACCAGCACGCCCCGCTCTCCGGGGCTTCCAAGTTCCATAATGATGGGCTCGTCCCATCTTGCCTCATGAAAATCTCGTTTTCTTTCCTGATATCCCATACTTAGCACCCCCTTACGATCCTTTGTAATACTTCTGCCAGATGTTCGATGTCGTCTGCGGTGGTAAGCTCAGACACGCAATACAGAGCGCTCTGCCCAAGCCATGGGAAATCTTTGCTTAAGTCTTTGCCGCCGAAGATCTTCTCTCCAAGAAGGGCCTGATTGATCTCCTGCACCGTTTTCCTGGTTTTGGTAAAATCTACTACAAACTCCTGGAAATTGCTGTTCGCAAATACATTGGCGCGGATCCCGGATATTTCCGACAATTTCCCAATGGCATAATTCACATTCTGGATGATGGTCTCCCCCAGTTCATACATGCCCTGAGGACCCATGCTGGCCAGGTAAACGCCGGCTGTGATCCCCCACAGGCCCGTCTCTGTTCCAAAATACTCATTGGCATTCTCCCGGCTTCCATGGGAACACCGGTAATTCATAGCCCGGCCCCAACCGTATTTCCCTTCCTCCCCGGTCTCGGCGATGCCGTACATATAGGTGGGGAACTGCCGGATCAGTTCCACGTCCTGCTGGCAGGCGATGAATCCTGCCTGGCCGCCGCCAAACTGGATGTGCATGCCCAGAGGCTGGATGTCGCCGCACACAATGTCCGCCCCCTGATTCATAGGGCTCTCCATGATCCCAAGAGCCGCCACTTCCGGCTGGGCGATACAAAGGGCTCCGTACCGGTGGGCCAGATCCGCGATCTCCTGTCCCCTGGTCTCAAAAAAGCCCAGATAGGAAGGGTTCTCATAGAACACCGCCGCCACCTGACCGGTCCGAAGCTTTTCTTCCAGATCCGTAAGGTCCATAAGCCCGGTCTCCGGCTCATAAACCACCTTCTGGACCTGGGCCAGATTCCGGCAATAGGCGTCCGCCTGAGAGTAGATCTCCGGATTCATAGTAGAGGGCACCAGCAGCATGGTCTTTGGCGTCCCCCGCCCTTCCATCACCCGCAGGGCAATACGCAGGGAAGAAGACACTGCCTGGCCGCCGTCATAGTTGGTATAACTTACCACATCCGCGTCCAGAAGCTCTCCCATCATACTGGCATACTCAAAGATGGCCTGCATTTTCCCGTGATCAGAGTAAGTGTCCCCGCAGTATCCGGTGAGAAATTCTCCTCTGGAGTTGATCTCATCGCACAGCGCCGGCACCTGGTGCTTGTAGCAGCCGGCGCCAAGGAAGCTTGTGTACTCCTCTGTGGATACATTCTTGTCCAGGATCCCTTTCACATGTTTCTTCAGTTCATGCTCGCTTAAGATGGGTTCCGGGAGATCCAGCCGTTCCTTGTAGCGCAGCTCCTCCGGGATCACGCTCTCATAGATCTCCTTCACGCTCTTAATTCCCAGTTCCTGCAGCATTTCCTCTTTGATCCCGGGAACGCTGTTTGGCATATAGGGATGGATAAAATCTTTTCCCACGTTTCTTCAGCTCCTTTCCTTCCGTGTCTTACATGTGGTCAAACATTTTCCACAATTATCTGTCTCTATTCTACTCCCCGGTCAAAATGTCCGTCAAGTATTTATCAATTCCGATCTACCCGGTACAAGGCCGACTCCCGGCCATTGAACCGGATCTTGTAATATCCTTTCAGGTATTCGTCCGTCTCCCGGTCGCCGGTGTCCACCAGTATGGGCTTTCCTCCCAGATGGGCCAGCTTCTGCCGGGTCACTGCGATCCGGATGTGTTCTTTTCCCACAGCTCTTATGATCCTGGGACTGATCTGCTGGTTCCCCCGCCCGAAGAGAAATCCATTTCCCCCGATACAGGTGACGATGATCTCTGCTTTCTCCGCCTGCCCAAGCAGCCTCCAGATGGTCTGCTCATCCGCGTCCCTGTACAGGATCTGTCCGCCTTTGACCAGATCCACGCCCCGGACCGTACCTTTGCTATGCAGCTTCTCCTTGATCCGGTAGGCGGTGCCGCCCGGTCCGATGATATAGAGGGTGTCCTCCCTCATCTCTGACAGGATATCCTCTGCCAGCGTCTCTGCTTCCTCCCCGTCTCCCAGGCTCATCTCCTTGGCCCGCTGCAGATGGACCCCATCGTCCAGGACCTTCAGAAAGCCATACAGAGAAGGGCTTACTTCCCGCAGGGACAACTGGGATTCGTCCATATCCATCACCTCTCTGTGGGCAAAGGACATCTGCCGCCCCCGGACAAACCCGGCCAGTAATTCTCCGGCCTGCCAGGGATTCACAGCAAAGCAGGCGGAATACATCTTCACGCCGGCAGGAACCCCCAGCACAGGGAAACCACTTCCCACCGCCTGGGAAATGTCCCTGGCTGTTCCGTCGCCGCCGCAGAAAACCAGAAGATCGGCTCCTTCTTCTTTCATAGTTTCCGCAAACCGGACGGTGTCTTCCCTGGTGGTAGTCTCTCCAGGACGCATCTCGCCCACAGTCTGAAAAGGAAGGCCCGACTCTTTCAGAAGCCCGCCGCCCATCTCGCCTTCCGGCGCCAGAAATGTAAAGTCCGCATTCTGCCCCGCCTGCTTTATCGCCTTTTCAAAACTCTCCAGGCACTGCCCGGCCCGCCTGGCCGCTGTCTTTTGATACCCCCGGCGCAGAGCGTCCTCCCGGCCCGCCTGGTCATCGCTTCCCTTCATGCCTGCCTGGCCGCCGATGCCCGCTACCGGGTTGATGAGAAATCCGATCCGTTTCATATGCCAAATGCCTCCTGTCTTCTACTCCTTCGTCTACTTCTGCCGGAACACAAACACCGGCAGGGGCGGATGGCCGCTCCGGTTATAGTAAGAGGTCTGGATCACCGTGTACTGGCGGGAAGGCAGTTTTCTTAAAAAGGCAAGCAGCGCATCCCGCTCTTCGAAGCCTGTATCCCCTCCGCTGTAAATGCAAAGACTCATCATCCCGCCCGGTTTCAGAAGCTTCAGCCCCTGCTCCACCGCCGCCACACTGGTCTCCGGCCTGGTGGCGATGCGGTGATCCCCGCCTGGAAGATAGCCGAAATTAAAACAGATCCCGTCCACGCTCTCCGGCTCAAGGTAGCGATCCATATGCTCATGGCCGCAAAGGATCAGCCGGACCCGCTTATCCATGCCTTCCCGGGTCAGAAGCTCCCGGGTCAGATCCAGCGCTTTTTCCTGGATATCGAAAGCCCAGACCTGCCCCCCTTCCCCTGCCAGACGGCAGAGGAACAGGGTGTCCTGCCCCTGCCCCATAGTAGCGTCGATATAAACCCCGCCCGCCGGGACAAACTCTTCAAAAATCTCATGGCACCAGTCTGTGATCTGCAAAGACCTCACCTTTCCCATCCTTTCTTTTATACATGCTTTTATCCCTGTGTATATAGACCATAATAGCATAATGCGCAAAGCCGTGACAACAGATCCGCCGGCAGGTTTGTCTTATACTTTGTCGAGAGGCGAAGCCGGCGATTGCTCCGAGGCTGACGCTTAACCTCCGCAATCATCCGGCCCCGCCTTATCGCCAACTAGCCCGACAAAGGCCTGATTTGGAGCGTTAGAATCCGTTACAGAAAAACACAGGAGATTTCATGGAAAGATTTGACTTCCAGTCAAATCTGAAAAGAGCCTGAGCAGGGAAATCATCAGATTTCCCTGCGAATTGCTCTGGTCATGAAATCTCCTGTGTTTTGATGTTAAGGATTCTTCGCGAATCTTTCTACGCCTCGTCGATCGCCTTCCCGATATCCCGGCGCATATATTTATTCTCGAACTGCACCCATTTCGTTGCGGCGTAAGCGTTCATCCGGGCTTCTCTTAAGTTTTTGCCTTTGGCCGTCACGCCCAGCACTCTTCCACCGTTGGTCACGATGCGTCCGTCCTCGTCAAACTTAGTTCCTGCGTGGAAGCAGTAATACCCCTCGTGGTTCTTGAATTCCTCCAGACCTTCGATGGGGAATCCTTTCTCGTATTTCACCGGATATCCATCGCTGGCCAGTACCACGCAGACTGCCGCGTTGTCTTCAAACTGCAGGTCTACCTGGTCCAGGGTGCCGTCGATGCATGCCTCCACCACTTCGATGATATCATTTTTCATCCTGGGGAGCACCACCTGTGCCTCCGGATCCCCGAATCTTGCGTTGTACTCCAGCACCTTGGGGCCGTCCGCCGTCAGCATAAGGCCGAAGAAGATCACGCCCTTGAAGGGACGTCCCTCCGCCCGCATGGCGTCCACGGTGGCCTGGTAGATATATTTCTCACAGAACTCCTCCACTTCCTTCGTATAGAAAGGACTGGGAGAGAAGGTTCCCATTCCGCCGGTGTTAAGTCCGGTGTCTCCGTCCCCTGCCCGCTTGTGGTCCTGGGCGGAAGTCATGGTCTTGATGGTCTTTCCGTCCACGAAAGAAAGGACAGACACTTCCCGTCCGGTCATGAACTCTTCGATCACCATCTCATTGCCCGCGTCTCCGAACTTCTTGTCCTGCATGATGGTCTTCACGCCTTCTTTTGCCTCCTCCAGCGTGTTGCAGATCAGCACGCCTTTGCCAAGGGCCAGTCCGTCCGCTTTCAGCACGATGGGGAACTTTGCCGTCTCCAGATACGCAAGGGCCGCTTCCGGATCGGTGAAATTCTCATAGGCCGCTGTGGGGATGTGGTATTTCTTCATCAGATCCTTGGAGAAAGCTTTGGACCCTTCCAGGATAGCGGCGTTCTTCCTGGGTCCGAATGTCCGGATCCCTGCCGCCTCCAGCTCGTCTACCAGTCCGCCTACCAGCGGATCGTCCATACCCACGATCACCAAATCGATCTCCTTCTCCTTCGCGAACGCAGTGATCTTACTGAATTCCATGGGGCCGATAGGGGCGCACTCCGCGTACTCCGCGATCCCCGCGTTGCCCGGAGTACAGTAGATCTTGTCCACCTTCTCGCTTTTTGCCACACTGTATGCAATGGCGTGCTCTCTTCCGCCACTGCCTACGATCAAAACTTTCATCTTGGGGCCTCCTTCGCCTGTTTCTTTTTCCATCAAACTGTCCGGATCTTTACCTGTCCGTCTTCCACCGTCACCCTGCCCTGAGCGATCAGGCCGATGGCCTGGGGCAGGATCTGCCATTCCGCTTCTTCCATCACCCGGCGCTGCAGCACTTCCGGCGTATCTCCCTGCCGGACCTCCACCGCCTTCTGCAGGATGATGGGGCCGGTATCCGTCCCTTCATCCACGAAATGCACCGTGGCTCCCGTCACCTTGACGCCTCTTGCAAGAGCGGCTTCATGGACCTTCAGCCCATAATAGCCGGTTCCACAGAAAGAGGGGATCAAAGACGGGTGGATATTGATGATCCGGTTCCGGTACCGCCTGATCATCTCCGGCGGGATCACCACCAGGAATCCGGCCAGTACAATAAGGTCCGGCTCCAGCTCCTCTACTTTGGCCAGGAAGCTTTCATTGAAAGCCGCCCGGTCGGCAAATGACTTGGGCGACACGCACTCTCCCGGGATCCCGTGATCTTTCGCCCGCGTAAGGGCGTAAGCCCCGGCGTTGTTGCTGATCACACCCACGATCTTCGCATCCCGGATCTCTCCTGCCTCGATCTTGTCGATCACTGCCTGCAGGTTAGTCCCGCCGCCGGATACCAGAACAACCACTCTTAACATAATGTAACTCCCTTTTCTCCTTCTTCAATGCGGCCTACCACATAGGGAGTGTCTCCGGCTTCCCGGATGGCCGCCATAGCCTTCTCTACATCCTCCGGCGCTACCGCGATGATCATGCCAAGTCCCATGTTGTAAGTATTATACATAGCATGCTCTTCAACATTTCCCTTCTGGGCCAGCATTTTGAAGATCGGAGGAACCGGGTAACTGTCTTTCTCGATCACCGCATGGGTGCCTTCCTTCAACATTCTGGGTACATTCTCATAGAACCCGCCGCCGGTGATATGGCTGCAGGCTTTCACGACAACCCCTGCGTTCTTGATGGCTTTCAGCGCCTTCACATAGATCCGGGTAGGCGCAAGCAGCACTTCCCCAAGGGTTCCGCCCAGTTCGTCATAATAGGTGTCAAGAGATTCTTTTGTCATGTCAAACACCTTGCGCACCAGGGAAAATCCATTGCTGTGCACCCCGGAGGAAGCCATCCCTACCAGTACGTCCCCGCCTGCCAGGTTCTCTCCGGTGATCATATCCTTCCGGTCGCAGACGCCCACGGCAAATCCTGCCAGATCATACTCGTCTTCTTCCATCATCCCGGGATGCTCCGCAGTCTCGCCGCCGATCAGGGCAGCCTCGGACTGCAGGCAGCCTTCCGCAACGCCTTTGACAATATCCGCGATCTTCTCCGGATAGTTCTTCCCGCATGCGATATAGTCCAGGAAGAATAAGGGTTCTCCGCCTGCGCAGGCAATGTCGTTGACACACATGGCCACCGCGTCGATACCGATGGTGTCATGCTTGTCCATGATCATGGCCAGTTTGACCTTTGTCCCGCATCCGTCGGTTCCGGACAGAAGCACCGGATCTTCCATCTCTTTGATCTTCTTAAGAGAAAATGCTCCTGAGAATCCTCCCAGGCCTCCCAGCACCTCCGGGCGCATGGTTTTCTTTACATGCTCCTTCATCAATTCTACGGAGCGGTATCCCGCCTCAATATCTACTCCTGCCTTCTTATAATCCATTGCCATCTTCTTCTACCCCTTCTGCGCCAGGTAAGCCTCGTAGCCAATCTCATCAAGCTTCGCGGCCTTGCCCTGTACGGTCTCTTTCATTTCTGTGGTGTAATCTTTCAGCTTCTGAAGCAGCGCTTCATCGGATGTGGCCAGGATCTTCGCCGCCAGGATCGCCGCGTTCATCCCTCCGTCGATGGCCACGGTAGCCACCGGGATTCCAGGCGGCATCTGTACGATGGAGAAGAGCGCGTCTTCCCCTGCCAGGTTCTTTCCTGACATGGGAACGCCGATCACCGGCATGGGGAACAGCGCCGCGCACATGCCCGGAAGATGGGCCGCCATGCCTGCTCCGGCGATGATCACTTTCATTCCCTTGCCCTCGGCCGCTTTCGCCCACTCAAAGAACACATCCGGCTCCCGGTGCGCGGAAATGATGGTCATCTCGTAATCAATCCCAAATTTCTCCAGTGTTGCCGCAGCCTTGCTCATCACCTTCAGATCTGAGTCGCTGCCCATTACAATTCCTACTTTTGGCATAATCTTCCTCCTACTGTAACTTTCTTGGTTTATCATAGCTTATTTACTTATAGATTTCAATGGTTCGTTCAGAATCTCCGTGCCCGGCAGGACAAATCTTCCATTCTCAAGAAGCAGGATCTCTTCCCCGTCTTCTTTCACCACCGCGATCTTCCCCAGTTCCTCGTAGGGAAGGGTGATATCTGTATGGCAGTGGAAATACGCCTTGGACACGTCTTCCTTTCGGCGGATGGATATCGAGTTGTCCCGGGCGATGATCTCTTTCCCGTTGGGGTTATACACTTTGATATCCTCACTCCAGCTGTAACAGGTATCTCCTACCGCAAAATGTGGCCCCATCTTCTCTGCGATCAGGATTGGCAGCTTCTCCTCAATGCCGTACTTCCTGGCGGCCGCGTAAGCGGTGGTATTGGTCCCGATGGCAAATTCCCCCAGAGGCAGGGTGGGATGCCGGTGCAGCACATTCTCCCGGATATACGCCTTGTTCTCCAGCTCCCGGGCGAAATTAGAACAGCGGTAATCTTCCACCATCCCGTTGGCGAACTTCAGCTCCAGATCCTGGTACTGCAGTTCATCCAGGTAAACGCGGCTTACATGGAGCACCCCTTCTGTCCCCTCCAGGACCGGGGAGGTAAATACCTCTCCCACCGGGATATTCACGTCCGCCACACAGTTTTCAAAGATCGTCTCCTTCTCCGGGTCCTTCAGCGGATGGAGCCGCACAAGGAGATCCGTCCGGTTTCCGTCTCTGCCAAGGATATGGACGTACGTCCCCTGATCCAGCGCGTCGATCAGGGTCTGCTGCACCTTCTCATACAACTCTGCGTCCAGGGTATTGATCCTGACGATCTCCCGGAAGATCTCCGGGTAACGCTCCCCTACCTCTGGCACCGGATAGGCCACGATGGTAAAGCTTCTCTCATCTCCCGGAATGTACTGATTGGTCAGAGCGCTCTGACGGCTGTCAAATCCCCGGACCATCTCTTCCTGCTGCCCGGTAAGCTTTAACGCCTCCGGCTTTGGCACCGGTGAAAAAGGCGCTTCGCCAAAGGTCTCGATACAGGCCGGCCCTGCGAAGGCTCGGGCCTCTTCCTTATAATGTTCATAGGTATTGTGGATCACTTCCAGCTTCCGTTCCAGGAACTGCTTATCCAGGAACAGGGCCTGATCGTCTTTATGGTCGTAATCGTACTGCTTGTTGGCGATGCCTCCATAGTAGCCGATCTTCAGGTGCTGGCGCCTGGTCAGGGCGCTCACCCCGGACCGGTACAGGATGGGTTTTAATCCCATGGATTCAAAATTCTCGATCACCCGGCGGATAACCCGCTCAAAACCAAGCACATACCGGATGTTCACGGAACCCTTCTTAGACAGGTCCCGCCCGGTGTTCACAAATCCCCTGGCATAACCTTCCGTACAGCTGTCCGCCATCTTCCGGATCTCTTCTTCCGGAAGGCCGGCCAGGAACCTTACGGTCTCCTCTTCATTTTCACTGATATACTCTCCGAACTGATAGAGATACTCCGGGGAAGACAGGTCGCTCTCCCGGATCAGCCGCACCGCCAGCGAATCCTCCGGACACACCTGCTCTTTGATCCGGTCCGCCACCAGCACGTCGCAGTAATCGCTGGCATACCAATAGAGGGTCTCCCGGATACTTCTGATCTCTGGAAAAGGTGTTTCCTCAAACTGGTTATAAACTTCAAGGAACAGCTCCATCAGGATATCCAGATACTCTACCCGGCCCTCGAAAACATAGGCCAGGGCTCCTCTTAGTTCCCCGTAGAGGAAGCCAAGGGCCTGCCCGTAATCTTCCCCAAGATATGCGCAGGCATAGGCAGGGTTGCCGTAGCTGCTGCCATAATGCTCCGGCAGGATGTCTTCATACATCCTGTGGTTCCATTCCTTTAATTCCGCCAGGGAAGCCTTCTGATAACTTCCCTTCTCCAGCGCTTCTTTCACTTCATCCACAAGAAGGAGGAAGGACGCTGTCCGGTCAAAATAATCCCGGAACCTTTCCTCCACGCTGGTTTCTCCGATCATCTCACGGATCCGGCCCACTGCCAGTTCATATCGTTCCTCTGTCATTTAGAAAAGCCCCCTGACAAATATCCCGCACATGCCAAGGATCAGGGCTGCGCTGATCCCGATCCCCACTTTACAGGTAATATAGTTTTTGTCCCGCTCTTTCATGCCCCGGACGCCGCAGACCAGCCCGGCAACAGCCAGCGCCAGGATGCCGATCCCCACAAAACCCACCAGCGCGCTAAGCTGTCCCTTCAGAAGGAATGAGATCACCAGCAGGAACACCAGCAGAAAAAGAGCGAACCCGGACAGAAGACAGGACTTCATCCCCTTCCTGGAATGACGGTCCGGAGCCTGTCCGTACCTGGTCCGTCTCAGCTTTTTTCTGCGTTTATCTTTTGCGTTATTTCCGTTTTTTCTTCTTATGATCATGATGTCTCCTCACCCATGCACAGACCGCGAAAAGGATATATCCTGTCACTCCGCCGATGGTGTTCAGCAGAAGATCGTCCACGTCAAAACTTCCCACCCTGGAGAAAAGCTGAAACGTCTCCACGCACAGACTCAGTCCAAAACTGTAGAACAGCGTGGAGAAAAAACTCCGGTATTTACTTGCCATCGGCATGAAAAACCCGAAGGGTACGAAGATAAGAACATTTCCAAAGAGATTGGTGAAAACGGCGAACATGCCCAGCTGCTCCCGGTAAGTCCAGAAGCGGTTGATCTCTTTGAAGAGCACCAGATTATAATGGTACTCCTCCATCACGCCGGTTCGGCCGTACCACTCTGAGAAAATAAGAAAATATATGATAAAAAGGATATACAGGACGAATAGAACCTTTCCCAGTCCGCGGATCCTCTTTCTTGTTTTTAAATTCAAAAACAGCACCTTCCCAATTTAGAATGTAAGGTCTTTTCGATCTTTGATCAGTTTTGTGCCAAATACAATGGCGATCACACCTGCCGCGATCCCGGTCACCGTAACGATGATCCCCACCGCCACGCTTGCGGCCCCGGCAGCTCCCATGGATTTATAGATTTTTTCATTCATGGTATGATCCCTCCTGACTTTATTTCACGCCATACTGTTCATAATATGCGTCGATTGCAGATTTTAATGTGTCGTCGATCACAATCTTTCCCTGGCACTCCCTGTTATAGAGATATTCCACCACTTCCTCCATGGTGACGATGGCTGCCGTCTCAAAGCCATAGAGGTCCTTCACTTCGTCCAGGGCGCATTTCTCCCCGCCTTTGCCTACCTCCATACGGTTCAGGGACACCATCAGACCCTTGATCTCCACGTCGGCCGCTCCCTTTACCTTGGGAACCGTCTCTTCCATGGACTTGCCGGACGTAGTCACGTCCTCGATCATGATCACCCGGTCGCCGTCCTTAAGTTTGCTTCCCAGGAAGCTTCCCTTGTCCGCGCCGTGGTCCTTCTCCTCTTTTCTGTCTGAGCAGTAGCGCACTTCCCTGCCGTACAGCTCACTGTAAGCGATGGCAGTCACTACTGCAAGAGGAATGCCCTTGTAAGCCGGCCCGAACAGCACGTCAAACTCATCCCCATAAGTTTCGTGGATGGCTTTCGCGTAATACTCGCCCAGCCGCTTTAACTGACTTCCGGTGACATAAGCTCCCGCGTTCATAAAAAAGGGAGATTTCCTCCCGCTCTTCAGCGTGAACTCTCCAAATTTGAGCACGTCGCTCTCTACCATAAATTCGATAAATTCCTGCTTGTAGCTTTCCATATATAAAACCTCCGTTATCTTCTGGCCTTTTTGTCCTTTCAATTCTACCATACCCCCAAAAGTTTTTCAATGACGCAGTAAAACGAAAGGATTTGCCTCTAGGATAAAGATCCATAAAGAAGCAGACCTGCACAACATAAAGTTGTGCAGGTCTGCTTCAACTGAGCCGGGGAATTAAATCTATCCTTTCCCAAAAATATTTACTCCTGTTTTGTTTAAGGCAATTCCAATACCAATTGTACCAAATACGGACAAAATTGTTACCAGATAGAACGGAAGAACTCCTGTTGTACTAAGCAGATTTAGTCCGATACCCAAAGCAAGTCCAATGACGCCCATAAGCAATCGGTCTTTTGCCAGCATAATCCACAGCGCGCCAAATAATGCAGGCAATAAATAGTTTAATCCAGAACTTACGGAATCAGGCAAATTACTGAGAACCGCCACTCCAAAAATGGTTCCGATCAAAAGCACTAAAATATTAAAAATAACAGAAACTCCTATACTTATCGTTGCCACAATATCCGATTCCGGCGTCCCGGCCTCTGTTCCTACGGCCTTTTGCGCTGAAGTTGCTGCCGGGATCCTCAGATTTGAAACATTTCCTGATAAAAAACTCATATATGTTGCTGGTGTCCCAAGTACCGGGAAAAATGATATTGGTTCCATAAACCACATAACGCCTTCACTTGAGGCAACTGTCAGGAAACCAGCCAGCATCGCTGTCCAGACAGGGGACGCATCAAAGAATATGATCAACGCCAACAATGGTAAAAAAGCCAGTAACGCACCAAGCAAGTTCGTCCACATTCCCCAGCGCATGATATATGGTATAAATTTCTTTTCGTATACTTCCTGATTTTTATTCATACTGTTTTCCATAATCAACCCTCCTCTATATCAACGCTGTGATGATCATTCCTCCAAACAACGCAATCGCAAGTCCCCATTCTCTCAAGAACTTGATCCCCTTTTTCTCATTCAGATACATACAGATAAACATAATGATCCCGCCAAACAGAACGGCTAATGTTGCTTTGTCAAATCCAAGAATATAGGGTGGTAAAAATCCGCCAAACGCACCAAAGATCGCAACTCCCGCTATAACCTTAATTATTGTATCATTTCCTTTTGCCACATTTTTTTCCAATTTATTTGCAAACTTTGGAAGAAATGCGCTAAAGATTACCCAGCCACTCGCACCGGAAACCATAGCCCAAATTGCGCAGAATAATGCATCCACATTCATGGCCGACGGATCTCCCAACGCAATTCCCATCGCTTGTGTCCCATAACTGGCCGCCATAGATTCATACATAACAGAACCAACAAAAGAAAGTCGCATCCATGAGACAGGACCGCCCAGAACAGAAATAAGGGCTACAACTCCTACCAAAATTACAATTGATGGACCAATGGATGTGATCAATCCCGTTTTAACTGCCGTTTTCAACTGCTCCTGGGTCATCCCGATCTCCATTCCCGTTTTCCAGGCCCGCTTCATAAAAATAACAGATTGCAGAATCACCAGTGCAACTGGTATCGCACATGCGATCCACATAACCGGGCTGTTTGCTACCGCCAAATAATCCATACACTTCACCTGTCCTTTCCTTAGACTAAACCCTGCTCCTGTAAGGTTCCTTGTTTTCTTTACTTTTTCTAAATTCTTCCTTGCTCTCACTGACAATGGAAGAATCTGTTACCGCATCATAACAAAGCTGTGCCAAACCTTTTGCCGCAAAAATCATTCCTTTTTTCCCGATCTCACTCCCCGCGCATGCTGTCACGCCCCAATGATGACCCGGTATCCGCCCTACGATCCCAAAACCATATAGATTTATAGTTGGACAGATTTGCGTAACATCTGCCACATCTGTCGAACCGGTATCCGTTGTATCCGTAATTCCCTTTGGTGCAACAATATCCGTCTGAAGTATTTCATCTACATTTTCAATTTCTTTCCCCTGGATATTTTTATAAATCTCTGCTGCAAACTTCCTGTCTTCTTCACTATAAGAAATCGGCGGGATCTTTTTCCAGGCTTCATATGCCGCACGGTTAAGCCTGTGATTGACTAAATATTCATAGCAACCAATCTGAGAGCGTATATTAACAGATGTTTCCGTCATCAACGCCGCTCCCTGAGCGATTTTCGTTACTCGCTCCACCACTTCGTCACAGGTTTTTCTGTCGCCAGCCCGGACAAAATAATTAACTGCTGCATAATCTGGTACAATATTAGGAACCGTTCCTGCCGAAAGATATGAATAATGAAAACTCACATTTTTTGTCACATGCTCTCTAAGATAATTACTTCCTACATTCATCAGTTCTGCCGCATCCAGCGCACTTCTTCCCATATACGCATTATCTGCAGCATGTGCTGATTTCCCATGAAATTCATATACAATATTTGTCAGCGCAGTCCCCGCAAATTCAATCAGAAATCCGGGGCCTCCCCCGGGATGCCAGGTCAGACAGATATCCAGATCGTCAAAACAACCCATAGAAGCCATGATAACTTTTCCAGATATCGTTTCCTCCGCCGGACAACCAAAAAAGACAATTGTTCCAGAAAGCCCTTCCTCTTCCAAAACTGCTTTTGCTCCAATTGCTCCGGCTGCACACCCTGCCGCCAGGAGATTGTGCCCGCATCCATGTCCCGGTCCGGTCTTTCTGCTTTCGTAAGGCACTGCTTCCTGCGCAAGACCAGGAAGCGCATCCAATTCCCCTAATATTCCGATCACCGGCTTACCTTTTCCATATACTGCCTTCAACCCATTCGGCGAGCCGTCTGCACTGCGGACATAAAGAGTCTGTACATCAAACCCGTTTTGCTCCATATATCTGGCCAGAATCTGACAAGAGTTTTTTTCCTCATATGCCACTTCCGGATTCTCCCAGATTTCTCTGGCCACTTCCCATGCCGCTTTTTCATTTTGAGCAAACCACTCTTCAATTACTCTGTTCATAATCCTCCTTTCCACCCTCATCCATCCTTACCTTCCCAGATCTGTCCCGCAGTAATGCGTAGGCGAAGAGAGCCCCTATAATTAATAAACTTATTACAAGAATCACTGGCGTGATTGATGTTGATGCTGCAATAATGGTAATCGTCTCGATGGTGATCGAAATTCCTACCATACAGAAATATAATTTTGTTGGGATCCGGATCCTTCGCTTCTGCCACTGGACCGGGCACAGTTTGGGAACCCTCAGCAAAGAAAACATCATAAAATAAATTAAAATATAATCCAGAAGCATATAACTATTTGTAATCGTGGCAATATCCAGTCCAAGCAATATAGGAAGACTTCCTACCAACCACAACAAAGTAGAAACTGCAACCGGAGTACCATGCTTATTCCTCTTTTTTAACGAATCTCCAAACCACCCGTCTTCAGCCGCCTGCTGGATCGGCTCTGTATAAGCCAGGAACAAAGAATTAATATTTCCCATCAATGCCATTAACGGACCACATAACATAAATACAACAAACAGCACTCCTGGAAATATCTCTTCCGCCACCCTGGTGAGCGGCTGGTTTGCAACTGTTTCCAGCGGAAGCACACCCGCCGCAACCAATCCGATCCCCGGATAAAGAAGCAAAATCGTTCCTGCCGCCACACACATAGAAACCGGGATATTTTTTGTTGCCTCCTTTGCTCTTCTCCCCTGGAACATAATAAAGTAATAACCTGTAACAGAATAAAACAGAATAAATACCGCTTTAAAAAAGCCTTTCACCCCACCCTGCAAAAAGTCTTCCCGTGAAAATGCAAAGACATCCGGTGAAATATGTAATACCCCAAAGAAAACAAATCCAAACAGCGCGCATAACGTAACCGCCATTATAATTTTCTGTGCTTTCGAAATCTTTTTTACACCGGCCAGATTTAATAAATAAAACAGGGTAACAACTGCAACCGCACACCATCGGGGAGAAATCGCCGGCCATAAAGAATGAACATAATTTCCCAGCGACAAAGCCACTATTGCAATCCCGGGAAAGTAAAACAAAAAACCCGACGCATAAATTCCAGCCGCCCGTTTCCCCAAAATCTGTCCTACCAGCGTATAAACTCCTCCATCCAATTGAAGCGCGCTGGTCATAATAATAATTGGCAGACAAAACAAAATTCCCAGGATCACCGCCGCCAGATAGGCAAGCCATGCCGAATATCCAGTGTATCCGATCGCAATACCGATATGAGTAAAGGCTCCTGCACCAAGTACATTTCCAATAGCCATCGGAATCAATTCTTTTAATGTCAATATCTTTTTCTCTTCCATTTCAACCTTTCCAGTCATTCAAATATCAGCATTTTCTTTAATAAATTGAGATTTTTTTGATATTTTATGATATTATTATAAGAAATCAGTTAACAAATTTGAATAAACACATTTCTGAAAAGTGTCTATCACAGACTTCATACACACGAGGATAATGAGACATGAAAAGTACGAGTGCAGATATAACGCGCAAGGATTTCAAAGAAGCTATACTCCGCTTATATAAGACAACTCCATTTAAAGATATCACTGTAAGAAAACTATGTGAGACTGCAGGGTACAACAGAAGCACTTTTTATCTTCACTATAAAGACATTATTGACCTGCTTCATGAAATCGATGATGATCTGCTTCAATATCTGTGGGAAAATATCGCTAAAGCATTAAATGCCAACACCAACGGAAAACCTATTCCTGAAGATGTAAAACACTTTTTTTCCGCAAACCTGCATTCATTTATCATTATGTTTCAAGCTGATGAAAAGTTTCAGGAAAAACTGCTCAAAATGTTGCGAAAAGAATTCCAAAAATACGCCCATTCTCAAATGGATATCTACCGTGCAGAATATACAATTTCCGCCGCTCAAAGATTATTTACTTTTTGGCTTGAACAAAACCAGGATCTTTCTGTTGAACAACTTTTAGAATTAGTTCGTGAACTCGATCTCAATTATTTGACTAACTGTGACTGGTCGAAAAAACACCAGCCTGACATAATTTAAAATTCGTATATTTTCTAAATTCAGGTTTGTGGGGATGATATGACAGTGATCAGACGCACGAAAACGGAGTCAGCCCCTGCAGAGAATCCGAAACTGTTTGCGAAGAATCCTTAACATCAAAATACAGAAGATTTCATGACCAGAGCAATTCGCAGGGAAATCTG
>UMJL01023158.1_pt1 | contig 19334 bp, 21 predicted proteins | sample 1966071 | NCBI WGS metagenome assembly UMJL01 (sample SAMEA4836148, study PRJEB28245) | human gut metagenome | biome: gut microbiome; material: fecal sample | place: Denmark | collected 2008
CAGGGAGTGGCCGGTCCCCTCTTCCAGATCATCGGGAAATACCCCGGCCTTGATATCCTGGCCTATCTGGAGACAGAGATCCTCTCCGCCTTCTGCCCCAACCAGTACAGCAACCTGGAATCTTTCATCAATCACATGCCCATCATCCGGGCAGATGATTTCCCATCCCAGGTCCCTGATAAAGCCAATAAATTCCTGGTCACCGGGGAGCCGGATCTGATCCGGGAAGCAAAGAAGGACGTGACGGATTATTTCCGCTCCTACCTTTATATCTACTGTTCAGACCCCTTCTTCCTGGAGATCATGCCTCCCAGGATCGACAAGGCCCACTCGCTCCTTCGCCTTCTCACCAGCATCGGCCTGACCGCAGATCAGATGATCTGCTGCGGGGACGGCTACAACGATCTCACCATGATCGAGACGGCAGGCTTAGGCGTGGCCATGGCCAACGCCCAGCCCCTGGTAAAAGAGCGGGCGGATTATGTGACCAGATCCAACGATGAGGACGGAGTTCTCCATGTGATCCAACAATTCATGCAATAAAAAAGCTGGCTTTTTGCGCCAGCTTTTCTCATTCTACCGGTTCTCGATATCCATGATCATGTCCACCCGGGTCTGATGGCGTCCCCCCAGGAATTCTGCGTTCAGCCACTCATCCACGATCATCTTGGCCATCTCAATGCCGATCACCCGCGCCCCGAAGGCAAGGATGTTGGTGTTATTGTGCTGTCTGGACAGCTTTGCCGAGTAAGGCTCGGAGCACACCACCGCCCGGATCCCCTTCACCTTGTTGGCCGCCAGGGAGATCCCCACGCCGGTCCCGCAGATCAGGATCCCCAGGTCCACTTCCCCGGAAGCCACGGCGCGTCCCACCTTCTCGCCGTACTCCGGGTAGTTGCAGCTCTCATGGGTGTCCGTCCCGTAATTGACCACTTCATATCCCTTTCCCTTCAGGTACTCCGCGATCTCCTGTTTCATCTCAACTGCCGCATGGTCGTTTCCAATTCCGATTTTCATTTTTCTCTAACCTCGTCTTCCATTTAAGTTGTGTTTATATTATAATCTTTGTTGTTTCGATTCGCAATCATTTCACTTTAAAAAAGGAGATTCCCTATGATACGCTATATCGCCAGCGACCTGGACGGCACCCTTCTGCTAAACGGCGCTCAACAGCTTGACCCGGAAGTTTTCTCCCTGATCCTTCGCCTGAAGGAAAAGGGGATCCATTTCATCGCCGCCAGCGGCCGCCAGTATTACAGCCTGAGAAATCTCTTCCGCCCCGTGGCAGATCAGATCTCCTATATTACAGAAAACGGTTCTCTGTGCATCCACGATCACCAGGTGATCTCCCGGGGACTGATCCCGCGGGAGCTTGGGCTTCGCATCCTGGACGCAGCCCGGGAATTCCCCCAGTGCGACTGTCTCCTGTCCTGCGAGTCCCGGTGCTATACGGATTCCCGGAATTCCAGGTTCATCGATCATATGAAACATGTGGTCCGGTATGACATGGAAGTGGTCCCGGATCTTCACAATATCCAGGAGCCCTTTCTTAAGATGGCCATGTGTGATTTCCGGGGCACGAAGGAAATGGAGCCCTTCTTCCAGAACCGCTTCGCTTCCCAGATCAAAGTCGTCACCTCCGGGAACCTGTGGGTGGATTTTATCGCCCCGGATGCCAATAAGGGAACCGGTCTTGCCCGGCTCCTTGACCATCTTGGCCTCTCCCCTGAGGACGGGATCGCCTTTGGCGACCAGTACAATGACGTGGAGATGCTGCAGCTTGCAGGCACAAGTTACGCCATGTCAGGCGCGGCTCCCGGGATCGCTTACTATTCTACTTATGTCACTGATTCTGTAGTGGAAGTTCTGCAGGATATCGCGGCGGGAGTCTGATCTCCCGCCTTTCTTTTTTCCAAATTCGAAAGAAATCGTAAATTCTTCGCTTATTCCATTGTAAAACTGCACAATTTCACACTTTCATTATTACCGCTTCTGCCGAATTTATAAAAAAATATTGAAATTCGAAACTGAAAGTTTTAGAATTTATTTACATTCAAAAGCAAATCGAAAGTATAAAGGAAGGAGAATGAAAAATGAGTGAAACATTCAGACCAGTCACAGCGATCACAATGGGAGATCCTGCCGGGATCGGTCCCGAGATCGTTGTAGGCACCATGCTGGATAAAGGGATTCACGAATGCTGCCGCCCCTTTGTGATCGGCAGCCAGGCCATCATGGAAAAAGCCGCGAAGGTTCTGGGCAAAGAACTGAAGTATAACCAGATCAGTGATCCTTCAGAAGCAAAATATGAATACGGCGTCATCGATATTATGGAGACCGGCGACTACGACACGGATTCCATTGAATGGGGCAAGGTTCAGAAGCTGGCCGGACAGATGGCCATCGACTGGATCATGAAATCCATTGAACTGGGAATGGCCGGCAAGATCGACGCTGTGTCCACCTCCCCCATCCACAAGGGAGCCATCAAACTGATCGGCGTAAAAGAGCCGGGACACACTGAGATCTATCAGCACGCCACCAACTCACCTTACGCGCTGACCATGTTTTCCTGCCATAAGCTGAGAGTCTTCTTCGTCAGCAGGCACATGTCTCTGGTAGACGCCTGCCACTACGCCACCAAGGACGTGATCCTGGACAACGTGATCAATATCGACAAGGAACTGCGTAAGGTAGGCATCGAGAACCCGCTGATCGCCGTAGCAGGACTGAATCCTCACAACGGAGACAACGGCCTGTTTGGAACCGAAGAGATCACAGACATCGGACCTGCCGTAGAAGCCGCCAAAGAGCGGGGCATCAACTGTGTAGGCCCCTGCCCGGCAGACTCTGTGTTCCACATCGGCAAATCCGGCAAGTATGACGCCATCCTGTCCCTGTACCACGACCAGGGCCACATCGCCTGCAAGACACTGGATTTTGAGAAGTCCGTCACCCTGACCTTCGGCCTTCCCTTTATCCGCAGTTCTGTAGACCACGGAACCGCCTTCGACATCGCAGGAAAAGGCATTGCCGGATCCATCAGTCTTATCGAGTCCACAAAGGTTGTCGCCGAGTACGCGGCAAAACAGCATGAAAGGAGCGAGAAATAATGCCATTGATCGGAGCTGTAGCCGACGACCTGACCGGCGCCACCACTACAGGCGTGCTCCTGGCCAGATCCAAGGCAAGGACTGCTGTATTTTTTAACGAAGAAGCGGCGGAAAAGGCAGAGGGTGTGGATCAGCTGGACGCGATCCTCATCAGCAGCAACAGCCGCCCCCTTCCGGCCAACGAGGCCTATGACAAGGTAACTTCCGCAACCCTGGCTCTGAAACGTATGGGCGTAAAATATTTCTCCAAGCGGATTGACACCACCCTGCGGGGCGGCGTGGGCGTAGAGATCGACGCCATGCTGGACCATGTGGATGAGGACGCGGTAGCCGTTGTAGTTCCGGCCATGCCACAGTCCCGCCGGATCCTGGTAGGCGGATACTCTGTCATCGACGGGGTTGCCCTTATCAACACCCCGGTGGCACACGACGTGCGCACCCCGGTTACGGAGAACTACATTCCCAAACTGCTCTCCGGACAGACCCGCCGCAAGATCGGCCTTGTCACCTTAAGCCACGTCTTAGACGGCCAGGAGGCCATCCGGGACGCTCTGAAGGAGCAGCGGCAGGAGGGATGCGAAGTGATCGTAGTGGACGCCATCACCCTGGAAGATGTAGAAGAGATCGCCAAGGCCTGCATCGAGCTGAAGTGGAACGTGGTTGCCGTAGATCCCGGCCCCTTCACTTCCAAGCTGGCCTACTACCGGGATCTGATCCAGGAAGAAGCTCCCAATGTTCCGGACGATATCGATGAGAGCGGGAAAACCGTCCTGATCGCCGCAGGAAGCGCCACTCCCATCACAAAGAAACAGATGGAGGTTCTCTGCCAGGATCCGCGGCACGTACGTATCAGCGTAGAGCCCATCCCCCTGGTAGAAGGCGGGGAAACCGCGATGGCAGAAGTTGACCGGGCAGTACATATGGCCAGAGAACTTCTGGATTCCACCAATCCGCCCCGGGCCATCCTGTTTGAGACAGCTCTGCATGGAGAACTTCTCAACCTGGATGAAGAGGACAACAAACGACACTACGCAGGCGGCATGAGCGCCAACCGCATCAACGCCGGGCTTGGCTCTATCATCGCCCAGGTGCTGGAATACTGCGGCCAGGACCGGATCGCAGGACTCTACACCACCGGCGGAGACACCATGGTAAATGTATGTTATCAGCTGGGCGCCCAGTGCATCGAATTGCTGGATTATGTGATCCCACAGACCGATATCGGAAGACTGGTGGGTAGCTACGACGGACTTCCCGTCGTAGGCAAAGGGGGACTCACCGGAAACGATCATACGGCGTGTGATATTGTGGACCGGCTTTTCCGGGAAGCAACCAGAAAAAATTAAAGAGTAATAGGAGGAAACAGGAATGAGTGAACAGATTAATGAAGCAAACAAGCCAAAAGACCTTGATCTTTTGAACAAAATGAAGAAACTCCCCGGCGGACTGGTTATCATCCCGCTGGTGCTGGCGGTGCTGATCGCCACATTTTTCCCGCAGGCCTATCAGATCGGCGGATATGTAACCGCCCTGTTCTATGAAGGAAACTCCTGTATGATGGGATTCTTCCTCATCGTCTGCGGTTCTGCCATCAACATCAAACAGGTAGGTATGCCTCTCTACAAAGGTGTAACCCTTACCGCCACCAAATTTATCCTGGGTGTGCTGATCGGTTTTGCCATCAGCGCTCTATGCGGACCGGCCGGATTCCTTGGGATCGCTCCATTCGTATGGATCGCGACCATCACCAACTCCAACGGATCTCTGTACATCTCCCTGTCTGCTCAGTTTGGTAACGCGACAGATACCGGAGCCATCTCCATCCTGTCCCTGAACGACGGACCGTTCTTTACCCTGATCGCCCTGGGAGCAACCGGACTTGCCTCCATCCCGCTGGATTCCCTGATCGCAGTACTTGTTCCGCTGCTGATCGGTTTCATCTGGGGTAACCTGGACGCAGGCTTCCGCAAGGCATGCGCAACAGCTCAGCCCATCGTCACCTTCTTCATGACGATCTCTATCGGAGCCAAGACCGACATCAACACCATCATTACCGCAGGAGCGGCCGGAATCATCCTTGGTCTGGTATCCGCGGCTACAGCAGTGATCTTCTTCTTCACCAACAACCTGCTGCTGCCCAAGAAAGAGCGGAACGCCATGGGCGCCGCCATCGGTACCACAGCCCTCAACTCTGCCATGACACCGGCGGCAGTCGGCGAAGCAGACCCCACCATGATGCAGTATGTGGACATGGCTACCGCACAGTGCGCGACAGCCTCTGTTGTAACCCTGTTCCTCTGCCCGTTCATCACCGCTTTCTTCGACAAGCTGATGCAGAAGAAGCAGCTGGGTATCTACTCACCGGAAGGCTGGGCACGCTACAAAGTTGATCCAAGCGTACCGGCTCCAATGGCTGCAGAGTAAAAAACAAAAGAAAACAAAAGTAAATCGAAACAACAAGTGAAAAAAGTCCTCTGATATGCTACAATAAACCTGTACATATCAAGAGGACTTTCTTAAAACCAGAAGGGGACAGATACTTATGGAAAAACTTAATGTTCAGCTGACAAAGGAGCACTTGTTTGACTTCCTTTTATACCATACCTTTTCAAAGGCCTCCGGCTTTCTGGTCAACATGCTGGGAATGGGCGTGATCGTGGTAGGCGCGGTCATGCAGTTTATGGGACGGACGGATTTCACCCATTTCCTCCTGTATGTGATCGCCGGCGTCATCTTCCTTGCTTACACGCCTATTCTTCTGAAGCTTCGGGCCAACAAGCAGATCAAGATCAATCCCGAATACCGGGATCCCAGGGAATACATTTTCTCAGAGGAAGAGGGCGTCCGCGTGATCCAGAACGGACAGGAGACTGTCTATGACTGGAGCCAGATCCAGCGCACCGTGACCACGCCAAAGACCATTGGCATCTATTATGGGAAAGACCTGGCCTTCATCATTCCAAAGGAAGCATTCGGCACCCACTTCGTACCCATCATGCAGATGGTGGTACAGCACATCGGTCTTAACAATGTGCGGCTGACACAGTAGATCACCGAAAGGGGAGGGGATATATTATGGAAGAACGCAGGCAGAAAATCCTGCAGGAACTGGAGAAAAAAGGACGGGTCCGGGTTACGGACTTAAGCAAGTCTCTGAACTGCTCGGAAGTCACCATCCGCAGCGACATCAAAGCCATGCAGGAGGAAGGTCTCCTGAAACGGATCCACGGCGGGGCGATCCGCCTGGAGTCTGTCCTGGCCAGAAAATACAATGTGGAGAGCATTTACCGCAACGCGGACCGCAAGGAGGACATCGCCCGCAAGGCCTACGAGTATATCGAAGACGGAGACACCATCATCATCGACGACGCCTCCACCAGCTTCTACCTGGCCCTTCACATCAAGGCCCACCCCGAGAAACGGATCGCCGTAGTTACCAATTCTCTCCTCACCGGCAATGAGCTGGCCGGGGTCAGTCATGTGGAGCTCTACATGATCGGCGGCTATGTGGGCGGCCATCTGTCCGCCACCATGGGGGAAGCTGCCCTGGAAAATATGGAGAGTTTCCACGTTGACAAAGGCTTCATCGGCGTACACGGCATTAATTTTGAAGCCGGCCTTACTTCTATCGCCACCCCCCAGATGCAGATCAAGCGGGCGATCCTGAAGGCCTCCAAAGAGGTCTACGTACTGGCAGACAGCAGCAAATTCGGCGGCGGATACCTGTCTGTGATCTGTCCCATCAATCAGGTCCATAAAATCATCACCGACAGCCATGTGGCCCACGAAAATGTGGAGATTGCCAAAGAACTGAAGATTCCACTGGTTGTGGCATAAAAAATAAGCGCCAGGCAGGACGCGAAAATTTTCGTCCTGTCCGGCGTTTTTCTCTATACTTCTATATCATTCCTGCCCGCTCTGCCACTTGTCTGGCTTCTTCCAGCGTGCATCCACAGAATCCCAGAGGATGGGGTTCTTTTGCGTACTGTCCATGGAAATCACTCCCGCCGGTCACCAGAAGACCATAGCGCTCTGCGGTCTCCCGCAGCCGGCGGCGGGTCTCGTCGCTGTTCCGGGGATGATTGATCTCCACCCCGTCAAGCCAGCCCCGTCCGGCATACGCCTCGATCAGTTCAAAGGAATCAAACTGCTGGGCATGGGCAACTACCGCGATCCCTCCGCAGTCATGCACGGCCCGGATCGCTTCCCGGGTAGAGGGATAGCTGCCGGGAACAAAACAACTCCCTCCCGAGGAGACCAGCCCGCGCATCATCTCCCCGATCGCCGTGTTCGTATAGCCCAGATCGCACAGGATCTGCATGATGTGGCATTCATAGACCGACTGGCTCTGGCTGGCATATTCTTCTACCAGCTCTGGCGTCACCAGAGGATACTGCTTCTGTACATTTGCGGCGATGGCAAGTTTCTGTCTTCGGCGGCTCTTAAGCGTCCCGTCCAGGAACCTTTGCAGGCCCTCCCGGTCTTTTGGCCCATAGCAGAGCACATGGACGGTCCTCCCGGTATTCTCATCCCGGGTAGAGATCTCTGTCCCCGGGATCACCCGGATCCCACAGCGCGCCCCCAGTTCCAGCGCCTCCTGGGTCCCGGCCAGGGTGTCGTGGTCCGTGATAGCAATGTACTTAAGACCGATCTTCTTCCCATAGTCCATAACCTGCTCCACAGTCCGGGAGGCGTCTGAGAGGACGGTATGGGTATGAAGGTCACAGACCGCTGTCATTCCCTCCTTATTCTTCATCCGCTTCCTCCCGGTCATTGGTCAGGTTCAGGCGGTCCAGGATGTGGAAGATCAGGCTCAGGATCATGCCTGTCACACAGGCCAGCACCATTCCGGTCAGCTCAATATCTCCAAACTTCACAGCGATGCCGGACAGACCAGTAACAAATACAACACTGGTCAGCGTCAGGTTCCGGGACCGTCCATAGTCCACCTGGGAATCTACCAGGATCCGGATACCGGAAGCGCCGATCATACCATAGAGCAGGAAGGAGATCCCTCCGATCACCGCCCCGGGAATGGTCTGGATCAGCGTAGACAGCTTGCCTACAAAGGAACATACAATAGACAGCACCGCCGCTCCGGCGATCACCCGCACACTGTAGACCTTCGTCACCGCCATAACTCCGATATTCTCCCCGTATGTTGTGGTGGGAACCGATCCGATCAGACCGGAAAGCATGGTGGACAGGTTATCTCCCAGAAGAGACCGGTGCAGTCCCGGGTCCTTCAGAAGATCCCGTCCCACGATCTTGCTGGTCACTACCTGATGCCCGATATGCTCTGAAGCAATGACCAGAAGAACCGGCAGGATCATCAGGATCGCGTCTGTGTTAAATTTGGGCAGGGAGAAATTGGGCAGCGCAAAGACGGAAGCCTCGGCCACCGCCTGGAAATCCACGATCCCGCAGGCCAGTGCCGCCACATATCCGGCGATCACCGCGATCAGGATAGGAATTACCGACAAAAATCCCCGGAACAGAATATTTCCAAACACGGCAACTCCCAGCGTCACCGCGAATACGATCACATTTTTCATATCTACCTGGTCTCCCAGGATCCCTGCGGTATCCGCAGCGCTTCCGGACAACTCCAGTCCGATCAGAGCCACCACCGGTCCCATGGCCGCCGGAGGCAGCACTACATTGATCCAGTCAGAGCCGAATTTATAGATGATCAGCGCCAGCACGCAGCCCAGGAAGCCGACTACCACGAATCCTCCCAGGGCATACTCGTATCCCATCTCCTGGATCACAAGCTGAGCCGGAGCGATAAAGGCGAAACTGGACCCCAGATAAGCCGGAGCCTTCCCCTTGGTCAGGACCATGAACAACAGCGTGCCCACCCCGTTCATAAACAGCACTACCGCCGGATTGATCCCAAACAGGAACGGCACCAGGACAGACGCGCCGAACATGGCGAACATATGCTGGATACTAAGCGGCACCAGAAGATTAAAAGGCACCTTATCTTCTACCTGAATGATTTTTCTGCTTCCCATTCTCTCATTTCCTCCTCAAAGTACATCTCAATTTACATTCCACACCATTTTAACACAAGGTGTGGTCAAAGGAAACAAAAAATAAGGATCACTGCTTTTCATAAGCAGTGATCCTTACTTTTTTGCATGAAAAATCGGAGTGACAGGATTTGAACCTGCGACCTCTACGTCCCGAACGTAGCGCTCTACCAAGCTGAGCCACACTCCGATAAGTTGACCGGACGCTCATATATTCAAGCATCCGGCGCCCCTGCCAAGGAACTACGGATAGAGGACTCGAACCTCTACTAACAGAGTCAGAGTCTGCTGTGCTGCCATTACACCAATCCGCATTACTGTCAGCGAACAAATATTATTATAACAAACTTTTAACAGAAATCAAGTGTTTTTTTCATTTTTTGCGAAATTCCTATTGCTTTTTGTTTGGAAATCTGGTTTCCTATTATTTAGAGGATACTCAAACAAATCAATTACTATAGAAAGGGATGTACTATGAAGCCAATCAAAGAAGGAAAAGTACGTGAGATCTATGACAACGGAGACAGCCTGATCATGGTGGCTACCGACCGCATCAGCTGCTTCGACGTTATCCTGAAGAATGATGTGACCAAGAAGGGAACGGTCCTGACCCAGATGTCCAAGTTCTGGTTCAACATGACCAAAGACATCCTTCCCAACCACATGATCTCCACAGATGTAAAGGATATGCCGGAGTTCTTCCAGCAGCCCAGATTCGACGGCAACAGCATGATGTGCCGGAAGCTTAACATGCTCCCCATCGAATGTATCGTGCGGGGCTACATCACCGGAAGCGGCTGGGCCAGCTACCAGGAGAACGGCACCGTATGCGGCATCAAACTGCCGGAGGGCTTAAAGGAATCCGACAAGCTTCCTGAGCCTATCTACACCCCCTCCACCAAGGCGGAGATCGGCGATCATGACGAGAACATTTCCTATGAGCAGAGTATTGCCCACCTGGAGAAATATTTCCCGGGCAAGGGCGAAGAGTACGCAGCCAAGCTGCGGGACTACACCCTGGCTCTCTACAAGAAATGTGCGGACTATGCCTTAAGCCGCGGCATCATCATCGCAGACACCAAGTTCGAGTTTGGTCTGGATGAAGAAGGAAACATCGTGCTGGGCGACGAGATGCTCACTCCCGACAGTTCCCGCTTCTGGCCGGCGGAAGGCTATGAGCCGGGACACAGCCAGCCTTCCTTCGACAAGCAGTTCGCCCGCGACTGGCTCAAAGCCAATCCAGGGAATGACTGGACCCTGCCGGAAGAGATCGTGCAGAAGACCATCGACAAATATCTCCAGGGATATGAGATGCTCACCGGCGAGAAACTGTAGATTCCGAATAATATAAAGAGAACGCAGAGCTACTCTGCGTTCTCTTTTTTGTCGCACATCCTATTTCAGCACCTGTTTGAATACCCGGTAGAAATTCTTGTAGGCCACTTTCTCCAGTTCCTCCTGGGTATAGCCCCGACTCTCCAGCACGTCCAGGAAATTGTGGGCCTGCGCGGCGCTCTCGATTCCCTTCGTTCCCGCCGGATCCTCGTTATCGATCCCGTTTTTGCTAAGCGCGGCCTGATCTACATAATCCTCGAAGTCAAACCCGCAGCCGATATGGTCGATGCCCACCAGATCCCGGATATAATCCACGTGGTCCGCCAGACCTTCCACCGTTTGCTTCTCTTTGTCCGGGTGGATGAACCCGTCTGCCCGGTTCATTCCCATCACTCCGCCGGTTTTGGCCAGCGCCCGGATCATGTCGTCGCTTAAGTTCCTCATATGAGGAGATACCGCCCGGGCATTGCTGTGGGAAGCGATCACCGGATGTCCGTCAGACAGCTCCAGGATATCCCAGAATCCCTTGTCATTGATGTGGGAAACGTCCAGGACCATGCCCAGTTCGTTCATCCGCCGTATGGCTTCTTTCCCTTTGGCAGTCAGACCTCTCTCCGGGTCTCCCGGCCATCCGGAAGCCAGCGCATTTTCCTCATTCCAGGTCAGCATCATGGTGCGGACGCCGAATTCTTCATAATAATAATTGATCTGGTCAATGTCTTCCCCAATGTAAGACAGTCCTTCCAGGCCCATCATCACATTGATCTTGCCTTCTTTGGTCCCTTTCTCAAAATCCTTGTATTTCCGGACAATGTTTAAGATATCCGCCGCATCTTCCAGTTCCTGCTTTACTGCCTTCTCGATCTCTTTGATCCTTCTCTTAGGATCTTCGTCGTGAGGCGGGTCGATCCACATTACAAAGGTTCCGCCCATCACGCCGCCCTTCTGGAATTTGGGCAGCTGATACTTCCGGAAGATATCCCGCTCGCCTTTCTGACTATGCTGTACAATGTCATACCAGATATCTCCATGTGCATCATATAACTTTAACATTTATCTGCCACCTGCTTTCTCTTCTGTCTCGATCGCTTTCTGAATATAGGATTCTCTTACGTCTTCCGGCACCAGGGAACCGCCTGTCGCCCACACGATGTGGGAGGCCTTCTCCATCTTGTCCTCCAGCCCCTGCTCCTTCAGATATTCCAGGCACACATCCTCTGACTGGATCCTGCACGGACCTGCAAACGCTGCGCAGGAACTGGGCTCGATAAATACATTTTCCCGGTCCAGAAGTTCCTTCATATACAGGTAGAGCTTCTCGTCCTCCAGGGTAAATTCACCGCTCAGAAGATGTTCCACCGCCTTCCCCACGAACTTGGAGGGACGTCCCACCGCCAGTCCGTCGGCCTCTGTCTTCCCGGACAATCCGATATCCTGGACGCAGATCTCGCTGTGAAGGCCGGTGGCGATGCCAAGGACCATACAGCAGGCCTGAGTAGGCTCCTCGTAAAACACATGTACATGATCCCCGTAGACCAGCTTCAGCCCGAAGGTCACGCCGCCCGGCGCGCCTCCCACGCCGCAGGGGATATAGACAAAGAGGGGATGGTCTTCGTCAACCACAACTCCCAGCTCATCCAGCTGGCCCTGAAGCCGCAGAGCCGCCACAGCGTATCCCAGGAACAGGCTGACGGAATTCTCATCATCCACGAAATAACTGCAGGGATCCTTCTCCGCCTCTGCCCGGCCCTGTTTCACTGCTGCTCCATAATCTCCTGTATATTCGATCACCTGCACGTTCTTGGAACGCAGCAGGTCCTTCTTCCACTGTTTCGCGTCCTGGGACATATGGACGTACACCCGGAATCCCAGCGTGGCGCTGATGATCCCGATGGACAGGCCCAGGTTGCCGGTGGAGCCTACATGCACCGCATAGCGGGAGAAGAACTCTTTCATCTCCGGCTCCGCGAATTTCCCGTAATCCTCTTTCGGACGGATCATTCCCTGCTCCAGCGCCAGGTCCTCCGCATGCTTCAGGATCTCATAGATCCCGCCTCTTGCCTTGACAGACCCTGCCGCCGCCAGATGGGAATCCATCTTCAGAAGAAGCCTGCCGGTAAGCCCTGCCTTCCAGGACTGGTTCAGTTCTTCTTTCATCGCCTGGATCTCCCGCAGCGGAGATTCGATCAGGCCCTTCGTCTCTTCCGTGTCCGGGAACGCCCGGCGGATGAAGGGGGCGAATCTCTGAAGACGGGCCGCCGCCTCTTCCACATCCGCCATGGAAAGATCGATCTCTCTAAGCGCCTCTTCCGTCTTCCCATAGTATGGATTGATCCAGCTCACCTCCTGGGCATCGGCCAGTTTCCGGACAATGGGCGCTTTCTGTTCTAATGCCTCAAGGTTCATAGAAGCTCCCCTTTCTTCGCCAGGATCGCCTCAACCACCGCGCAGGCCGGGCAGTCGCAGTAAACCGCGCCCTGAGCCTTGATCTGTCTCCCGTGCTCCGCAACATTGGGCGCATTGTCGCCAAATACAGCGGCTCCCGCCTCAGACTCCGCAAACGCGATCAGGCCGTCCACCGTTACGATGTCCTCCTCCAGCTCCGCGATATATTTCTTCGTCTCTTCTGCCTCCCGCTCTGTACCTGCAGCGTCAAGCCAGCTCTGGGCCGCGTCTTTTGCCTCCTGGGAACAGGTAGGCGCCTGGATCAGCTCCTTGGTCTTCTCAACTACATACTCTAACGTTTCTCTGTTCATACGAAACACCTCGCCTTTCCTGAATCTGTCCTTATTTTAGCACACTTTTCAGACAATTCCTATGGAAAAGGGATAAAAAATTTACATCTGCTTCCTGACGATCCGGTAGTCGTCCCCGTTCCGGTAATAGGGACACTCATAGTGAGAGTCTGAGATCAGGCGGATGTACTCGTCCTCATCCATATCCATATCGCAGACATATTCTTCATAATCCTCATCAAAGGTATAATAAGTGCAGGTCTCACAGCTTACGGCAGTTTTCCCGGCCATTATGCTCTCCTCTTTTCCTTCGGGCAGGATCACAACTGCCCTTTTTCTATGTTCTTCTCTGCTATTATATCCTTTTCCGCCTGATCCTGCCAGGTTATTTTCGATCCTCCTCTCTGTGATCTGGTCACAGAACTCTCCTCCTTCCTTCGCTATAATAAACTCATCATTGAAATAGAAATTGAAAAAAGGAGGACTGACCTATGACCTTTCAGTTAGAAGAACGCCTGAAAACCTACATGCAGGAAAACCAGCAGCGAGACATCCTGATCTCCCCGGAAATGTGCAACACCTGAGGCGGCCCCATGTTAAATATATCAGCAAGGTTTGTTGATCCGGACGAGGCGCTGGCCTTAAAAAACAAGCAATACCACAGTTTCCCCCACGACCTGGGCTCTGTCTACATCCGTCAGATCCCGGCATCCAGAGCCAAAACCGTCTCTCTTGGCCTGTCCCGCTTCTTTAAGCGGATCACCGTAGACGGTATATACTCTGCATAGACAACATAAAAGAATCCGAAAGTCCCCCCGCTTTCGGATTTCTTTTCATTTTGCTCTATTACCTGCTCTGAATCTGTGGTATGATGGTTTCACTGAAGAAAACTCGGAAAGGAAGGATTCCTTATGAATAGAAAACGGCTGGCTCTCGGCATACTGACCCTGGTCCTGATCGTCCTCTTTCTCAAATACAGCGACTCTGTGATGGGAACACTGGCTGATCTTACCGGGATCATCAAACCTCTGGCCATTGGCTGCGCCATCGCCTATATCCTGAACATCCTGGTGACACGGATCGAACGGCTTCCCTTCTTCCGGGAGCCCGGCGCTCCTCTCTACAGAGTGCGCCGTCCCATCAGCATCCTGTGTTCCATTGGACTGATCATCGCGGCCATCGCGCTGATCATCCTGCTGGTCATCCCCCAGCTTGCAGACGCCATCGGCGTACTGGTCAAAGAGATCCCAAGCGCGGTCTCCCAGTTTATCGCCTGGCTCTCCGCCCATGATCAGGACTGGCCCCAGCTGCAGAAATTCCTCAACTCCCTGGACATGGACTGGCCCCATCTCCTTCAGCAGGCGGCAGCCCGTATCACCAGCGGCCTGAGCGACATTTTCTCATCTACCATGTATATTCTGGGCAGCATCGGCTCCCTGATCATAAACTTTGTCGTGGCAGTGATCTTCTCCATCTACATCCTGGCCGGCCGGGAACGGCTGTTCCACCAGTTCCAGACACTGGCGAAGACCTACCTGCAGGAAAAATGGTATCACCGGCTGGATGTGGTGATCTCCACCGCTCACGATACATTTACCCGGTTTATCATCGGCCAGTGTACGGAAGCGGTGATCCTGGGCGCCTTGTGTACCGTCGGCATGTCCATCTTCCGGTTCCCCTACGCCAGCATGATCGGAACCCTGATCGGCGCCACCGCGCTGCTGCCGGTTGTGGGCGCATACCTGGGCGCTTTCGTAGGCGCCTTCATGATCTCCACCGTCAATCCCATCCAGGCTCTGGGCTTCCTGGTCTTCATCGTGGTCCTGCAGCAGCTGGAAGGCAACCTGATCTATCCCAGAGTGGTAGGCTCTTCCGTAGGCCTTCCGGGGATCTGGGTGCTGGCCGCCGTCACCATCGGCGGCGGGCTGAACGGCGTAGTGGGCATGCTGCTGGCAGTGCCTATCACAGCCACGATCTACAAGCTCCTGCAACGGGATGTAAGACGACGGCAGAAAGTAACTGTGAAAGAAGAAAACAGCGCAAACTAAAAGAATCCCTGCAGAACGCTATCTTAAGTTCAACGTTCTGCAGGGATTTTCCTATTCTTTGGGAAACCTGCTATTAAATTTATCCAGCGCCAGCGCGCAGATGATCCCTGCCACCAGGCAGACTCCGTTTACCACCATGGAACTTACGGATTCTGTAAAGCCCTTCACCGGGATGATCATGATGGTGGCCGCGGTCACGATCCCCACGATCGCGTGGAACGCATAAGAATAATGACGCTGGAACAAGGTGTCCACGCCTCTTGCCAGGCAGATCACCGTCACCACTGCCCCGACGCCGCTGGCACCCAGCACCTGCAGGTCCAGGTGCCCCAGACCGTCTACAAAAGGCGTATAGAGACCCAGAGGCATAAGCAGTGTGGAGAAACTCATCCCCGGCGCGATAATACTGAGCGCCAGGCAGAACCCGCAGAACACATACCATCCGGTGTTGGGCCGGATCTCTACGTTCAACACGTTCAGCGTGGTCAGAAGCAGGATGATCACAAGGAACGCGATCACCATGGAGATCCAGGAACCGGCGCTGCGGCCCTCCTGTCCCGCTTCCCGCATAAGAGAAGGCAGCATTCCGGCGATCAGGCCGATAAACACACATACCGACGGGTCCGGATATTTCTCCAGGAAAAATGCCAGCAGATTGGCGATCCCCAGAAATCCCACGGCTGCGCCGATGATCACCGGCAGAAGCTTTGGCACATGGGTGCGAAAACGTTTAAAAGGGCTGGACAACAATTCCATCACCGGCCGGTAGATCCCAAAAATTACGCAGAGCACACCGCCAGAGATTCCAGGCAGCACCGCTCCCAGGCCGATCAGCGCCCCCTGGAGGAGCCGGATCAGGAAGAAGGCTCTTGGCTGACTATCTGTTTTTGATCTATTCATATAAAAATACTCTCCTGTTTTTCTCTTAATTCTTATTCTTCCCTTTTCCCGAAAAGAATCCGAATCTTCAAAAACATACCATCAACCACGTACTACTGTCAACTGTTTATGCCGTCTGCGCTATATTTCTTAACTTCTCCTTAGCAAGGATACGGACTTTCCCCCGTCCCAGTTCTACGATCCCTTCCTCCGCCAGATATTTCAGCACCTTGGAAACCACTTCCCTGGCGCTGCCGATCAGCCTTGCGATCTCTTCATGGGTCATGGCGATCTCCGGCCCCTGGCGCAGCATCTCATCCCACAGGAAGCTGGCCACCCGCTGGTCGATCCCCATAAACAGGATCTGCTGCATGGTCCACATCACATCCGAGAACCGCTCCGTCGCCGACCGGTACATATACAGACCCACATAAGGATTCTCCTCCATCACCGGGCGCAACACCGGCGTGGGAATCACCAGGGCCCGGGAATCCTCCACCGCCTCGATCATAAGGTCAAAGGCGATGGCATCCAGAAGACAGGAGGCAGAGAGCACACAGGTCTCCCCCTCCCGGATACGGAATAAGGTCACTTCCCGTCCTTCCTCTGAGACAATATACACCCTGAGCTGCCCGTCCAGCAGGAGGATCGCTCCCTTGCACTGGTCTTCCGAGCGATGGACCAGTTCTCCCTTTTGATAGACCGCCTCCTGGCAGCCCTTAGTCAGCCGCTCTTCCTGGGCTTCTGTCAAATGCTCCCAGAAGGGGTAATTCTCCTGCAACAATCTTTGCTTCTCTTCCATCTGCGTTCTTCCTTTTTCAAACAACTGTTATATTTACCGTTCCAGTCTGGCTCCACATCTTTCGCAATAAAGATCTTTCTGTCCATTTACCGGAGCTCCGCAGCGGGTGCAGAACTTTGCGGCGGCCACCCTGGTCTCACTCTGTCTTTTCTCCATTACTTTCCTGTCCAGCATGTGGAAGAGGCAAAGCGCCACCGCCGGAAATATCCCGCAGCTTCCCGCCGTGTTAAGGAGGGCATAAACAACCATCCCCGGCGTGGCCAGCCCCTGCGCCAGCGTCTGCAAGCCGCCGCACTGCAGCACCGCATAAGGAAGAAAGAGAACCGCGTATGCGATCAACAGGTGCAGGGCATACAATTTGTGTCTGGAAAATGTTTTCCACAAAAGGACGAGAAAAACAACCAGACTCAACAACATGGGCAGAACCAGCAGAACCGTCCCTGGATTTACGCCAAACTGGGAAAAGATCTGGGGGACAATGCTGTAAGCCCTTCCCCATATGATCACTATGCCGATGGCCACACAGATCACACCACCGATGGCCGCGATAACCATCAGCGCCCCCATCAACGCAACGGTCGCGGCAAATGTGGCAATCCCCGCCAGAATAGTGGCGATCCCGCCAAACAGGCCGCCCCGCTTCTCTCCTGCCGACGGCCGCGGACTTACGTTTCCTGCCTGTCTGGCTTCCGCCTGCTTCTGTTTCTGGATCTGCACGTTACGCTCTCTTGCCAGACGCGCGTTTCTTTCCTGGCTCGTCTCCCTCAGATAGCCGTTTTTGACATTCCCGTAATAAAATTTCCCGTCAGATCCCCGATAGTATCCGTTACCGGCCGCATCCGTCCAGGTTGGTCTTACTTTCATATATGTATCCTCCTTTTTCCTGAAAATCCTTCTTTCGTTTACTTGGACAGGCCAAGACATAAAAAAGTTTTAAAAAATTTATATTTCTTCCTACCTAATGCCCTAAAACACACCGCTTTTTGCCCTTGGTCGTTCTCGAAAACAGGTCTGAAATCCCATCGTCTCAACTCTAATACTGCCGGAATTGATATTTACCTTTGCCATGTCCCGACACCGGCTCAATAACTCCATATTCCACCATTTCCCTCAGAAGATCAGAGGCTCTGGATGCTTTAATATCAATCACTTTCATTACATCTGACCGTCCAAAGATTGTTTGTCCTGGAAATGCTTCACGAAGTTCCAAAATATGACTTGCTGTTTTCGGCTGGAACAATTTTTCAATGTCCGGTTTTAACGTCTCAATGTCCGGTTTTTCTGTCTCTTTAAATGTTTCACTGATATGCAATGTCCGGTTATGAAGCGGATTATTCTCGTTCAGAAGGAGATTGCGTAGGAACAGCTCAAGGTACTCTGTCGTTTCGTGAACGCCATTTTTCAGATCATTATAGTTTGCTCTGACCAGCGAATTCCGAAAATACCATGCATTCTCGGCGAAAATATCATTTGTCACGTCAAAGCCCAGCGTACGTAAATACTTGATGAAGAACACAGCTGTCGTTCTGGTATTGCCCTCGCCAAACACATGGATCTGCCACAGTCTGGATACAAATACGGCAAGGTGGTGGATGATTTCATCCATCGTGAGATTCTTATAAGAAAACTTCTTCTCCTCCGAAAAATCATAGTCAAGTGTTGCCATAAGCTCCGTAGCACTGCCATAAAGCACGGTCGCTCCGGAGAGCACCCATTCTCTCTTCGTGATGTTGTAATCCCGGATGCGTCCGGCATGAGAATAAATACCAGTGAACAACTTCCGATGGATGGAAATATATTCATTCGGTGTAAAACTAAAGGCACGCTCGGAAAGAAGCGCAGCAATCCGTGCGGAAACCTTATCGGCCTCCTCAGTACGATCCAACGCATCACGAGAAGGATTTTCCTCATAGTAGGTCTGCAAAAGTACGTTGGCCTCTTCAAAGGAAATCTCGCCTTCAATATTCCGGATGGCCGTATGCACCAGATATTCCGATGTCTTCAGCCCGTCAACTGCCTGCAGTCCAATAGCTGTATGCCATGCATAGCCTTTGTCCCGCTTTGCGGGCTCAGATTCTTTGATATATTCCTTAAATGGATCTTGGTTCACTCCATATCACCTCGCTACTTTTTCTTCTCACAAGAAAACCACCACTTCCTGTTACTGATCACTTGCAAAGTTTGGATAAATTACCGCAGAATGCTTTGTCTGCCCGATACGGAATATACCCGGCCGCCCGAAAACTGCAGTAATACTAAGCTTTCTCGGCTATTTCCCTTTGCTCCTTGACATCAGACATACCGTCTCAACATGGCTCGATACGTCCATTTTGATGTCATCGACCTCCGACGTTCGCGGAAACAAATCCAGCCGATTTCATCTGAAA